>JAEEGL011466767.1_pt1 | contig 23447 bp, 19 predicted proteins | sample 9134231 | NCBI WGS metagenome assembly JAEEGL01 (sample SAMN16246548, study PRJNA631951) | gut metagenome | biome: gut microbiome; feature: rumen; material: fiber-attached | host: Bos | place: Iran: Karaj | collected 2018-10
GAACGGTCGAAAAGGGAAGGCTTGAGCCTCATCACGGGTTCTTTTCTGCTTACGGCGCGGATTTTCTGAACAAAACCGAACTTGACGAAAAGCAGGCAAACGCTTATATACGCGGTCTGACCTTCGAGTGCCGTGATTTTTCCGGGTTCGGAGCTGCGCTTTACCGCGGATGCGCCCTTGGAGGAGTAAAAATTTCTGATTCTGTTGCGAAAAACCGTTATCCTAAAGGTTTGAGGGCTGTTTAAATGGCTTTGATACTGCAGAAACAGCAAAAATTTTTTGCTGCTTCTGCACATCAGAAACGACAAAGCAAGCGAATTCTTAAGTAAAACTGTAATTTTTTTTGTGAACACATTAAAATTACGAAAAAAACTATTGATTTTTTAAAAACGCGTGGTATAATATTGAGTGACTATTTCAGGAAACGGAATAGAATCCAACCTTAAAAACATATTTATTTGGAGGAAAAAAGAAAATGAAAAGAGTTTTAAGTCTTGTACTTTGTCTCACCATGGTTCTTTCAATCCTTGCTCTTGTTACAAGCTGTAAGAAGAAAGATCCAGCACCGGTTGAAGAGAAAGTCGAAGTAAAACTTGGGCCGTTTACGTACAATACTTATTCGACCGCTCTCGGCGACAACTGGAACCCTCACACTTGGGAAACAAACGCTGACAGCTCGATCCTCGGATATCTTTCTTCACCGTTCGTTACAATGTCAATCCTGAACTCTGAAGAAGGCGTATATCAGTGGGTATACGAAATGGCTACTGAGATCAAAGACGTTACTAAGGATCATCAGGATGACCTTACGAAGTACGGATGCAACCTTCCTTCCGGAAAGACTGCTGCAGACGTTACCGAGAAATTCGTTTATGAGATCAAACTTAACCCCGATGCAAAATGGGAAAACGGAACACCTATCAAAGCAGATGACTACATCTACTCTATGAAGGCTCTTCTTGACCCGAAGATGCACAACTACCGTGCAAACCTTTACTACTCAGGCGAGTCTGAACTCGCAGGCGGTCTTTACTACTACCATGCACTTGACAGAGTTTATTACAACGTTGTAAGTGACTGGGAAGCAGCAATTGAAGCAGGCAAAGACCTCTACTTCGACGTTTGGAACTTCTGGAACGCTAAAGGATACGTTGACGCTGACGGAAATGAAATTCCTCAGTACATCTCCATCAACGACGAGACAGTTTACGGTCCCGAAGATGACCAGACACAGGGTAAAGCTATCTTTGCTAAGTATGGCGGAACATACCTCGGAACAGACGACTATCCGCTCTACGAATACGTAGAAAACGCTGATTACGACGAAAACTACGAAGCAAACTACGACGCAAAAGTCGGCTGCTACAAAGTTGACGATTACACAATCCGTTACGTTACAAAGAACGCAATCGCAAAAGATTACTTCTTCACATCCATGACAGATACATGGCTTGTTTATAAGGATCTTTACGAAAGCAATAAAGACACGTCAGGCGAACTCGTAACAACAAGTTACGGCACGTCCATCGAAACTTCCATGTCCTACGGTGTTTACAAAATTGAATCACTTCAGGAAGGCAAACAGATGGTATTCGTGAAGAACGAAAACTGGTACGGCTGGGATGCAGAGTACAAGAAAGACAACCATCTCGTTTCCATCACAAACTTCCTCGTAGACGGACATAAGAGACAGCAGTACCTCGCTGACAAGATCGTTATCGACGTTATGACAGACGACGCTGCTAAGCTCGCGTTCCTCTCCGGTCAGATCGACGACTGGACGCCTAACGCTGACGAACTCACTGCATACGCTTCTTCCGACCAGCTCTACAGAGTTGACGAAACGTATTCAATGTCCCTGTTCTTCAACACCAACCTTGAAGCGCTCAAGGAAATGGATAACTCCAAGGGCAACCAGAACTCCGTAGTTCTTTCCAACTACAACTTCAGAAATGCATTCTCTCTTGCAATCGACCGTGCTGAGTGGGTAACTGCAACAGCCGGTTACAAACCGCTCTTCGGTTTCATGGGTCCTCTTTACATGTACAATGCATATGAAGATCCTACTTCCTCTTACCGTAACTCCAACGCTGCTATGCAGGCGATCTGCAACATCTACGGCGTTAAGTACGGCGAAGGCACACCTTATGCAACACTTAAGGACGCTTACAAGTCAATCACAGGTTACAACCTTACAGAAGCTAAAGAGCTCATGAAGAAAGCTTGCGAAGAACTCGTTGCCGCTAACCTTTACAAAGAAGGCGAAGCAATCAAGATTCGTGTAGGCTGGAAGAAAGGTGCTCTTGACTCTGCAGACAACCAGCAGGTAGCTCTTCTCCAGAAATACCTCAACGCAGCAGTTGAAGGTTCCGGATTCGGAGCAATCACCCTCGAAGCAGTCGGCAACATCGCTGACCGTTACGGCGACGTAGGTAAGGGTGAATTCTGTATCGGTTACGGCGGATGGGGCGGAGCCGCATTCTATCCGTTCAGAAACTTCCAGGTTTACATGGATCCCGATCAGTACGCTATCCATGAAAAAGCTTGCTGGGATCCTAAGACTTACACGTTCACATTCACAGTTGCAGGAAAAGAATACACAAAGACCGCTCAGGAATGGTCCGGCTCGATGGTAGGTTCAGGCGAATTCGCTGAACTCTCCGCTGAAGACAAACTCCAGCTCACAGCTAACCTCGAAGAAGCGTTCATCAAACTGTATTACAGAATCCCGCTTGCAAACTCCACAGCTTGCTACCTGCTCTCCTATAAGACGGCTTACTACACCGAAAACTACAACATCATGTACGACTTCGGCGGACTCCGTCTCATGGACTTCAAGTACACTGATGAGGAATGGGCTAAGTTCGTATCCGACAACAACGGCGAACTTAAGTACGAATAATTTCTGATTATTCACACTCCATACGCGCAGGGGAGTTTCCCCCCTGCGCGTTTTGGGGTTTTTGTGTTATAAAACGATCGCTTTATTATTTACCAAAAGGGATAATATTCTATTACGTTTCCGCTATTGTCCCAGCAAATTCATTCAAGGATGGCCGTTATTATGGGCAAATATGTAGTAAAAAGATTACTTCTGATGATCTTTACGCTATTCGTTATCGTTACGATGTGCTTTATACTTGTCCGTCTTTTGCCGCGCGAGCTGCCTCAGGACAAGAACCAGGCTCAGGCAATGATGGATAGATTTAATGCTCTCGGTTACAACGAGCCGATGATTAAGCAGATTTGGATCTACTATAAAAATATCTTTACTAAATTCGACTTCGGAACGTCGTGGTACATTCAGTATAACTGGCCTGTAACAAAAGTTATAGGAAGAAGACTTCTGCCCTCCGTTCTGGTCAATTTGTATTCTTTACTTTTGTCAATTCCGCTTGGAATACTGTTCGGGATCTACGCCGCCATTAAGAAAAACAAATGGCAGGACCAGGTCATTTCGACCGGCGTCATGATTTTCGTCTCAGTCCCAAGCTATGTATATGCGTTCCTCGTCCAGTTCTTCTTATGTTTCAAATGGAAATTGTTCCCGCTTAATATGCTCTCGCTTGCAGACGCCGGAGGAAGCTGGTGGACTTTTGCCATGTTCAAATCGATGATACCCGCTATCATCGCGCTTTCGTTCGGCGAAATCGCGGGTCTCTGCCGTTTTACAAGAGCCGAACTGACGGAAACGCTGACCTCGGAATATATGCTTCTTGCGCGCACAAAGGGTCTTACCCGTGCGCAGGCAACGTCACGCCACGCTCTGAAAAACGCGATGGTGCCGATCCTCCCGATGATCATCTCGAGCTTTATCGGTATCCTCGGCGGTTCGTTCATCATTGAACAGATTTTCTCGATTCCGGGCGTAGGACTTCTTTACATCACGTCTATCAACCTTCTCGACTATGACGTATTTATGATGGATACCGTATTCTACGTGTTCATCGGTCTTCTTGCGGGAATCGTTGTCGACCTGAGTTACGGATTTATCGATCCTAGAATCAGAATGGGGGAGAGATAATATGGCAAACGAATTTTACGATGAGAAAAAATACGGCCGTATTTCTGCCGATAAGTTTGCTTTTGCAAACGAAGGTGTCAGACTCTCCGACAAAAAGTTCGACGATAAGCCGATCGGCTATTTCAAGGACGCCTGGATCAGATTCTGCAAGAACAAGGCTTCCATCGTCGCTCTTATCATCATTATCATTATTTTCGCGTTCTCGTTCATCGCTCCTCTTTTCGTAACGAAATACGATTCGAGCTTTATGTGTACCTATTATCAGAGAAGACCGCCCAGAATGACGGCGCTCTATAATCTCGGCGTTAACGGTACGCAGGCCCGTGACTTCTCAGAAAAGTCGCTTATCACCGCTTACGCCATCGGCGTCGGCGCAATGGACTCCGACGGCAAGAAGAGTTATTCCGTCGAGGAATCCATCGGTACGCAGTTCCAGCCTATCAGAAAGATCACGAAGGTCTTCCAGAAGCTCGATCCCGCCACAAGGACCGACAAGAACTATTACAGCGCAAGGATCGACAGATATCTTGAAGTCGGATTCCTTACAATGGATATCGAACAGAAGGAATATCAGAACATCCTCGACTGGCAGAACAAGACCGGTAAGCAGATCCTTTATCCTCTTGTTGAGGAGAACGAGTTCAACTATGACTATGCAGTTCTCGGAAGCTCAAAATCCGCGAATTACTGGTACAAGACGGACGCGAAGGGATATCCCGTAAAATACAATGAGGCTACCGATCAGGCAAGAAGAATAAAGCTTGTCAACAACGAGGGATTATTCGACAACTCTATCGTTCTTGAAGACAACTATATGCGCGATTCCGAAGGGAACGCCGTATATTACAAGTACGTCGGCGGCGGAAGCTTCGAGACCGCTCTTTACAGAATAAGAGTTCTTTATTACAACTATTATCAGTATCTGAACGGATTCGAACCGAACTACTTCTTCGGAACCGACAGCCAGGGCTATGACCTGATGCTCAGACTTGCAAACGGTATCAGACTCTCGCTCCTTATCGCCGTATTCGTTTGCGTTATCAACTTCATCATCGGCGCTATGTACGGCGCGGTTGAAGGTTATTACGGCGGCGCTGTAGACATTATTCTCGAACGTATTTCAGATATTCTGTCGAACGTTCCGTTCATTATAGTCGCGACGCTCTTCCAGATGCATCTGGCAAGAAAAGTCGGACCTCTCGTATCGCTTCTGTTCGCGTTTACGCTGACAGGATGGATCGGAACGGCGTACCGCGTTCGTTCGCAGTTCTACCGTTTCAAGAATCAGGAATACGTAATGGCGGCGAGAACTCTCGGCGCGTCAGACGCGAGAATCATCTGGAAGCATATCTTCCCGAATACGCTCGGAACAATCATCACTTCCGCAGCGCTCTCGATTCCGGGATTCATCTTCTCTGAATCAATGCTTTCGTTCCTCGGCATCGTCAAGCTCGGCGACGCCAATACGACTTCGCTCGGAACCCTTCTTTCGGACGCTTCGTCCATCTGGATGAACTATCCGCACCTGATGGTATTCCCGGCAGTTGTAATTTCACTTCTCATGATAAGCTTCAACCTCTTCGGCAACGGACTTCGCGACGCGTTCAACCCGTCGCTCCGCGGTGCAGAGTAAAAGGAGGCGGAAACAATGTCAGATAAAATTCTTGAAGTTAAAAACCTTAAAATATCTTTCCGCACGCAGACGGGTATCCTCCGCGCGGTAAGAAATATATCATTCGACCTTGAAAGAGGCGAAACGCTTGCCATAGTCGGCGAATCCGGCTCGGGCAAATCCGTTACCTCAAAAGCCATTCTCGGCATCCTCGCCGACAACTCTATCGTCGACTCCGGCGAGATCCTTTACGACGGCAAAGACCTTCTGAAGATCACCGAAGACGATATGTACAAGATCCGCGGCGACAAGATCTCGATGATATTCCAGAACCCGCTTTCTTCGCTTAACCCGATCGTTAAAATCGGCAAGCAGCTCACGGAAGCGATGATCCTCAAAAACAAAGTCAACCGCAAACAGGCGAGAATCGAGTTCAACTCGCTCCTGAAGATCCTTCAGGACAATATGATCGCCGCCGTTGATCCGGGTGACACTCAGACTATTGAGGAAATCAAAGAAAAAATCAAAACGTTCGATAATTTCAATATCGAATCCATTAAGCTCGGCGAAAGTTACACCGATTCCTACTCTGCGGCGATCGACACGTCCGCCGCTATCGACGACCTTCTTTTCAGAATTTCCAGAAAAGCAAAGGTTGATAGAAAAGACAGGATCGTTGCAATTTCCAATAAGATCCCTCAGATCAAAGACGAATTCTTCGTAAGAGGAGTCAAGGAAGAGCTTGCCGGATATAAAGAAAGACTCAAAAACGCCAAGTCAAGCGTAAACAACAAGGACTCCGGACCTCTTCCCGAAGACGTGGAGAGTATGCTTGCAGACCTCAAGAAGCTCCTTGACGATCTCTGCAACCGCGAACAGCCGGACTTCTTCAGAGTCGGATATTACAAGATGATGAATCCCAACGAAGATCTGATCTCTTACGAGACTTCCGAGCTTAACAGGTTAACGCTTGAATATCTCGATAAAAACTTCATGCTCAGATTCCTCGACCTCGTAACCGCCGGCGTCAAGCATTCCTACAACACCGCGCTCGATTACAAACGTCAGGTCGTATCCGTTATGCCAGAATACAGAGAGTATTACCGCGACGGCGAACTCGTCAAGTCTGAGGCAAACGCAAAATGCGCTGAGCTTTCCTCACTCGTTGAAAAATCCATCGACAGACTTGAATATATCAAGGATTCCGCGGCTTATACGTTCAGAAGCGGCCTTTCGAACGCTATCGATCAGTACTTCTTCTACAAAAAGAACAATCCGAAGGAAGAAGCGAGATTCGAGCGTCAGAGCCAGAGACGCGAAGCGCTTGTAAGCAGAGGAAAGAAAGTCGACTGGAAAGTCGTTCCTAAGAACGTTGTCGAACTCAGCGACATAAGAGACAATATGATCCTCGTTATCGACCGTCTTAACGGAAGATACGAGCAATATATAGAGGCGTCTCAAACCATCGATTTCAACGCAAGATCGATCGATCTCATAGATTTCTTCAAGTCAAGAGCTAACGATGTCGTTTATAAGATATCAAAGAACATGGCTCGCGAGAAAGCCATCAAGCTTATGGAAGAGGTCGGTATCCCCGAGCCGAGAATCAGATACTATCAGTATCCGTTCGAATTTTCCGGCGGTATGAGACAGCGTATAGTTATCGCTATCGCGCTCGCAGCGAATCCGGATATCCTCATCTGCGACGAGCCTACGACCGCGCTTGACGTTACGATTCAGGCTCAGATCCTTGAACTTATCAACAAGCTCAAGGCGGAAAGAAACCTCTCCGTAATATTCATCACGCACGACCTCGGCGTCGTTGCCAATATGGCGGACAAGATCGCGGTTATGTACGCAGGAAAAATCGTTGAGTACGGCACTGCGGATGATATTTTCTATGATCCGCGCCATCCTTATACGTGGGCGCTTCTTTCCTCGATGCCTGACCTTGACACCTCCGAAAAACTTGACGCGATTCCCGGCACTCCTCCGAACATGATCTATCCTCCGGCAGGCGACGCGTTTGCCGAAAGAAATAAATACGCTTTGAAGATAGATTTCGAAGAGCAGCCCCCGAAGTTCAGGATTTCCGATACTCACTGGGCGGCAACCTGGCTGCTCCATCCGGACGCTCCCAAGGTTGACGTTCCGAAAGCGATCACCGACAGGATCGAGCGTATGAGAGCAAGAGACAAAGCGGAACAGGAGGGAGAAAACAATGGATAATACAAACGATAGAGAAGTTCTTCTTCGTGTCGAGCATCTTTGCCAGTACTTCAAACTTAAGGGCGGTCACGTCACGAAAGCTGTCGACGACGTCAGCTTTGACATAAAGAAAGGCGAGGTTTTCGGTCTTGTCGGAGAGACGGGATGCGGAAAAACCACGACCGGCCGTTCTATAATCAAAATTTACGATATCACTTCGGGCTCCGTCTATTTCCACGGTCAAAGGATCTGCGCCGGCAAAAAGTCCTATAAGGACGCCATCAAAGCCGCGAGAGCCGATATGAAGGCAAATCCCGAAAACGCTGAAAAAGACCTTGAAATAATCAGACAGGCGCGCGAGGACATCAAGTCAGCCGCTTTCGACCAGAAATACTGTGATAAAGAATACGCGGGGAAACTGATTGAAAAACTTAAAGATCAGTATGAAAAAGACTGCGCTGAAGCCTCAGGCGACAAAGAAAAGCTGGCCGAACTCAAGAAAAAATACAAGAACGATTACAGGATCGCAAAAAAGACAAGACTTGTCACGAAGATCCAGATGATTTTCCAGGATCCTGCCGCGTCTCTTAACCCCCGTATGACCGTCAAGGAGATAATCTCCGAGGGTATGGTCATCAACGGCATCAAAGACAAAGAATACATCGAAAATAAAGTATACGAGATCCTCGAGACGGTCGGACTCGTCCGCGAACATGCGGGCAGATATCCGCACGAATTCTCGGGCGGTCAGCAGCAGAGAATCGGTATCGCGCGTTCCGTTGTTATGCGTCCCGATATGATTATCGCCGACGAGCCTGTTTCGGCTCTTGACGTTTCGATTCAGGCGCAGGTTATCAACCTTCTGAACGATCTCCGCGACCAGTTCGGACTTACGATACTCTTTATCGCGCACGACCTCTCCGTCGTCAAGTACTTCTCCGACAGGATCGGAGTTATGTACTTCGGTAAAATGGTAGAGCTTGCGACGTCCGACGAGCTGTTCGCTCATCCTCTGCATCCGTATACGAGATCGCTTTTGTCCGCGATCCCGCTTCCCGACCCGCACAGTGAAAAGAAACGTGTCCGCATAACCTACAATCCTATTGCGGAACATGACTATTCCGTTGATCTTCCTTCTATGCGCGAGATTCTTCCCGGCCACTTTGTATACTGCAACGACGCCGAAGAAGCGCGCTACAAGGCTGAACTCGGTATCTGACCTGTCTATGAAAGAAGACAGATCGGTTTTGAAAACAGTACTGAAATACGGCATCGCATTTATTTGCGGTGCCGCAGTTACTGTAGTGATGATAATAAGCGGCAAGCCGTTCTCGGCTGAAACTGCCGCTGAAAAATACAAGATCCTCTGCGACGCTTTCAGCATTCCGGGTCTGCTTATTCTGCTTCTCGCGATGCTCGTATGGGCGTCGGGGCAGGGAGCGTTTACCGGGCTCGGCTATCTCGGCCGTTATCTGCGCAGAGCGCTTATTCCGGGAGGAAGAACCAAATACCCTCACGAGACCTTCTACGATTACCTTCAGGAAAAGAAAGAGAAGAAGGGAAAGACGAGCGTTGCTTTTCTTTTCATCGTAGGCGCCGTTTTCCTCGCAGTCGGTATAGTATTTTTGATTTTATATAATAAAAGCGTTTAAAAGTCCTGCAAAGGACTTTTGCTTTTGAGGCGATAAAATTGTTATCTCGATCAGATGAAAAAAATCTAATAATTGATAAAAAGCACGTTCTGATGCTCGCGTGGTCATGCGCGCTCGTTTATATGATAAGCTATATGACCCGAATAAACTACAAGGTAGTGATTTCGGAGATCATTGCCTCGGAAGGCGTCAGCAAGACGGACGCTTCGCTTGCTCTGACGGGTCTGTTTATTTGTTACGGCGTCGGACAGCTGATTTCCGGATGGCTGGGCGACAGAATAAAACCGAGATATCTTATGACCTGCGGTCTTGCCGTATCCTCCCTGATGAACGTCCTGATGATATTCTCAAGTGAAAAATGGTGGATAGTGACGGTCTGGTGCGTGAACGGTTTCGGTCAGGCGCTCATGTGGCCGCCGATAGTCAGGATCCTGACGGATTATCTGACGGACAAGGATTACGTTTCCTCATGTGTTAAAGTCTCGTGGGGAGGGAATATCGGAACGATTGCCGTTTACCTTACGGCTCCGCTGCTTATAGCGCTCTGGAGCTGGAAATCCGTCTTCGTTTTCTCGGCGTTATTCGGCGTTGTCGGCGCGTTTATCGTTTTCTTCGGGCTCAGACGTATTGAAAAATACGCTTCTTCATACGGCGAAAAGAGAACAGAAGGAGAAACTTCCGGCGGAAACGGCGGAGAGGCAAAAAAAACGTCGGGAATCGGTTTCCTGCTTCTGATTCCGATCCTGTTTGCGACTCTGCTTCAGGGCGCGGTCAAGGACGGCGTTGACACCTGGATGCCTTCGTTCATTTCGGAGAACTTCAGCCTCAGCACAAAAATATCGATTCTCAGCGGAGTTATACTGCCGATATTCGCGATAATCTGTGTTAAGATTGCTGACGTGATCTTTGCGAAGTGGCTGAAAAACGAACTTCTTTGTTCGGGATTCTTCTTTGCGCTGATGACCTTGAGCTCGGTCGGGCTCTTCGTTATTACAAAAACGGGAATCGGCGGAGTAATCGCGATAGCTCTGACGCTTCTTTGCTTTACGGTTCTTTCAGGTTCGACTCACGGAGTGAATCTGATGCAGACCGCGATGATACCGAAAAGATACAAGAATACCGGATACGTTTCCTTCATCTCCGGAATAATCAATTTTATGGTCTACGTCGGCAGTTCGGTATCTACCTACGGATTCGCGAAGATCGCAGACGTCTACGGATGGTCGGGAACGATCATTCTCTGGATAGCAATCGCTCTGCTCGGAGCTCTGACGTCAGTCGGTTTCATTCTTCCCTGGAAAAAGTTTATAAACAAGTAAAATAAAAATCCTTCGGCTTTTGCCGAAGGATTTTTTCAGTCTTTAGCCTCGATGAACACCGCGTGAGCGTTCTTTATGCTGAACGTGAAAGTCTTTTTATTTCCGCAGTACTCGGCCTTCAGGTCTTCCGGAGGGAATCCGCTGTCGCACGAGGTTATTTTTACGCTGTTTGAATAACTTGTAAAAGAGATCTTCGCTTTTGAATCGTTTTCGCAAAGATGGTCGGACGCGTTCATAAGAAGAAGAGCGTGACTCTGCGGATCGTCTTTTCCGATCATTTCTCCGGCAAGCAGACTCACTGAATCGCTTTCCGGTTTCAGACCGAGCGCGAAACCGCAGTCAAGACTGTCTTTGAGATTTTCCTTCAGAGAACGAACGGCGGTGACGGATTCCATATTACCGAATCCTATCATATGGGTGGCGACGTTTCTGTATTTCATATAATGCGGGCCGAAAGAAGCGAGCTCGGCGTTCACTGCGGCGAGTTTGCCGTACTGTTCGGTTTTTTCACCGTTTTTGTCCAGTATCTGATTGTTCCACCAACCGGCAGTCCAGCACGCCCAGTTGATCGCCGTCGCTCCGTAGCACAGTGCGCTGAGCGCCTGAAAACGCATCTGTTCCTCGGAAGTGAAATCGGTCGGCCTCATTCCGTTGCACTGCGGAACGTACCAGAAGTCCTTTCCGGATTTTCTGCACGCGTCTGCGACGATCCTGAAGTTGTCGTACATCTTCCCCTGTCCGTCTCTTCCGAGCGAGTAAACGTAAAAATCATAGGATATATAGGGGAGATCGACCTTTTCGACGTATCTCCGGATATGTTCTTCATAGGTCGCTGTTCCGAGCTGATTTACCGTCTGCTCTGAGGTGTTCTGAGCGACGGAGGCGTAATTCGGATAGAGGTTCAGATACGGAACCTGATTCGGGAAGAGCTCCTTGACCTTTGCTACGACCTTTCCGTAATAATCAAAGTCGAGTGCGGAAGGCTCGTCTCCTATATCGATCATCCAAACAGCAGGATGGTCTTCGAAGTTCTCCGCGGCTTTTTCATACATTTCAAGCGGGACTCTGCTTTCAAACTTTCCGGCGTTAGAACCGTCTCCTCCCCACCATCCGGGAACTGTACCGGTGAGGTCACATCCGACGCCGTATTTTTGCAGAAGGTCAAGAGTTTCCTTCGTTATATCGTTTCTTAAAGCAACGATAAAGTCAACGTTGCATTCTTTCAGCTCTTTGATATGCTTTTCGCTTCTTGCGTAAACGTCAAGGATGTAAGTGCCGATCAGAAGTTTGTTTCTGTCAAATCGACTGCCCATCTTATAATTTCTCCTCTATTTTTTTGCCGTCTTTGAAACATTCGTTATAGTGTGCAATCGCTTTTTTGATGGCTTTTTTAGCGGAATTCTCGTCCTGTACTTCGTCAACTGCGGTCTGTTTTTTCTCGAGCATTTTGTAGACTGTAAAGAAATGCGACATTTCGTCGTAGGTGTGCCTCGGAAGAGCGAAAATGCTCCTGTATCCGTTATAGCTCGGATCGGAAAACGGTATTGCGACGATCTTTTCATCGAGTTTTCCGTTGTCAAGCATGCTGATAACGCCTATCGGGTAGCAGCGTACGAGCGTCATCGGATGTATCGGCTCGCTGCAGAGCACGAGAACGTCGAGCGGGTCGTTGTCGTCGGCGTAGGTGCGCGGTATAAAACCGTAGCTTGCCGGATAATGCGTCGCCGTGTAGAGCACGCGGTCAAGCTTCAGCATTCCCGTTTCTTTGTCAAGTTCATATTTGTTTTTTCCGCCCTTCGGAATTTCAATAACAGCTATAAAATCCTCGGGAGTTACTCTTTTCGGGTCTAAATCGTGCCAAATATTCATAAAACCTCCTGATGTCTGAACAGTTTACGAGTCAACTGTAATAAAATGCGTATTTTTCCATTGCGTCCATAAGCGCCTTAACGTTTTCAATCGGAACGCCGGGGTAAAGTCCGTATATCATTGTGAGTCCTCCCTCGGGGGTAGCGATCTTCTCAACTTCTTCGCGGATGAGGGCGTCTACCTGCTCGGGAGTGCCGAAGGGAGTTATCTTCTGCCGGTCTATATCGAGATCGACGCATATCTTTCCGCGGAATCTTTCTGCTATCCAGTCGATTCCGTTGACAAGGTCCTGAAGGTTGATGACTTCAACTCCGCTGCCGATAATGTCGTCGACAAGCGTTCTGATATCTCCGTCGGAGTGCATATGGATAGGTATTCCCGCGTCGAGCGCAGGCTTCATGATTTTTTCATAAGCCGGCTTTATGTATCTTCTGAAAAAATCGGGCGAAAGCATCGGACCGTTCTGCATTCCGAGATCCTCGGGATATGCCATGGAAGAGCAGCCGTTGTCGACAAAACGTCTTACAAGTGCCAGATTGAATTCCGTCAGCTGATCGATCAGCTCGTCAAGGAGCGGTTCTTCATCCGCCATATCGCAGAGGATATTCTCGTATCCCCTCAGATCGCACAGCTGAAGAAAGGTGTGACCGTGTCGAAGCCCTCCGCCAAAGGAACCGCCGTTCGCTTTGATTTCAGACCAGTTTTTGATTTCACGTTCCCAGTTGATCGGGACGAGCCCGTCGGTTGTGTCCGGATCGGCGATCTTCCACGTAGTTCCGAAGGCGCTCCAGTCTTCGAGAGGGTGTCCGAGTACCGTACCGGTTATTCCATTGTCAGAAGTGTACCAGGTACAGCCCATAACGTCTGTAAACGGTTTAGCGGCGTTCTGCACCGGATGAATCCACGGCTCCCAGTCCGGACCCGGCCTTTTGAACCCCGGGAAAAGGAGTTTGTGCTCTTCCATCAGGTCCCATAGGGCTTCTTTCGGGTAGTGATGCCAGCATGCGGTGTTTATTGCGAACGTCATCGGTATATGATCGGGCCGTCCGAACCGTATTGCTCTGATATAATTGGAGCTCATACCGAACCTCCGTTATTTTACGTTATCCCGCTTTTCTGCGAGTTTGTTGAACTGTTCTATAAGTTCGATCTCTTTCGGATCGTACGGTCTCAGATTGGGTCTGAACAGATCGTGCTGCCATTTTGTAAAATCGTAATCGACGTTCTTCGTCGGATCGTAATACTGATTCCAGAGGCTTTCCCACGGCTCGTTCGTCTGGGATTTGCCGACAACGAAGCCCCAGCAGTAATTCGCGATCTTTGCGTAGTAGAAGAAAGGATATATCTCTTTAACGTCGTTGTGATTTATCCTGTTGAGCCACTCGGTGCAGAGAAGCGGTCTGTTATACTGCTTGAGATCTTCGCAAAGAGCGACGAACTTCGGGAAAGGAGAATAACTGTGGAAGCTTATAACGTCGGAGTTCTCACAGGACCATTTCTCTTCGGGAGTGACGGGCTGCCCGTCTCTCATACCGCGCCAGATGTCGGCTGTCAGAGGCTGAGAAGGCTCGAGCTTTCTGATGAAAGGGAAAAGCTTTTCGAGAAGCGGTACCGAACGTCTGCCGATAACGTTCCCGGGCTCGTTGTAAACGTTCCAGCAGATAACGCGAGGATCGTCTTTATATTTTGTTACCGTGTCCTCTATCATCTTCATGAACGGCTCTTCAAGCTCTGCACGTTCAAGCCAGTGATAAGGCGCTTTTGCGGCTTCTTCCGGAGAAAGAGGGAAGCGCCCCTGATGATAACCGAGCGCGTAGGCCTGTTCGCCGAGCGCTTTCGGAACGAAAGGATCTTCGATGCCGCGCGGAAGCTCGGCTTCGTGAGTCAGAACTATCATAACGTATTGATTGTGCTTCGCGCAAAGGGAAAGGTAATCCTCAAGAGAGCGCATATATCCTTCCGGCTCCTGAAGATAAACGTCGAAATCCATTATGATGCGGACGGTATTGAATCCGATCTTTTCGCTCAGCGCGAGTTCTCTGTCCGCCGTTTCGAGTCTTTCTGCGTGTTTGTAGCTCTGAAGGAGATCGCGTCTGTTGGCGCAGTCGCTGCCGATGAAATTCGTTCCGCGAAGGTAGGGAAGAGAGTTATACCATTTCCATGCTTTTTCGTTTGACCATTGATTCATAATTATCCTCCGATGACTTGAATTCTTATTAAATATCTTCAGTTTGCGCTTCTTGCGGGGCAGGAACAGTCCGTCCGTAGAGAGCGTTTTGTTTTTTCCAGTATTCGCGGTCAATGCCGTCAAGCTGTTCTTTTGTGAATCTTATCGCCCAGTTTCCCTCGGCGACGCCGGGGGTGTTCATTCTCGTATCCATACCGTATCCGAGGAGGTCCTGAACGGGGAAAACGACTCTCTCCGCGCAGGAGCGCATCAGCGTCTTGATGATATACGGGCAGGCGTATTTGCCGTCAGTCCCGTTGAATCCGATATAATCGAGCATTCTCCGTCTGTCCTGCTCGCTCATATCGAAAATATAGCCGAGAAGCGTGTTGTTGTCGTGCGTTCCAGAATAAGCGACGACGTTTTCGGGATAATTGTGCGGAAGATGCGGGTTTTCTTCGGAGAGGAACGCAAACTGGAACACTCTCATCCCCGGCAGACCGGTCTCGCGGAGAAGCTTTACAACGTCATTGTCGATATCGCCGAGATCCTCGGCTATGATGAGTTTGCCGCCGGCAGCTTTTTTGATTTCTTCGACGAATTCCTTGCCCGGACCTTTTACCCATTTTCCTTCTTTGGCAGTCGCGGCGCCGGCGGGAACCGACCAGTACGCGGAGAAGCCCCGGAAATGATCTATCCTTATTCCGTCAAACAGCGTAAGCTGGTGTCTGATTCTTGCTTTCCACCATTTGTAGCCGTCTTCCTTCATATTTTCCCAGTTGTAAAGGGGATTTCCCCACAGCTGTCCGTCCTCCGAGAAATAATCCGGCGGAACTCCCGCTACAGCGATCGGGCGGGAAGTCTGCGGGTCGAGCTGAAAATACTCCGGATGCGCTCTGACGTCTGACGAATCGAGATCAAGATAGATCGGTATGTCTCCGATTATTTCGATCCCTTTTGAATTAGCGTATTCCTTCAGCGAGTACCACTCGTCGAGGAATTCGTACTGAATAAATTCATGGAAGAACAGAGCGTCACGCCTGTTTTTTTCTTTTTCCGCCATAAAAACGCAGAAGTCGAAAAGCTCCGGCACCTCGCGGACGTAGCAGTCTATCGTCCTTCGGTCTTCCGATCTGATGCGGAGAGACGCCTTGTATAAAAGCTCGAGTCTTTCGGCAAAAAGTCTGTCAAATTCGCAGAGATACGGCGTTTTCTGTTTCGCTTCATCGAGTTCGCCGCTTGTGATAAGCCCTTTTTCGAAAAGGGTCTCCGGGTCGATGAAAAACGGATTTCCGGCAAAGCCGGAGGTCGACTTATACGGCGAGCCGTTCGTGTCCGGCCATCCGAACGGAAGCGTCTGCCAGATGCCGAATCCGGAATCCGAAAGCAGATCGACGAATTCTCTCGCCTCTTTTCCGAAAGAGCCGCAGGAATATTTGCCGGGGAGCGTCGATATATGCATCAAAATGCCTGATTTTCTCATGTTGTATACCTGTTCGTATTAAAAATCTTAATTGATTAACCGTTTTCGGAATTCTTCCCGAAAAACTCTTTGATTCTGAGAATAAGAATCTCTGCGTCCGAAATGCGGTTTATCTCGTTTCTGAACGCGGGGGCGCCTCTCATTCCTTTGACGTAATGGGAAAGGTGATTTCTGAATTCGCAGACCGCCGTGAATTCTCCCTTTTGCTCCGAGAGAAGTTCAAAATGTCTCAATATAACGTTTAGTTTTTCTTCAGCGGACGGAACGCGTACCGTTCTGCCCGAAAGTCCGTCTTTGATCTGTCCGAAAACCCACGGATTGCCGTGCGCAGCCTGTCCGACCATTATTCCGTCGCATCCGGTCTCTTCGATCATTTTTTTCGCGTCTTCAAACGAGGAGATCCCGCCGTTTGCGATAAGCGGTATCTTTATCGCTTTTTTGACCTTCGCAATCGTTTTATAATCGATCGGCGGAGCGTATAACTGTTCTTTCGTTCTGCCGTGCACCGTCACCCAGGACGCTCCGCCTTCCTCGGCGGCAGCGGCGCATTCCGGCGCGTTCAGATGGTTTCCGTCCCATCCCGTCCTTATCTTTACGGAGACAGGAAGCACGGTTGCGGCGGTCATAGCTTTGACGATCCCGTATATCTTATCCGGATTTTTCATGAGCGCCGAACCTTCTCCGTTCGAGACGATTTTCTTCATCGGACAGCCGCAGTTGAGGTCGATATTGACCGGAAGAGCGGTAGATCTGCAGAACGCGTAACTGTTGGTTGAAAGCATTTCCGCGGCCTGGGCGAGTATTTCCGGCTCAGAGCCGAAGAGCTGCAGCCCGACAGGCACGTCAGAGGGCGAAATTTGCGCCAGAACCGCAGTTTTTTCGTCTTTGTAATGAAGTCCTTTGGCAGAAATCATTTCGCTCACAGAGCAATCTGCGCCGAGTTCGCGGCAGATCTGTCTGAAAGCGTGGTCGGTAATTCCCGCCATCGGGGCAAGAAAAATCGGCACGGAACCTCTGTCAAATAAAGAAACTGACATAAAAACCTCCGTACCGATAATGATTGAACCGAATCTGTAAGCCGGGTTCTGTCTGGCACCGTCATCTATCTTGTCTTTACGTTGCCGCAAAGATCCATGCCCCCCCGATCATAGCGCCTGACCCAGCGCGATCGAAGATCAGATCGGGGCGTTGCTTCGGATAGGGTTTACACTTGCAATACGTTACCGCATTGCCGGTGAGCTCTTACCTCGCCTTTTCACCCTTACCGCGTAAAGCGGCGGTTGTTTTCTGTTGCACTTTCCCGGTGGTCACCCACGGCGGACGTTATCCGTTATCCCGGTCATATGAAGCCCGGACTTTCCTCACGGTAATACCTTACGGCGACATACCGCGCGACGGCGCGATTCGGTTCTTTATTATTATATCATACTTTTATAAAAAATAACATCATAATGAATATTTTTTTGGTTTTACCGTTGTGTACGTTTATTTGAAACCTGAAAAAGCTTTTTCAAATTCTGAGTTAAGCGGACGACCTGAAATCCTGACTGAAAGTCAGTCTTTTTTTGTTCAAAACCGCGTCAACAATTTGCGTTTATTCACAATTATTTCATAAAGATGATGTATAATTGACTGATTATACAACAGATCATATCCTTTAAGGTGTCGATAAATGAAAAAAATCTTCGGAAAAATCTCTGCGCTGGCGAAATTCCTGTTATCGCAGTACATCGTGCGTTACGCTATTTCGTCTGTAATCGCTTTTTTGATCGATTACGCTCTGACGCTGCTTCTGAATTATCTTTTCGTCGACGTTCTTCATATTAAATTCGGTATGGAGATCGCAATGCTGGCCGCATGGCTCGTTTCCTCGAACGTAAACTTCAACGTCAACAGATATTTCGTGTTCAGAGACAGCTCGCCTTATTTCTGGGCGTATATGAAATATTACGGACTCGCCGTTTTCACTTTTGTTTTCAAGTCCTACGTGTTTATAGAACTTCTTACGAGAGTATGCAAACTTGACATTGCCATCGCAAAACCGATCGCGGAAACGGTTATGTTCGTCGTAACCTATATAGTCCAGAAGCTTCTGGTCTTTACCAAAAAGAAAAAGCCGGGATCGCCCGCGTCTGAATCCGACGCCGGCGCAGCGGAAAATGAAAAAACTACTTCTGAAATCGACGTTCAGACTCAAGAAACGGAGAACCGATATGAATAACGGACAGTACGAACAAAATTACTATTATCCCCCGCAGCCTCCTCAGCAGCCGCAGAGAGAAAGAAAGATCGTCTCTGTGCTTAAGGCCGCAGGATATTTCTTTCTTTATTTCGGAATAACGAATCTCGTCGGCGTGATCATCGCGCTCGGAGTTTTCTTCACCGATTATTTCAAGCGTTTTCCGGAGATGATGGAAGCGCAGACTTATGAAGACACAATGAAGATAGCGACCGAAATGACCAATCAGCTTCAGGTGTTCCTTTATGATAACGCTCTGCTGATGACTTTCATTGCCAATACGATCGCCGTCGCAGTTCTTGCGCTTATCTTCTTCCTGAGGCGCAAACGTGAGCCGAACGCCACCGAAAACAAATTTATTTTCAAGAATCCCGGCGCGCTGAACGTCGTAGTTATTCTTATCTGCGGATTTCTTCTCAATTTTGCGGTGAATCCGATCCTCGACCTTGTGTTCAGACTTCTTCCGAATAGCGTCCTTGAGAGCTATTCCTCATACTCAAACGTTTATTCAGTCGGCGGAATCGCGGTGTTTATACTCGGCGGTATAATTTCCGCGCCTGTCTGCGAGGAGTTTGTCCTTCGCGGAGCGATGACTTCAAGGCTCGGAAGAGCAATGAATCCCCATCTTGCGATTTTTCTTACCTCTCTCTGCTTCGGCGTTATTCACGGTCATCCGATACAGATGCTTTACACGTTCGCGCTCGGAATGCTCCTCGGATACGTATTCAGAAAGCACGGACTCTTCGGTTCGATCGCGCTTCATTTCGGATTCAACCTCGGTTCGCTTCCCGCGATGGTGCTTGAGATGATCAATCCCGCAATAACCGAAAGTCAGGCGTTTATCTTGACGTACACCGCTCTCAGCTACGTTTCGATACCGGTTTCGGTACTTCTGACAGTGTTTATCTTCAGAAAGAAAAAGTCGTCTTCATACGCGGAAGGGGGAAATATAAATGGATGAAAACAGATCCTGCGAGTGCATCGTAGCGCTGTCTCGAACTGATGATGTAAATCAACTGACAGGAGCAATAATATGAATAACAGTTACAACAGTTACGATTATCAGCCTCAAAATCAGACGCAGCCTCAATTACAGAAGAGAGAAAAAAAGATAGTCTCCATCCTCAAAGCAATAGGATATTTTGTATTATATTTATTTGTAAGTAATGTTATAAAATATGTTATCGGCTTGCTTATATTTATTCCTCGTTATTATAAATTGCTTGATTCTTCCCAGGATTACGTAACTGTAGATTTCAGATACGCTCTCGAAGCTTTCTTTTATGAACACGCTATGTTGTTAACTCTTATAACAAATATCATTGTTATAGTTGGTTTCGCATTGATCTTTTATCTTAGAAGAAAACGTTATCCAAACATTGTTGAAAACAAGTCCATTTTCCGCGGCCATGAGTTTTACAAATTCATTTTGATTTTTATTGCAGGATGTTTTTGGAATTTCTCTTTGGACCCGATTCTTACGATTATATTTAATATTTGGCCCAAATTATATGACAGTTATATCAGTTATTCGAATCTATATTATGACGAGGGGTTCATACTTTATATTTTGACTGTAATTATCTCAGCACCGATTTGTGAAGAGCTCGTCATGCGCGGAGCTATTAATACAAGACTCGGGAGAGCAATGTCACCCCATCTCGCGATTCTGATATCTTCGCTTTGCTTTGGAATCATCCACGGTCACTGGATTCAGAAAGTATACGCTTTTTTGTTAGGAATCCTTCTCGGATATATTATGAAAAAGTACGGTCTGTTCGGCTCAATAGCGCTGCATTTCGGCTTTAATTTTGGATCGCTTCCGTTAAAGTTGTTATCTGAGTTTATTCCGGACGCACTGAATAACGTCTTTATTGTTTGGGTTATGATTATTTTCAACTGGTTGTCGATTCCGTTAACTGTGGTATTTACCATCCTTATTTTGAAAATGTATGTTTATAAACCAAAAGGAGGCAGTGCTAATGTCTGAATTTGACAAATATCAAAGAACCGATTCAATCGATGAGAACAAACCCGGCGACCGCGTTGTCGCAAGGCGGGTCGAGCTGATGGTAAAACTGATAAAGGGCAGGGTGAATTACCTTGCGATGCTCGTGCTGACTGCCCTGAACGCCATCCTTTATCTTGCGGGAACGGGTTTTGAACTGCCTTTTTATCTTGCTTTGCCGTATTACCTGCTCATTCTCGGAAGGGGAGCCGTCGGCGATCCTTCAAAGACTGCTGTCCTTATACTTTGTTTTGCGGGAGCGGTACTGCTGTTCGGTCTTTCCGTTGCGCTTTTCTTCCTTTTGAAAAAAGGAGGCGCGTGGTACGGAGTAGCCAAAGGCTATATTATTGCGGACAGTATTTTCGTCGTTCTTCTCGGCGTATTTATTTACGTGACGCAGAAGAATTTCAACGCGATATTCGTTCTGCTTCTTAATCTTGCCTATCATATTTTCGTCTTCTGCTATCTTGTTTCCGCTTCGAGAGCGGATTACGCTCTTACGGTTCTGCCCGAGAGCGAGGACGCGGTGGAGGAGGATATTTCGATCCTTACCGAAAACGCTGATCCTGATACGGAAAACGAAGACGATCCTGAAAACTGAATAAAAAAACGCACCTTCAGAATATCAGTATTCTGAAGGTGCTGCTTTTTATTTATTATCCTATACTGTCGTTTGGATTAAAGTCAACGTGAACTTCAAGTGACTTCAACTCTGATTCAGTGAAATCTCTTGAATATATAACGTCGTCTCCGATCTGAAGATAATATATATGAGCTGATTTTGCAAAAGTATCTTCAATATCTTTAACGAAAGCCATATATTCATCCATTTTGTGACCGGCTATTTGGTTGCCTTCTTCATTTTTCCTCCTTTTTGAAAACTACATTCTTAATTCCACTTATATTATAAACATCGAATATGCATTTGTCAATAGTATAATTGTAGTTTTTTGCTTTTTTGAAAAAAATTTTTTAAAACCGTAATAATCGCTTCTGCTTTTTAAAAATTTCAAGCCGGAGAATACGAATATTCTCCGGCTTGTTTTTGATAGTTTTAAATTTCTTCCTCTTCTTTGTCCTGTTCGTTCACAAGTCTTACGGCGATCCTCTCTTCCGGGTCGTCGATGCCGTTGTCGGCAAGCGCCTTTGCGCAGTTCTCGATAAGGTTGAAATACGTCGGCCAGTAGTTCTCGCTCTTGCACCATCCGCGGACGGTGAAGATATAGGTATCGTCGTCAACTCCGACCATACGTGCGACCGGCGCGGGTTCGGTCATAACGCCGTCGGTTTCCTCTGCGGCTTTGAGAAGAACCGCTTTTGTGAAGTTCTGGTCACTGTCGTTCGTAGTCTTGAAATCGAGGTCAACGCGGCGAAGGTCTTCGCAGGTGAAGTTGGTAACGTTTGAATTCATCAGATCTCCGTTCGGGACCGTGATCCGCTTGTTGTCCATCGTCATAATCTGAGTGTAGAAAATGCTGATGTCGCGTACGAATCCTTCAGCGCCCGACGCTTCTACGTAATCGCCTACCTTGAAAGGCCGGAAGATCAGTATCATAAGGCCGCCGGCGAAATTCCCGAGCGCTCCCTGAAGGGCAAGACCGATAGCGAGTCCGCACGAGGCGAGCACAGCCGCAACGGAAGTCATCGGAACGCCGAGAATCTCAATTATTCCGATGATCAGAAGGACGTAGAGCAGCGTTGTAATGATGTGCATCATTACGTTTGAAGCCGTTTTGTCGATTTTCGTCTTGTTCTGTCTCTTTACAAGGAATTTTTTGATAGCTTTGATTATCAGAAGTCCTACTATCAGGACTACCAGCGCGATGACGATCTTTCCGCCCATCTGCGTTCCGAGCTCGATCGCTTTGTCAAGGAACGTTTTCATTGTTTCTCCCATAATTACTCCTTTGATTTTATTTATATAAATTATTTATTGACTCAAGATATTTTCTGAAGTCTGCGGCGGTTTTTTCCGGGCCGGTAATTTTTATTCCGTCGCCGAGTCCGAGTATCCAGCCGTAGAACTGCGGGGAGGGAACCGCTCTGATCCTTGCGCGTATTTTTCCGTTTCCCGCAGGGAAGAATTCCGGTTCGTCGCCGAATCTGTCTATTATTACGCCGGAGAGGGATTTTTCGAATTCGATTATGACCGATTCGACCTCGCCGCCGAACATTCCGAACACAGAACTCGTATAACTTGCCATATCCGCCCGGTCGAAGACGGCGTGGCCTTTCCTCGGCTCGTCAAGCACGGTGATGGAGAGCATTTTGTCGACCCTGAAGTGCCTTAACTGGTTTGCAGATTCGCTGTAGCCGATAAGATAGTAGTTTTCGTCCGTCCAGGTCAGCGCGAAAGGCGAAATTATATACGGCTTTCCGCCGTTTCTCAGCACGCGCGTTTTTTCGGAAGACCAGTTGAAATATTTGAACGATATCATTCTGTTCTCGTTGATCGCGTCCGAAATGCTGTCTATGTTGAGGTAAATCGAGTCGTTCATCGATTTTATGCGGTTCTGAACGTGGACGGTTCTTGCCAGCGCTCTTGCCTCGTATGAGGAACACATCTTTTTCAGTTTTGAAATGAGTTCGTTTGATTTTTCGATCGTTATGAAACGCGAAGACTGAACCGCGTCCATCAGAAGACGGAGCTCTGCGGCGGAGAATTCTCTGGAGCAGAGATAATATCTCACGTCGTGCCCCATACGGTCGATTTCGAATCCGTATTCCCTGAGTGCGTGGATGTCGTCGTATATCGATCTTCTGTCCGCTTCGATACCGTATTCGTTCAGAAGAGATTCCGAAATCTCTTTGAGCGTTATCCCGTGATTCCTGTCCGTCCGGTTCTTCAGAAAATCGAGAATGTAGA
>JAEEGL012844269.1_pt1 | contig 23446 bp, 26 predicted proteins | sample 9134231 | NCBI WGS metagenome assembly JAEEGL01 (sample SAMN16246548, study PRJNA631951) | gut metagenome | biome: gut microbiome; feature: rumen; material: fiber-attached | host: Bos | place: Iran: Karaj | collected 2018-10
ATATCTTCTCTATATCTTAATTTCTTTCTTTTAAAAATATCATCTGCTGTTTCACCATTATATAAACCTTTATAACCAGCGTTATGAAATCTAGCTAAGTCTTTTACACCACTTTTAACTGCTGTTTGATTTAGATTATAATTTCCTTTTCTTGCTTGATTTCTTCTATATAATCTTTTTTCATCTTCTGTTAGATTATTATATTCTTGCTCAGTTAACTCTTGTTTCCTTGTTTGAATAGCAAAATATGTTTGAGCGAATGCTATGACTTCTTTGTTTGGATTACCATTCATTACAATTAAATAACAAGCATATCTAGATAATTTATAATCTACAACATTTCTTGTTGCACCTTTTGCTAATTTTATCATTTTGCGTTGCACTGCAAAATGATCATATACATTGTATTTACTTTCTTTGCATGCTACTTTAGCTCTCTCAATTAAATCATTTATGCTTCGCCATTGACGATATCCTATAATGTTTTGTAATTCTCTAGCTAACCAATATTCATTACCTTTCTCATCTATATGTTTAATATCTTCAAAAATCTTTTCTGTATATTCCTTTACTTCGTTCATTTATATTCTCCTTCCTATGGTGCACAAGTTTCTATTTTTAATTTGTTATTTTTAATCTTAAACATAATACTACCATCCTCGTCTGTTCTATATATTTTAGATTTATCTAAATTATTTAATACTTCTTTATTTGGATGGCCATAACGATTATTCTTTCCAACACTAATAATTGAGTAATTAGGATTTACTTCATTAATAAACTCTCTACTACTACTTGTTTTAGATCCGTGATGCCCTAATTTTAAGATATCAATATCTTGTAAATTATATTTACTTAATATTTCTTTTTCAGTAGTTCTTGATGCATCTCCCATAAACATAAATTTATATCCATCAAGCTCAGTATAAATTACATTACTATTATCGTTTTCATTATCGTATTCTTTTGTTTGTAAAAAATATAGTTTATTTTTATCTATATTTAATTCTTTAATGCATGAATAGTACTTTATTTTCTTTTTATCTAATACTTTGATTAGTTCTTTTTCTAAATCATTATAAGAACCACAATTAAAAATTACTTTATCTACTTTAAAATTATTTACTAAATATATTGCTTCTCCTCCGTGGTCAAAATCACCGTGCGTAATTATCAGTGCTGATAATGAATTTATTCCTAAAGATTTTAAGTATGGTATTGTCTTGCTTTTGACTATATTACTTTCTTTACCTGTTACTCCTCCTGTATCTATTAGTATATTTGATTTATTATGGGGATATTTTATTAGTATTGAATCTCCTTGTCCGACATCTAGTATTGTTATTATTGTTTCTTTGTTTAGATGGTTTATATTTTTATGAATTATTATTATAATTATTAGTATATAAATGTATTTTGGTTTATATATAGCTATTATTATTGTAATGTAATAGATTACTATTACTACTATGTTTGGTTTAGATAGTATTATTTTAAAGATATTTATGCTATTTGTTATTTTTATTATGTGTTCTAAGATAGTCATTATTGTTGTTAGAATGATATTTAATTTTGGTATTAATAATACTGTTAATGATAAGGGATATACTATGATACTTACAATGGGAATTAGTATTATGTTTAGAAGTATAGAAATGGTATTTATTTGATAGAAATTATATATAGTTATGGGAAGTGATATTAAAAAGCATAGTATTGATATATAGAGACTTTTTAATAATTTATTGTCTATTTTTTTATTAAATATTATTAAAGATATACTTATTATATAAGAGTATTGAAATCCGATATTATAGATATAGAAGGGATTTATTGTTATTACTATTATTAATACTATTAGTAATAAATCAATTGTTTTTATTTTGAGACTATAGCTTTTATTTAGTGCTAATAAGATATATAGTATAGTTGCTCTTATTAGAGATGGTGGATAATCTGTGATAAAGAGATAGAATAATAAGAATAGTATTATTGTTAAGTAATTCATTTTGTAATTATATGATATTTTGTTTAGTATATATAGAATTATTCCTGCTAGTAGTGATATATGCATTCCTGATAGTGAAAAAAGATGGGATACTCCTTCTTCTTGGTAATTATTTAATATTTCTTCATCTAATATATTTTTTTCTCCTAAAATAAATATGTGTAAGTAGCCTTTTTGGTCTATTTTATTTATTCTTTTAATTAATTTGTTTTTGATGAGATATAGTATGCTTGTATTCTTTTTTTTTAGTTTTATAGTACTTATTTTCATTGTGTAATATATTTTATTTTTATATAAATATTTTTTGTAATTAAAGGTATTTGGTACGGTATTATTATTTGGTTTTTGTAATATTCCTGTTATTTCTATTTTATTTCCTAATTTAATTATATTTTTTGCTCTGTTATTTTTTATATAGTAATATCCTATTATTTTTTCTTTTCCTTTTAGATAGATTGTTATTTGATCTTCTTTTTTTTTATATTTTGTTATTATTCCTGTTATTTTTGTTGTATTATCTTTATATTTGCTTTTATAGGGGTATATGTTTGTTATTATTAGGGCATATATTATAAATATAAGTGCTAGTAGTTTAAATAAATATCTAGACTGTAATATAGTCTTTAATTTTCTCGTATGCTGCTTCTCCTATTCCACTTACGTTTTTTATATCTTCTATAGTATTGAAATTTCCATTTTTTTTACGGTATTCGATTATAGCTTCTGCTTTACTTGCTCCTATTCCTGTTAGTGTTTGTAGTTCTTCTTTAGTTGCAGTATTTATGTTTATTTTGGTGCTTGTAGTTTCTTTTTCTTCTTTTGTTTCGTTTTTAGTTTCTGTATTTGTATTTTCTTTAGTAATACATGAATCGTTTGTTATTTTTGGACAAATACAAGTATTATTTACTTCTTTTATTGCAAGTGTTTCTTTTTCTTTAGCTTTCTTTATTTGGTCTTTAGTATATATTATTACTACCATTTCGTCTTTTAATTTTTTTGCTAAATTAATATAGGTTGTATCTGCTTCTTCCGTTAGTCCTCCTGATAGCTTTACTAAGTCTATTACTCTACTTTCTTTATCTAATTCATATACTCCAGGTATAGTTACTGCGCCTTTTATATCGACATATATTTTTTCTTTTGGTTCTGTTTCTTCTTTTTTTATTTCTATTTTTTCTTCTTCTATTATTTCTGGTTCGTTATTATTTAGTAAATTATATTTTAATATAATTATTGTAATTATTCCTATTATTAGAGCTGCTATTATAAGTATTTTTATTATTTTTTTTATTGTTCTCATTTTTACCTCTTTTCTTGCCTCTAATAATATTCTTCTATATTTATTTTTTATATCCTTTTTAGTGTAAAATCATTTTTATTATATTGATAAATATATATTTATTTGTTATATTTATAATATGAGGAGGTAATATAATGGCAGAAGTTGATAGTTTAAAGCAAAACATTAATAAAATTAAGCAAACTAATGGAAGTGCTTTTTTGTATATACCAGATAGTGAAAAAACAGAAGCTATGTGTAGATTAGCTGTTGAATTAAATCCTAAATTAATTGAATGTGTTCCATTAGCTTATTTGCCTTCAGTTGTTAGCGGCGAAGATTTTATTAATGAAGTTGTTAGTCGTAAACTTCGTGTTGCTGAAGCAGAATGTAGACTATTTTCGGCTATTGGTGTTAAAGTAAATGAGGAAGAATATAAAAAAGCAGAATTAGAAGCTCTTAGTAAATATATGGAAAAATCACCTTTAGTTGAAGAAATATTAGATAATGCAGCTAAAGATGATAAACCAGGTCGTGGTTCAAGATAAATAAACTCCCATTTTAGTGGGAGTTTTTATTTCTTGGATGATATAGTTTATAGTTTTCTTTTAATGTTTCATTATTTATATTTGTGTATATTTGGGTTGTAGATAGATTTGAGTGTCCTAACATAGTTTGGATACTTCTTAAATCAGCGCCATTATTTAGAAGATGGGTTGCAAAGGAATGTCTTAGCGTATGTGGTGATATTGGTTTTGTTATTCCTTTTTTTTCGGCTTCTTTTTTTAGTATTTTAAAGAATCCTTGTCTAGTTAGTGCTTTTCCGTGATTGTTTAGAAATAGTTTGTCACAGAGAGTACTTTTTTTTAGTTCATCTCGGTATTGTTCTAGGTATATTTTTAGATATTTTATTGCTGTATCTCCTATTGGGACTATTCTTTCTTTTTTTCCTTTTCCATAGCATCTTACTATTCTTTCTTCTAAATCTATATTTGTTATTTCTAGATTTGTTAATTCACTTACTCTTAATCCAGTTGCATATATTAGTTCTAGCATGGCTTTATTTCTATATGAATAGGCATCGTTTAATTCTATATTTAATAATTTGTCTACTTCTTCAATTGATAAAGTATTTGGTAACTTTTTATAGAATCTAGGATTTTCTAGTTTTTGAGTTATATCTTCTTTTTTATAGATTATATTTAGATAGTGATGGAAATTTCTTATGGCTGATATTTTTCTTACAACACTGTAGATACTGTATTTTTCTTTGTCTAATTCTTCCATGTAGTTAGTTAAATCACTATATTCTATTTTGATTGGGTCATTTATGTGTTTTTTTTCTAAGAAATATAGATATTTATATATGTCATCTAGATATGAAGAAATTGAGTTATCACTTAGGTGTTTTTCAGTAAGTAAATAGATTTTGTATTTTTTTAGTAAATCTTTAGTGTCATTATTTAACTTCATTTTATCAATATTAACCATACTATCACCTTTTTTTATTTTCGATATAAAACTAATGCATCTTTATCTTCTTCTTTATGACTTTTATAGATTAAACCACTGTTAAAAGATAGTAATTCGTAATGGGGAATTTTTTTCTTTTTTAATTGGTGGCGCTTTTTAGCTTCTATTTTTACGTAGTTATTGGTATTTTCCCAATAGTCATCTAAATATGTAAATAAGTAGTTTAGACCAATTAATCCATCTTCATTTAAGTGACTTGCAATTGTTTCAATTATTATCTTTAGTTTTTTATAATACTCTTTTTTATCTATTATTGGTAGGTAATCTATTATATTTGATAGGTAAATAAAATCGTATGTTTTTTTGTCTTTAATGAAGTTGGAAAAGATGTCTATATTATAGAATTTTGTTATATCTATTTTTTTAAGTATGTGTTTTAGTTTTAAGTAATTATTTTCATTATATAGATATAAATTGTTATTTATATTCTCTTTAATATTATTTTTGTTATCTGTTACAAATAGATTTGATTTATATAGTTCTTTGTTTGAATATGTATTTAGTATTTGATTCCAAAATGATTGTATGTTGTCAGGAATATCTTCTTTTATATGTTTATATATTTCTTTGGAAAAGAAATCTTTTTTGTTTAGTTTCTTAGGAATTAAAAATCTTTTAAATTCTTCGTAATCTAAGTTTATTATAGCAGCTTTTTTAAAATAAAAAAAATACTCAGTTAATTTGTTTATATCAAATAGATCTATACTTTGGGGTTCTTGTAATAAGAAATTTAAGTACTGATCACTACTAGAACAGACTGTTAAAATTTCTTTATTTGTTAGTTTTATTTTTTCACATATTGCTTTTAGATTTTCATTTGTGAACAAGTAAAAGGAATCATAATTTTCATCATGTTCTTGGTCATTAATTATTTTGTTTGTATTTTTTACGGCGTCCATATTACTTTCCCCCTTTTTTTTACTTTTTAATTATATCATTATCTTTTTATTAATGCAATCATAGGCTTTAGTCTATACACATATATCACTATTTCATAGGTTATTTTAGGGAGTGATAATGTGAATGGTTTAAATTATGATTATTTTAATTATATGAATGGTATTCCTTATAATTATATGGGTGATACTAGTTATATAGTTCCTAATAATACTAGTGATCCTTATTATGGATTTATTTCTGGTAACATGTTTGAGAATTTATATGAACCTTATAAGAATTATAAAGTTAGTGAATTAAGTCCTTCTAGTGATAAAGAAGCTTTGTTATGGCAATTAATGCAATATAGTTTTGCAATTACTGATTTAAATTTATATTTAGATGTTAATCCTGATGATAAAAAGGCATTTAAGTTATTTAGTGAGTATTCTAATATTTATAAGGAATTATCAAATAAGTATGTTTCTTTATATGGTCCTTTAGATGTATGTGATGTTAATGGTTTATGGAGTTGGAATAATTCTCCATGGCCTTGGGAGGTTTAGTTATGTTTAAATATGTTAAGTGTTTAGAATTTCCAATTAATATTAAGAAAAAGAACTTAAAGATGGCTAAATATATTATTTCACAATATGGAGGTCCTCAAGGGGAATTGGGTGCTGCTTTGAGATATTTAAATCAGAGATTTACAATGCCTGATGATAAGGGAAAGGCTCTTTTAACTGATATAGGGACTGAGGAATTGAATCATGTCGAAATGATTTGTACGATGTTATATCAGCTTACTAAGGAAGCTACTTTAAAAGAAATAAATGATGCTGGTCTTTCTAGCTATTATACGGAACATGGGTTAGATCTCTTCCCGGAAAATTCAAATGGTATTCCTTTTACTACTGCTTATATTTCTTCGGTGGGAGATCCTGTTGCTAATTTGTCGGAAGATATGGCTGCTGAGCAGAAAGCTAGATCTGTATATGAAAATCTTATTGATTTAGCAGATGATGAAGATGTTATTAAGCCTTTATTGTTCTTGAGGCAAAGAGAAATAATTCATTTTGCTAGATTTAGGGAATTATATAAGGAATATAAGGAAAAAGGATATAAATAAAAAATGCTATTTCTAGCATTTTTTATATGTGTAATTTTTTCTTTTCTTTTTTCTTCTCTTCTTTAAAGTATTCGTGTTGATAATACATTACTTCAGCATCGGGATTTACTATTGTTACATATTGTAGATCATATAGTGGTTTAATTCCTGCAAATATTGAATTCATATCTCCGTTTGCATTTCTTATTAGGTTTTTATACGTACCTTCTGATATCATTTCTGTTACTTCTTTAAAGTCTGGTAAAACGTATGGATTTGCTAAATGTCTATGTTCTTGCCAGAAGGCTAAGTCTTTACTTACTATTTTTCTTGCTGTTTGTTCTTCTTTCGCGTAGTTTGTTGGAATTATATCCCAATTATTTTTTACTAGTTTATCTATTCTTTTTTTATCTCTATAAACTATTTCTGGATCTTCGGTTGTAATTATATATTTATCAAATTGTTTTATTATATCTCTCATTTGCATTTGATATGTTAAGCTTGAACTTGCAATGTCATCAAAATTATCAATAATTATATTTAAATTGTCTAAATTGTAGACATTTTTTATTTTGTCTATCAAATGTCCTACTAAGATATCTGTTCTGAATTTTCTTAGTCTATCTGTTCTTGCAAATATGAAATCGTCTATTTCTTTTAGTAATCCTCTTACGTGTTTATCTTCAGCAGCGAAATAGTTTTCAAATACTTCTTCGTCTTGATTTTTAGCAAATTCTAATAGATATAATGATATTAATATTTCATATCTTTTTCTTAGTAATTCTGTTCCAATTATTGATTCATAAAAAGATCTTTTTCCTTCTATGTAGATAGTATCGTTTTTTTCTTTTACATATCCTTTTAGCGTTGTTGTTTTACCACTTCCTGATTTTCCAGATAGTATTATTTTCTTTTTTTCTGAACTATCAATTAAATTGTGAATCTCTGCAGATGGTTTCTTGTAATATCTTTTTGTTTCAACAAGTTCTTCACCTTTATTATACAAACTCATTTTGTATTCCCCCTTCACTGGTGTGTTATTATAGCATATTTTTATTTTTTTGTAAACTAAAAAGGAATTATTTGCGTTAATTCCTTTATTTCTTTGATATTCTTACTTTTATTTTTGTTGTTTTTGCAGTATATGTTGCTTTATTGTCGGCACCTTCTACTTTTACCGCTACTTCATAATCTCCTTCAGAATATTTGTTTAAATCTACTTTTGCTGTTATCATTGAAGCATCTATTCCATCTAAAACATTTTTTGTTCCTTTTACAACTACTGTCGTTTTGCTTGAATTTTCTCCTATGGCTACAGCTTTGTAATTTGGATTTAAATTTGTTGTTTCTATATAGATATCTTCTATTTCTTTTACTGTTTCTGTTCCTAGTTTAATTGTTATTTTAGCATTTGTTGTCGATAGTTCGTTTACACCTGCTGGTTTTGAAATTATTACATCGTAGGTTTTGTCTTCGTTTAATCCAGAGATATCTACTTCTACAGGAACATTTTCTAATTCATCTAGAATGTCTTGATCTCCATATACTGTTATTTTATTATTGTCTACGGTAATACTATCTATTGCTTTACCAAATTGAAGGTTTCCTACTGGTATTACTTTTAGTAGTACTTCTTTCTTAGGTGATTCAATTGTTACTTTAGCTGATAATTTGCTTGGTTCCATTTCAACGTCTTTTACGACATTTCCATCACTGTTATAAGCAACTAATTTAACATCATCTAATTCTTTTACTCCTATTTCTGGGTTAATTATTTTACTTACATCAACTAGTGCTTTTACAATAGATACGTCTTTTAGTTTATGTTCTGATCCTTTTATAACAATTTCTGTTTCACTTAGTGTAACATCTCCAATTGATAGTTTTTTGTTTAGTTTATTTTTGTTTATAATGTCAAGCATTACAGTTCTTGTTTCACTTATTTTTGGATAGATTGTTATGTTTACAGTTGATGGGTCTAATTTGTATTCAACTGAGTTTATAGAACAATCGTAATCTAATTTTATGGAGTGGGTTCCTTCTTTTAAGTTAGATAAGTCGGCGGTTACACTTCCTTTTGATAATTGTTTTGCTAAGTATAGATCAACTTTTCTTCCAATTAGGGTTACATCGACTGTATCTGGTAATCCTTCAATTACATAGGCATTTGTATTATATGTTACTTGTACTTTTTGGTCATATAATACTTCTGCGCTATTATTAACAATGATATTTGATTCACTATCAACATATAAGAATAGTAATACTGCTAATATAAGTGATATGAATACAAGGGTATTTTTCTTTGTTAACCATTTTTCTAATCTATCGGTTCTATTACTGAATTTATCTCTTATCATTATGAAGAATTTAGTAACTGGTAATATTATTAATTTATCAATAAATTTATAGATTGCATTTATTATTGCTGCTATGGTTAAGAATAAGTTTCTAATTATCTTCATTATTCTCACCATCCTTATTCTCTTCTTCTTCGTCTTCAAATTCGTCATCTAATAGGAATTCTGTTTTTGGTTTAAGTTCTTCTACTAGCATTATTCTAGCATCGTCTATAGATAATCCGTGATTTAATACTCCGCCAATAGCTATAGATATTTTTCCTGTTTCTTCACTTACTACGATAGCGATGGCATCAGATTCTTCACTTATTCCTAAGGCTGCTCTATGTCTTGTTCCTAATCTTTTGTTTATTTTAGCATTTAGGCTTATTGGGAATACCGCTCCCGCACTGGTAATTCTATTTCCTTGAATTATTACACCACCATCATGTAATGGGTTTCTTGGGAAGAATAGTGATACTAGTAGTTCAGAAGATATATCAGCATATATTCCTTTACTTCTTACAATATAATCGTTTAAGCTTACATCTCTTTCAATAACTATTAGGGCACCTATTCTTGATTTTCTTAAGTAATCTATTGCATTCATTATTTCGTAAATCATTTTTTCTCTTTCATCCATTGTTAATACTCTGTGTTTAGTCAGAATTTGTTTTCTTCCTAAGTGTTCTAGGATATTTCTAATTTCTGGTTGAAAGATTATTATTAGAGCTAGTGGTCCCCACATTATTAGATATTCTAGTAATAGTCCTACGGTTGTTAAGTGAATTAAATCACTTAATATTTTTATTATTAGGATTATTATTACTCCTTTAAAGATTAGAACCATCTTAATATTATTTTTTAGGCTCTTTAATATATAATAAATTAATATCCATACTAATGATATATCGATTAATTTTTGAAGTATGGTAAGAATATTTAGTGACATTTTTTACCTTCTTTCTTATTCTTTATTAATTATAACATATATTTTTTAAAATAAGAAGATTTTTTATAAAAAAAGAAAAGAATTATTCTTTTCTTTTTAGGGAACGGGATCATAGCCTTTTTTTCCGAAGGGATGACATCTTAGTATTCTTTTGGTTGCTAAATACCAGCCTTTTAGACAGCCGTATTTTTCTAGTGCTTCAATGGCATAATTGGAACATGTTGGGTAAAAGCGACAATGACTATGCCATGGTACAGGTATTTTTTGATAGGCTTTTATTAGTTTTATACTTATTTTTTTCATATTAAATCTTTACTAAATTTTCCGTCTTCAAATATTTTTATTGTTTTTCCTTCTTTTGTTATTCCTGTTATTTCTAAATCGTCCGTTCCAATCATAAAATCTACGTGTTGTTTAGAGATATTTATTCCTTTTTTCTTTAGTTCTTCATCTTTTAATTCTAATCCATTTTTGATACATTCGGGGAACCCTGCTCCTAGGGCTAAATGACATGAGGCATTTTCATCGATTAGGGTTGTGTTGAAATTTATATTTAGTTTGTTAATTGGACTATCTTTTTCTACTAGAGCAGCTTCACCTAGATATAGTGAGTTTTCATCAGTTGTTATTATTTCTTTTAGTAGTTCTTTACCTTTTTTGGCGTTAAAGTCAATTACTTTTCCTTCTTTAAATTTTAGATAGAAATCTTCAATTAAACCACCGTTATAGCTTAATGGTTTTGATGAATAGACAATTCCTTCTGTTTTGTTATAAATTGGGCTTGTAAATATTTCATAACTTGGCATATTTACAATACATAGTCTATCTTTAGCACTACTGTAAACGTATTCTTCTGGTAAATATATTGTTAGATCTGTACCTAGTTTATTTTTGTAGTGTAGTTTTTCTAAGCTTAGGTTATTTAGTTTATTTATTATTTTATTGTTTTTAGTTAATAATTCATCCCATTCTTTGTCGGGATCTTCTTTATCTATTTGGCATATTTTATATATATATTGTTTTAGTTTATCATATGCATTTTCTTCTTTAAATAAGTAATTAGCCCACATTTCTCCGGGATAAGAAGCAATACACCAAGGTATTTCACATCTTTCTTCCATTTTTCTAAATAGTGGTCTTGTTTCTTTTTTTCTTTTTGCTGCTAAACTTAGTATTTGGGGATCTATGTCATCCATAAGATGGGGATATTCTGTTTCAAACATTAAGAAATTAGCTTTTTTCTTGGCATATTCGTCCCATATACTTTTATCGAAATAGGGATCGTTTTTTATTTCTTCTTTAGTTATATTTTTTAGTTTTTTATGAGTTTCGTTTATATCTTCTTCTTCTAAATAGATATCTTTTATTCCTATTTCTTTTACGTAATTTACTAATTTATTAATAAAGGTTTTTATTTCTTTACTGTAACTTATAAATAGTATTTTATTGTTTTTTAGATTAGTACATTTGTTTATTAGTAATTTTATATATTTTTCATCCATATGTATCACCTTTATTAATATATCATAAATTATTATATTAATAAATAGCTAGGTACTTATTTTTACTAATGTTTTGTCTTCACTATCTTTATATAGTTCTAGCATTTTTGTTACATTAGTTTTTATTTCTTCTTTATTGTCTGTTTTATTTATTATTGTATCGTATTCTTCTATTTTTTTGTTTAAGTCTTTATTTTTAGATATGTATTTACTTATAATTATTTCTTTATCATATATTTTTTTTATTTTTTCAATATTGTTATAATTTTCTGTTATTCCAATTATTGTTTTATATAATCCATCGTTATCTTCATAGTATATGTAATTATTTACTAGGGTATTTTTTATCATATTATCGTATGTTGAATATGCTCCTATTTGTAGGAGATAGATATTTTTCCCTTCTATTTCTTTTGTTATGTCTTTATCATAGATGTCATATATTATTCTTCCTGATATACTTCCGCATATTACTGATAAAAAAATAGGTATTACTACTTTTTTTATAATTGTTTTCATTTTATCACCTTGTTTAGTATATACCTATTTTAGTTATTAATTTGTCGAATTATTTTTCCCATCTAGCATATAGAGTATGATCTTTTGCTAGAGTTACTATTTTGTTATTATCAATTGGTTCTGTATCTTCGGGATTTATAAACCAACCTTTAAATGTATAGCCATCTCCTTTAGATGGTATTTCTAGGGAATTATTACTATATTTTTCGTTATATTTTACAGAGAAAGAATTTCTTACTTTTGTTATTTCTACTTTAATTTGGTAGTTATTAAATGTTACTTCCTCTTCTTCACTATCTTTAAATATCCAGAATTCTAATCCTTTTGGTGATGTTACATCAGTACTACTTAGTGTTATTTCGGTTTTCTTCTTAGATGGATTTGGTAATTCTACTAGGGCATGCGTTTGTCCGGCTGTTCTAGTTTCGTATCTTTCACCGTTACTCTGTAGGAATTCTATTATAAATGATGTTTGTTCATTTTCAGTGCGATCTCCAGATATATGGGTTAGATTTACTTTATAACTATCGTTTGTTCCAATTGTTAATCCGGATAGTTTTCCTAATGGAATCGATGTTGTATTATTGTCTAGAGTTCCATTTATAGTTAGGATTTGGGTGTTGGTATCAAAACTTTGTATTAGTCCTTCTACTGTATCTACCGTAAATAGATTATCATTGTAATTTATTGTATAAGAATTATAGACGTTTAGGATTATATTTATGTAGTGTTTCTTTTTGGAATAGATAGAACTTATTGGCATGGTTATTATTTTAGTTGATCCTTCGTCACTTATTGATACTGTTCCTACTTCCGTAGATGCTTGGAGTACTTTTTTGTAGTATGATACGTTTCCGACAGTTATTTCTTCGTTTACTACATTACCATAAGTTACAGTACTATTCTTTTTATCTATTATTATTCTTTTTTTTGTTGTTTCGCTTCCGTTTTCTTTGGTTAGAGTTATATCGACGTTTTGAATTTGTTTTGATCCTGAACCTGTGGTTGTTACGTTAGTTTCTACAACTTTATACCCTTCCATATCATTCATTATGTTTTTTGTTATGTTTACTTTGTCATTTATTAGTTTAGTATCGTTATAGATGTCTTCATTTTTGTTTTTAAATTTTATTATCATGTTTAATAGGGAGAATGCTATTGTAAAAGTAATAACAGCTGCTAAAACTATTTCTATTAACATATACCCTTTGTTATTTATTCTTTTCATTTTTTTACCTCAATTCTAGGCTTGAATAGTTATATATTATGTCATTTTCATTTTCTGAATCGTTTTCTATTATTTCTGCAATTATTATAAAACTATCTTTAGTATAGTCGTTAAAGGGATGATATTTTTTTATAAAGTCTAAATATTCGATAAGTGTTCTTTTAGATGTGCTTGCTTTTTCTTCTTTTATTTTGTCAACACTTTCTTTTATTTCTTTTGTTATAATCATGTTTGTTACTTTGTATGATTTATTTAAAGTTGTACAAAAAGTATTTTCAATAATATTTTGACAGGTGTTATTTTCAATTATATATAGATAGTCTTTTCCTTCCATTTGGCCAATTATTTTATTAATGTTATCGTTTTCATTTTTGTAGATATATTCCATAAATGATTCTATAGCGTACATTCCATCAATATTTTTATAGGTTGCTAGAGAATTATATCTATTATATACTTTATTAAAAGTTAGAAGAAGACTTACAGTTATTGTTAGTAATATAGCGGAAGTTACTACTACTTCTGCTAACATAAATCCTTTGTTATTTTTCTTCATAATTATCACCTTTTATTATTGATATTATTTCAAATCTATTATATAATAAATGTAGAATGTTGTAAAGTAGAAAAAGAATGGAAAGGGATACACTATGAATAATGGAGATGTTAATAATACTTCTAATTTAAATAATGTTGCTAACAGTATTAATACTAATGTTGTTAATACTCCTACTACAGATAATGCTAATAACGTTAGTGATGCTAGTGTTGCTAGTACTACTCCAGTGGAAAATGTTGCTAGTGTAGATGCTAATACTGAAAATGGTTTTAATGTTTTAGCAAATGCAACTGCTGGAAAAAAAGTTATTGATTTTGATACAACTCCTATTGTTGATGTTGTTAATTATATTCTTTTAGAAGCTTCGCGTAAGGGTGCTTCAGATATTCATTTTGATCCTAGTGAAAATTGTATGAAAGTAAGGTTTAGGATTGATGGAAAATTAGATACTTTTACTGTTGTTCCTAATACTGCTAAATTGAATTTAATTGCTAGATTAAAGATTATGTCTGGTATGAATATAACTGAGACTAGATTACCTCAAGATGGTGCGATTAGAACTACTATTGAGGGAGTTGCTCTTGATATGCGTGTTTCTTCTCTACCTACTAAGATTGGTGAAAAAGTCGTTATAAGAATTATGGACTATTCAATGAGTTTACAAGGTCTTGAGTCTTTAAGATTTAATGATATTAATTATAAAAAAGTATTAAATATGATTAGTCAACCAAATGGTATTATTTTAGTTACAGGAGCTACTGGTAGTGGTAAATCTACTACTGTTTATTCTATATTACAGAGATTAAATACTCCTGATTCTAATTTAATATCTGTTGAAGATCCGGTTGAAATGGAATTAGATGGTATTAATCAGGTACAAGTTAATAGTGATATTGGTTTGGATTTTGCTACGGTTCTTCGTAGTATATTAAGACAAGACCCTAACGTTATTATGATTGGTGAGATTAGAGATAGTGAGACTGCTCAGATAGCAGTTAGGGCATCAATTACTGGTCACTTAGTTTTATCTACTATCCACACTAATAATTCTCTATCAACTATTGAGAGATTACTTGATATGGATGTTGAGAGATATTTGTTATCTAGTGCTCTTGAGGGAATTATTTCTCAGAAATTAGCTAGAAAATTATGTGATAAATGTAAAAGAATTAGAACTGTTAATGAATATGAAAAGAATTTGTTTAGAACTGTTTTAGGTCTTGAAGTTAATCAAACTTATGAAGCAGTTGGTTGTCCTGAATGTAGTTTTGGTTTTAAAGGTCGTATAGCTCTTCAAGAGGTATTACTTATTAATCAGGAAATAAGAGATGCTATTAGTAATAATGTTAGTAGAGAGGATCTAAGAAGTCTTGTATATAATAAAGATGTTATTACGATGATTCAAGATGGTTTTTATAAAGTATTAGCTGGTTTTACTACTATTACTGAGGTATTAAAACTTATTGAATTAGATGATGAAATTGATGATATGAAAAAATAGTATTCGAAAGAATACTATTTTTAATGTTTTGGTTTAAATATTATACTTACGATAAATCCCATTACTAGCGCTACAGAAATTCCGGCTGACGTTAAGTTAAAAATTCCAAAACTTAGGCCTAATGGACCGATATCATTGGCTGTATCCATGGCTCCATGGACTAATAAGTGTCCAAATGATGTAATTGGGATTAAGGCTCCTGCTCCACAGTATAGGACTATTTTATCGTATATTCCAAATAAATCTAGAGATGCTCCTATAATTACAAATAAACTTGTTAGATGTCCTGGTGTTAGAGTGGTACTATCTAATATTAGTTGAGCAATCATACATATAGTTCCACAGAAAAGAAATGAGTTTATATAGATCATTCTACTACCTCCATACTTATGGCATGTGCTATTCCTGGTATTGATTCTTTTTGATAAACAAATGTTGGTGAGAATATAGCTCCAGTAGGTACGATTAGTACTTTTTTTAATTTCTTTTCTATCATCTGCTTGTATATATAACTAAATATAGTTAAGGCACTACAAGAAGGTCCTGATCCTCCAGCATAGACATTTTGTTTATTTATATCATAAATTATAGTTCCACAGTCATTATAATTATTTTCAATATTAGTTTTATATACTTTTTTTAAATATTTTTTTAGTATCTCTTTTCCGTATTTTCCTAAATCACCAGTTAGTATTAAATCGTAATACTCTGGTTTTCTTTTTAAATCATTTAGGTGTCTATAAATTGTATCTGCTGCTGCTGGGGCCATAACTGCTCCCATGTTATTTACATCCTTTATTCCTTTATCGATTATTCTTCCGATGGTACTGGCTGTAATCCTTATATTTGTCTTTTCTTTAGTTAATAATGCTACTCCTCCCCCAGTTACTGTAAAAGTTGATGTTTCTTTTTTTGGTGCTCCATATTCTGTTGGATTTCGAAATTGTTTTTCGGCACTCATGTTATGACTTACAGTAGAACAAAGACAATTATTTATTTTTTTTGTTTCAATATATGTTGATGCTATTATCAATGCTTCGGCTATAGTAGCACAGGCGCTATATATTCCTAAAAATGGTATAGTTAAATCTCTTATGGCATAATTTGATGCTGCTATTTGATTTTGGAGATCTCCTGATATAATTAAGTCTATTTCATCTTTTTTTAGGTTTTCTTTTTTCAGTAATAGTTTTATTGTTTCTTTTAGTAAATTTGCTTCAGCTTTTTCCCAACTTTTTTCTTCAATATAAAGATCTTTTTTGTATGTTTTGTCAAAGTATTTTTCTAGTGGTCCATTAGATTCATATATTCCTGCTATGGTAGCGGTATTTTTTAGATATACATTATTGTATTTTGTAGTCATTTTATCCTCCAATAATTAGTCTTATGATTCCAAAGAAATATACAGATACTATTCCATATAATAAGACAGTTCCTGCTAATTTAAATATATTGGAGCCTATTCCTAAGATTAGTCCTTCATTTTTATATTCTAATGCTGCACTAGTTATGGAGTGAGAAAAACCGGTTATGGGTATTATTAGAGCACTTTTTAGTTTAGATACTAATACGTCAAATATTCCTATTCCAGTTAAGATTGAGGCTACTATTATTAGGGTTAGTATTACTAATATTCCTGATTCTTTTCTTGGCATATTAAATAATATCTGGTATAACTCTAGTAATAGTTCACTACTTATTCCCATTATTCCACCTGCTATAAAAGTTATTATGGCATTTTTTAATACTTTCTTTTTGGGTAGATATTCTTTTACTAATTTTTGGTATTCATAATTATTCATATAATCACCATTTATATTATTTATTAAATATTTAATAATATACAAAAAAATGAAATTATTATTCATAATTTCATTTATTTTTCTCTTCTTTAATTTTTTCTTTTAAGTTTATTGGGTCGACGCCAATAAATAAGTCTTCTATTTTTATGTTTAATGCTTTGGCGATTTGAGCTAATGTATCTATTGAGAAGTATTTTTTTATATTTGGTGCTTCTATTCTTCTTATGAATTCATGAGAATATCCAGCAATATCTGCTAATTGTGCTTGCGTTAAATTAGCTTTTTTTCTATTTTCTTTGATATTAGCTGCTATGATGTCGTAAATATCGGTGTTTCTTTTGTTAGCTCTTCTCATAGATATCACCGACTTGATTGTCTCATAATTTTTTGCTTTTTTATGTAACCCATTCGGTTACATTCTTATCAAAGCCTTTATTATAAGGTTTAACAAATACTACTTTTTAACTTTTTTAGTATTTTTGACTCATTTCGTGATACTTGAACCTGGTTTGTATTTAAATATTTTGCAGTTTCTTGTTGGGTTAATTCTTTGTAGTATCTTAGCTTTATTAATTCTTGTTCTTTATTTGAAAGTTTGTTTATTTCTTCTTTTAATAATATATTATCTATATTTATATAATTATTTGATTCTAAATTATCTATTATACTAACTGTATTTTCTTCTTTATTTATATTTTTATCTAAGCTTTCTACTTCTTCTTTCATACAAAGAATATTTGTTATTAAGTTTTCATCTATTTCTAAAAACATAGATAGTTCTTTATTAGTTGGTTCTTTCATGAGTCTTTGAGTTAGTATATTTTTAGCTTCTAATATCTTTTTATATAGTGAATTATATTTTCTCCCGGTTCTTATTAGTTTAGAATTATTTACATAATTTATTACTTCACTTAATATCCATTTATAAGCATAAGTAGTAAATTTTGTATCTAAATCTTCTTTATAGTTATTATATGCTTTAATAATTCCTATTACACTTACTTGATATAAATCATCGAATTCATAATATTTTAAATATTTACTGATTATTGAACATATTAATCCTTTATTTTCTTTTATTATTTTACTTAGTTCTAAATCATTCATATTTTCCTTTCTTTATATTAAAGAAAAAGCTTCTATTTCGCTTTTAATACTAGGAATAGTATTAAATACTTTATTTCTATTAGTATTTTTATCACATATAAGTAGAGTTTTCTTTTCCTTTAATACTTTCTTATTATAGTTTTTAATATTATTTATGCTTTTTATATCATAGTATTTTATATTATTTGTATTTATTACTAAATATTTAATTCCTATTTTCTCAATTAGATCATTTAGTTCTCTTAAATCTTTTTTTCTACTTATACTTCCTTTAATTCTTACAAATAGTATTCCTTTACGATATTCAATATCTAATATATTCATATTATCACCCTTTGTTTTTTCATTTTAGCATCGTTATATTTATTTATAAATATATTCGACATAACTAGATTTATTATTCTGTCGACATTATTTGCCCTCTATTAATATTATTAGATATTATTTTATTATTTCCTTTCAAAATAAAAAAGAAATGATTTTACTCATTTCTTTTTTAACTAATTACTACTTTTGATATATATCCTTCATTATTGTACATTACTACGAATGCTCTCCATTTTTCACCATTTGGTGAAACTTTCCAACTATCTATATTATCTATAATAGATAACATGTTGGAATCAGTATAATCTTTTCCGTCGTATGCTACTGTTATTTTGTGATTTGAATTAGATTTATTATATTCTGTAATATCTTTTAGATATGTTTCTATGCTTCTTATATTAACCATTCCTTCAGGAATATCTAAGAATGATTTTATTAGCCATTTATTGTTTTCTTTTATAATTTCATATTGTAATTTATCGGCATTTATTGTTGTTTCGTCTCCTTTTTCTTTAAATCCAATAGTTGCTGATACTACTGCAGAATTATCAGTGCTTGTTATTACATTATATGTACTATTATCTTTATCGTAATCTACATATCCATGATCTTTGTTTGGATTTTTACAATATAATTTTCCATCTTTTTCTAGATATATTTCATTTACATATTTTCCATCTTTATATTCATATATTCCACTATCTTTTTGATAATATTTTTTTATCATATCATCAGTTAAGTAGGTTTTTAGATAGTCATTTAATTCTTTTATTGATTTAAAATCTTGTGATACATCATATAAATGGTATTCATATTCAAATTTTGGATTTTGAATATAATCTTCTTTGTTGTTCCATTTCATATTTTCACCACAGAATATCCAAGATGTTTGGAATGAATATAAGTTTTTATACATTTTTTCTCCAATAGTTTTTGCTATTGTTTCTATGCTAGCATCAGTTGCTTTATTTATTTCTTCATTTGCATTATCTACGGTTTTGTTTTCTTCTGTAGTGTTTGTTTTTTGATTGTCTTCTATGGTTGATGTTTTAATATTTAGAATATTTGCTGAATATAAACATCCTGCTACAGTTAGAGTTATTATCATACCTATTATTATTCCAACCAATGTCTCATTATTCTTTTTTTCCATTTCTTATACTCCTTTATTTAATAATACTACTTTTTAGTTAGATATTCAATTCTTTAGATATGTGTTTACTTTTTGTATGTAAAATAAAAAATCCTTGAAATCAAGGATTAATTATTAAATGGCGGAGACAGAGAGATTTGAACTCTCGCACCAGTTTCCCAGTCTACACCCTTAGCAGGGGCGCCTCTTCAGCCTCTTGAGTATGTCTCCATAAAAAAGCTTACTTATTAATTTTATAATGAATAGGGACCTTTGTCAAGGTTTTAATTAAAAAAGCATATTCTATATGCTTCTTAATTAGTTATACAAGTATCTGTATTTAATGTTTCTTGAGGCTTTCTTATAAGTTCTTTTTTGCTTCCACCATATAGTTCTACTTCTATTTTTCCTGTTATTTTTCTTCCTAATAGGTTTGCTTGTGATTCTGCTTCTTGGCATTTATTTATGTTTTCTTCTTGGCAGGAATCTGATATCCATAAATAGAATTCAAAGTGATCATATTTTGTTTTATCTTCATTAAATGGAACTAGGTCTTGTTGAATGTTTGTTAAGACTAGCCTTCCTTTTTCAATCGTATCAAATTTGTAATCTAGTGTTCCTTGAGATAATTCTAAGTTATTTCTTATTAATTTCCATTTTAGATATGGACTTAATAGATTACAATCTAGTTCTAAATCTGCTAGAGCTATATCATAAATTATTTCTTCTGCGTTATTTTCTTTTGCTCCGCCAACATTAAATTCTATATATATTAAGTTACTTGAGTCTTTAGTTGCATTTTTGTCTAGAATTGGTTTTAAGTCTAGATTTTCGTTATTAAATTCTGTTTCTCCATAGGCTGATTCGTCTAGTTTTAGAATATTTGCAGTTATAGTTTTTTGAGGATTGTTTTGATTTATAGAATATGTTAAATATAGTATAGTTAGTATTAGTATTGCTACAAAAGATATTACTATTAATAGTCTTTTTAAATCGTTTGTATCTTCCATATTATCATCCTCTCTACTTTCTTTTATTATACAAAATTATAGATAAAAAGACAAGTTTTTTTATTAAAAACTTGTCTAATAAGAATCCACATTAATTTTTACTTTTTTGTTATTGTTGATACTTGCTGATGCTTGAACAATAGTTCTTATGGAATTGATTGTTCTTCCGTTTTTACCAATAACTTTTCCTAAATCATTTTCTGATACTATTATTTCTATTTGAATAGTATTTTCTTCTTCTGATTCAAACTCTTTTACAGATACTGATTCACTATCACTAACAATTTTTTTAACAATTGTTTCTGTTAGTAATACTAAATCCATTATTTGCTTTTACGGCTATTATGGAATTTTTCCATAATGCCAACTTTGCTTAATATATTTTTTACAGTATCCGTAGGTTGAGCTCCTTTTGATAACCAGTTTAATGTTTCTTCTTCATCAATTTTTATAGAAGCTGGATCTGTTAAAGGATTATAAGTTCCTAATGCTTCAATAAATCTGCCATCTCTTGGGCTTCTTGAATCTGCAACTATGATTCTATAGAAAGGGAATTTCTTAGCTCCCATTCTTTTTAATCTTATTTTTACAGCCATGTTCTTCCTCCTCTTTTTTCCTTTGTTATAATATCATATTTAATAATATGTGTCAACCTTTTTTTGTTACATATTATTTTATTGTTGTTCCGGATTGTCCTTTTATGGCTTGTTCTGCTTTTTCAAGTGATCCTATTATTGCTTTTTTGCCTGGATTATTCTTTACAAAATCAATACAGGCTTCAATTTTAGGTAACATACTTCCTTTAGCAAATTGTTCTTCTTGTATGTATTTTTCTGCTTCTTCTATGGTTAATGTATCTAGTTCTTTTTGATTTTCTTTATTGAAGTTAATACATACTTTATCTACTGCTGTTAGGATTAATAATGTATCAGCTTCAATTAGTTTTGCAAGTAATGAAGCACTTCTATCTTTATCAATTACGGCTTCTACTCCTTCTAGTAATTCTATTTTATCTGTTTTAATTACGGGAATACCGCCACCGCCAACAGCTATTACGATATTATCATTTTCTACTAATTGTTTAATGACTCTTTTTTCGATTATATCGATAGGTTTTGGAGAAGGTACTACTCTTCTATATCCTCTTCCTGAGTCTTCAACAAATTGGTAATTTTTTTCTTTAGCTATTTTGGCAGCTTCCTCTTTGGAATAGAATCTACCAATTGGTTTTGTTGGATTATTAAATGCTTTGTCATTTGGATCTACTAGTACTTGTGTAATTAGTGTTGCACAGTCTTTCTTTATGTGCTGTCTTTCTAATTCGTCTTGTAAGCATTGTTGTAATTGATAACCTATATAGCCTTGACTCATACTTCCACATTCAGGAAATGGCATTGATGGTGTATTTACTTCACCGTTTGCTGAATAGTCCATCGCTAAGAATATTTGACCTACTTGTGGTCCATTTCCGTGTGTTAGTACTATCTGATTTCCATCTTTGACTAAATCTACTATTATTTTGGCTACATGTTCTAGTAGTTCTAGTTGTTCTTCTGGGCTATTTCCTAGGGCATTTCCACCTAAAGCTATAACTATTTTACTCATTTATTCACCTTACTTTCTATTTTAATTTTATCATTTATATTTTTTTATTACAATATTTTGACGTTTTGTTTACATAAAAAAAAAAAGCACTTATTAAGTGCTTAACTTTTATAATATCATCATTGCAATAGTTAGAATTACGATGTTTACTAGAGCAATTATTAGTATAGCTTTTCCTACCCATTTTAACCATGTTGTGTAGTTTACTTTTGCTAGAGCAAGTCCACCCATGATTGCACCACAAGTTGGAGTAAATAGATTTACTAATCCATTAGCTGCAACCATTTCCATTACTGTTGTTTCAACACTTAATCCTACTTGATTAGCAAGTGGTCCCATAATTGGTGTAGATAGTGTTGCTAGTCCTGAAGATGATGGTACTAGTATTGATAGTCCTACGTGTAATAAGTAGTTCATTGGGGCAAATACATAGGCTGGAACGTTTTGTAACATTCTTGCGGCGTTTATAATAATATAATCGTCTAAATATGTTACTTTCATTAATACGCTAGCTCCTCTTGCAATTGCAACTATTAGAACTACGCCGACCATGTCGTCAGCTCCATCGATAAAGATATCAACAAAGTCGTGTTCACTTATTCTATTTACAATACCTATTACTATTGTCATTATTAAGAACCAAAGTGTTGCTTCAATAAAGTACCATTGTCCTAATGGAGTACCTGTTAGCCATCCTGTTTTACTAAACATTTCTATTCCAAAGTCTTCCCATGGAATAAATCCAATAATCATTATAATAAATGTTAAGGCAAATAGAATTAGAGTTATTTTTTGTTTTAATGTTAATGTTGCATCTAATTTTTTGCTTGATTTAGTTCCATATGTTTCTTCCATATTTTTTTGTTCTTGTAAAGATAGGAATGTTGATCCTTTCTTAGCTATTACTTTCTTTGCATATTTTGTTACAAATAGTATTGATATAATTAGTGTAGATAACCAAAGTATAACTCCTAAGCCAATTATAATTCCTTGGTTTACTGTTACTCCTGATGGTAGAGCGCTTATAGCTGCTCCTACAGCAAATGGGTTAATTGTTGA
>JAEEGL013365264.1_pt1 | contig 23445 bp, 17 predicted proteins | sample 9134231 | NCBI WGS metagenome assembly JAEEGL01 (sample SAMN16246548, study PRJNA631951) | gut metagenome | biome: gut microbiome; feature: rumen; material: fiber-attached | host: Bos | place: Iran: Karaj | collected 2018-10
CTCCCGACGGCAAGTTCTCACTGACCTGCCTCCGCTGCGTCGGTGCCTGCGGTCTGGCCCCCGTCATCGAAGTCGGTGACAAGGTCTACGGCCGTATGACCCCCGACCGCGTGAAGGACGTGCTCGCTGAGTACAAATAATTCGCACACCTATTTATATTAATAGGCGCATCAAAAAGACTCCATCTCGAAAGAGGTGGAGTTTTTTTCTATTCAAAACAGCAAAAAAATCAGGGGAAAAATGCAAAACCGACTTGCATTTTTTATACTTTTGTAAGTTTAAGGAAAATAACATCATCACACAAATGAAGACTATACGTTTTATCATCCTATTGTGTATCGCGTTGATTAGCGGTATATTAAGTGCCCAAAGCCAAAGAGAGCTGGGCGAGCTCATGCGCAACCGCGGTGAGTACTATTTTACCCTGAGCATCAACGACCGCTCTGAGATCCAGGGCATCAGCGACCTCTGTTCGGTAGACGGCACCGACGGTCGTAGTGTTGTGTGCTACGCCAACCAACAGCAGTACGAAAAACTGCTCGCGGCGGGCTATCAGCCCCACTTGATGACACCGCCTTCGATGCTCGAAGAGGCCAAGATGTGGGACGGCAGCGACCGCGCCGCCTACGCATGGGACAGCTATCCGACCTACAGCGCCTATCAGTCGATGATGGAAGCCTTCCCAAGCTCGGCAGTCAGTGGAAGGACCTGTACCTTGATGACTCTTGGCACGCTTTCTTCGGGCCGCAAAATCATGGGCGTCCGCATCAACAACGGCAGCCCCGATGGCAAGCCGAAGTTCCTCTATAGCTCGACCATCCATGGCGACGAGACCACGGGCTGGATCTTGATGCTCCGCCTTATTGACGAGCTATGCACCAGCGCCGACAGCCGCATCGTCAACTTAGTCAACAACTTGGATATCTTCATCTTCCCCAATGCCAACCCTGATGGTACCTACTATGGCGGTAACAACAGCGTTACGGGCGCTCGTCGAGCCAACGCCAACGGCATCGACATGAACCGCAACTATCCTGACCCACACAGCTCTGAGCATCCCGATGGATATGCATGGCAAACCGAGACTCAGTGGTTTATGCAACTTGCAGGTGACTATCCTTTCACCATGGCTGCCAACTATCACGGTGGGGCAGAGGTGATGAACTATCCTTGGGACAACACCATGACACGCCATGCCGACGATGCCTGGTGGCAATTGGTCTCAAGGGAATACGCCAACCTTTGTCATGCGGTCAGTTCGAGCTATATGACGGATGAAAACAACGGCATCACCAATGGTGCGGATTGGTACATGATTGGTGGCGGCCGTCAGGACTATATGAACGGCTATCGTCAGTGCCGCGAGATCACCATCGAATGCTCAAGCACCAAGAACCCCAATGCATCGCAGCTGCCGACATTTTGGAACTACAATCACAACGGCATGCTGGCCTACATGGAGCAATGTCTCAAGGGCGTACATGGCTTCGTCTATGACATCACAACCAACGAGCCTCTTGACGGTGTAGCCATTACCGTGCTGAACCACGACGACCAGTATTCGACCATTTCCTCGCATGAGGTAGGCGACTTCCATCGTCCCATCAAAGGCGGCAACTGGACTTTTGAATTCAGCAAGACCGGCTATGAGACGAAAAGTGTTGAAGTATCCGTTGCTGACGGCCAACGTGTCGACCTGGAGGTGTATCTCGCCCCAATAGGAGAGCAGGACATTACCCTCAGAGCCGGATGGAACTGGTGGTCGACCTACCTCAATATCCCTCTGAACCAGCTGCAAACGGCTTTGGGTAGTGGGGTGACCATCGTCACGCAAAACGGTGAGCCGGTGCAAAGCCTCTCGCCCTCGGTGATGTATATGATCCACGCCGATGCCGACGTGACGGCGACCCTTTATGGTACAGAGGTTAATCCGAGCCAGCAGACCATTACTTTGGCTCCTGGCGTCAACTGGATAGGCTATCCTCTTAGCGAGAGCCTGCCGATTGCTACGGCACTTGCCAATCTCACGCCCGCTGAAAACGACATCATCAAGACCTACGACGGCGAGGTGGCCACCTACTCGGGTGGCGCATGGCACGGCACCTTGACCACCCTGAAACCTGGCAAGGGCTACATCTACCAGTCGAATGCCGACGCAAACAAGACCTTCGTCTTCCCCTCCAGCAAATAACCCATTGAATAACAAGAAAAACACGATACAATGAAAAGAGTTTTATTATCACTGCTGTTGATGGCCATTGGCTTTGGTGCCATGGCACAGCAGAGTATCCAATTGCGGTCGACTGACAAGGCGCAATGTGTGAAGAGCGACATGAGAAACATGAAGGCCTCATTTTCGTTCTCAACCATCCAGGCGCAAGACTACCAGAGTGAACGTGGCACTTTCACATGGCTCAGCATGGCCAACACTGTTATCGGCGGCAATACGGGCGACCCGCAAATTCCTGTTGTCAACGAGCTGATTGCCGTGCCTTTTGGTGCCCAACCGCGCATCGAGATCACGAGCTACAGCACGACGGACTACCGCCTGGAAGACTACGGCATGAAGACCTTAGTGCCGCGTCAGCCTTCGTTGCGCAAGGACCAGCGTCCTGAAGACGTTCCCTTCGTTTACAATGCCAACGCCTACCAGACCCGTGGCCTGCGCTCGGCACCTCAAGCCGTCGTGAGTGTGGAAGGCACCATGCGTGGCGTGCAACTCGGCAAGATGACCATCGAACCCGTGAGCTACGACCCTGTGAACAACACCATCCGTGTGTTCAACGACATTGAGGTTACCGTTCACTTTGACGGCGCCGACAGACAGGCCACCGAGCAGATGCTGATCGACACCTACAGCCCTTATTTCGACATCGTCTATAAGTCGCTGTTCAACGGAAGAGCCATCGCCAGTGTGTATGATGACCACCCGGATCTCTATAGCACACCCGTAAAGATGCTTGTCGTGACCACCTCGACCTATGTCAACAGCACAGCCTTCCAAAATTGGCTGACTTGGAAGAAACAGAAGGGAATCGATGTGGATGTGCAGACCGTGGCCAGCGGCGCCACTGCTTCCACCATCAAGAACCTGATTTATTCTCGATATAATGCCAACCATCCGTCCTTCTTGGTCATCGTAGGTGACGAAACCGTTGTCACATACTACTCCTTGTGGGATTATGATAGTAGTTACGGCAATGCTGCCACCGATTTAGAATATGCTTCCGTTGATGGCGACATTTATCATGATATGTTCATAAGTCGCATGCCTGTTTCTTCAACCACAGAGCTCAACAATCTTGTGAACAAGACCTTGACCTATGAGAAATACACCATGTCGGATCCGAGCTATTTGGATGAAACCTTGCTTATTGCCGGCTGGGACGACGATGGAGCTACAGCATATATTGGTAAACCTACAATTCAGTATGCCAACAACTATTATTTCAACAGTGCCCATGGAATCACCCCCCATGTGTTTATCACCACTGCTTCGGGTCAGACCACTTGCTATAACTATATCAACAATGTGGGTTTTGTGAACTACACTGCTCACGGCGACATCCAAAAATGGCATGACCCGGAATTCACTAACTCCAACGTAAATAGTTTGACTAATAATGACAAGTATTTCTGGGCAATGGGCAACTGCTGCTTGACCGCCAATTTTAAAAACGCCAGAAATTCACAAACCTGCTTTGGAGAGACCATGGTTCGTGCAGCCAACAAAGGCGCTTTCGGCTATATCGGATCTGTCCCAGAATCGTTATGGTACGAAGACTATTACTTTGCTTTAGGTGCGACAAACACGTTCCAAACCATGCCTACACAATCTCAAACCGCAACGGGTGCATACGACGCCTTGTTTGACGATACGGGGTTTAACACCTTGAATTCGGTGCCTTTCATTGGAAACGTTGCCGTCTCATACGCTTATTCTGGCAATTATACCACCAGTGGAAGCAATGGTACCACGTATGAAGAGTATTATTGGAGAGCCTATCAGTGCTTCGGTGACGGTTCTGTGATGCCATACCTGAAGAATCCTAGTGCCAACAACGTCAGTCACGCTAGCAATATCGCTGCAGGTGCCAACAGCTTCAGAGTGAACGCCGATGCCAGATCGTACGTTTCCATCACCGTCAACAACGAGATCATCGGCGTGGCCGCAGTTCCGGCAAATGCCACTTATGTTGATGTGCCTTTCACCACCACACCACAAGCTGGCCAAACTGCCATGATCGTGGTTACTCGCAACCAACGGCAGCCCTATATCACCACGGTTCAGGTCGCTAGCAGCACTTCGTACAACATCACCGCTTCGGTCAATCCTTCCAATAGCGGCACTGTGAGCGGCACGGGTACTTACTATGCAGAGAGCCAATGCACGCTGACCGCTACGCCTAACCACGGCTATGCCTTCGACAACTGGAAGCTGGGCAACAGCGTGGTATCCACCGAGCCGAGCTACACCTTCACGGTGACGGGCAATGCCACTTATACTGCTAATTTCCACGCTTTGCAGATTCATAACATCACCTATACGCCTCAACAGACTAACGGTACCATCAGCGTCAGCCCGACGTCAGCCTACGCAGGTGACATCATCACTTTGACAGCGACGCCTGCTGCGGGTTACTGTTTGGACCAGTGGAATGTGAACACTGTCGGCAGGGGCAATGTTCCCGTGGTCAACAACCAGTTCACCATGCCCGACAGCGATGTGACCATCACCGCTACCTTCAAATCGGGTTACACGGTGACGGTGGCACAAGTTGCCAACGGCACCATCACGGCCACTCCGACCACGGCCATGCCTGGCAACATCATCACTTTGACCGCCACACCTAACTCAGGTTGCGAATTCACGACATGGTATGTCTATAAGACCGAAGACCCGAGCGTTGTGGTCACTGTGCTCAACAACAGTTTCACCATGCCGAGTTATGATGTTACCGTAAGTGCGGTGTTCGCTACCACCACAAGTGGCGATGTCACTATTGGTAGTGGCAGCGGCACTAACCTGTACTTGCCGACATACGCTTATTACAAATATTCACTCACTCAGCAAATCTATACTGCCGCCGAAGTGGGTGAAGCTGGCACTATCACAGCTATTGCTTTCAAAGTGGCCAATTCCAAATCGGCTACTAGAACTCTTGCAGTGTACATAAGGCCAACTACATTGACGGCTTTTGCATCGACAACAGGCTGGGAGTCCATGGGCGATGTTTACAAGGTCTTCGAGGGCAATGTCAACTTCAGCGCTTCAGATTGGACTACCATTAACTTGGACACACCATTCGAATACGATGGTACAAAGAATATCAATATTTGTGTTGTAGACAATACCGGATCATATATAACCAACAGTTCCGATGTGCCTACTTTCCTTTCATATAGCACAAACGCTAACAGAGCCATGCGTGTATATAATGACAATGATGCCTACTCTGTGGGTACTTCTGGTCAAATATCTAGTTATACAGGCGCATACGTCACCTCCAACAACCAAATCAAACTCACCAAGGTGTTGAAGAACGCCCAGACTCTCTCCGTCTCTCCCGATGCCATCAACGACTTCAGCTATCAGATGGGCATGGGGCCGTCCAATATGGAGACTGTTAATATTGTCGGTGCAGACCTCAGCAACGACATTACCGTCACAGCGCCTACCAACTTTGAGATTAGCACGACGGCAAATGGCACCTATGGACAGAGTCTCACCATTCCTCGTGAAAGAGGCAGGGGAGGCCGTGTTGAGACCAATTGGGGTTTTGAAGGCAGCTTTGAAAACTGGACTACCATCGAGGCTGACGGTGACGCCTATAACTGGGTCCTCGGTTCGGCTGTCAGTGGTGTTTACTTAGAATCAGGCAATAATTTCAGCACAGGTCATGACGGATCGTCAGATATGTTGGTCTCGGGTTCGTACAGTAACGTCGCAGGTGCCCTTCATCCTGACAACTGGTTGGTTTCGCCTCAAGTGACATTGGGTGGCACCTTCTCAATGTTTGCCATGGCATCTGATGCTTCTTGGTTCGCTGAACATTTTGGTATCTATGTCTCTACCACTGGCAATGCCAATACCTCGTCCTTCACGCTGTTGAATGAATGGACGCTTCAGGATGGAGACTGGCATGAGTATACGGTCGACCTTAGCGCCTATGCTGGACAGACGGGTTACATCGCTGTGCGCCACTTCAACTGCACAAATATGTTCCTCCTGTTGGTCGATGACTTCAAACTAGACACTGAGGCCTCTTTCACGCCCGACCTTCCCGTCGCCATTACTCCAGCTACGGTGTATGTGCGTATGAAGAGCAACCTCAACATTGGCAGCTATAGCGGCAATCTGACCGTGGCTTCGGGCACGCTGAACAAGACGGTCAGTCTGAGTGGCGAAGTTTATCCTGCCAGTGGCGAACAATACACCATTGCCGTCAATGCAAGTCCCGAAAATGGAGGCACCGTCACAGGTGGAGGCACCTATTATGAGCAGAGCACTGTTACGCTGACGGCAACGCCTAGCGCGCACTACACCTTCACGGGATGGCAACTCAATGGTACCGTCGTCTCAACAAGCACCAACTATGAAATCACGGTGACGGGCAATGCCACGTATACCGCATTGTTCTCCCCGTCGCCGCAATATAGTGTCAGCGTCGTTCAGGCCGAGGGAGGCACTATCACTGCCAATCCCACTATGGCCTATCCTGGTGATGTCATCGACCTTAGCGTTACGCCTAGCAGCGGCTATTTCTTCGTGGAATGGATCGTCAGGGATGGCAACAACCAAAGCATCACAGTGACTAACGACCAATTCACCATGCCTAACAGCAATGTGACCGTGACGGCAGTCTTCTCGCAGGGCTTTATGGTCAACTTGGAGCAGACTCCAAATGGCACTATTAGCGCCGACCAAACGCAACAACTGCAGCCTGGCGATGTGGTGACTTTGACAGCCACGCCCAATAATGGATGTGTGTTCTTGGCATGGTATGTCTACAAGACGGGCGACCCGAGGGCTGTGATTTCGGTGGTGAACGACAGTTGGTTCTTCATGCCTGCCAGCGATGTGACCGTTCAGGCCATCTTCGTGACTGAAGAGGAGCAACAGGCTCAGTTGGGTAGCGGTACCAGCACGAACAATTATATACCCACCTACGTCCGTGCCAATTACTCCCTCACGCAGCAAATTTATCTTGCCTCTGAATTGGGCAATCAACAAGGTAGAATCACCAAGATTGCTTTTAGAGCCAATAATAGAACAGCCACTAGAAACTTAATCATCTACATGGCACACACCGAAAAGAGTTCGTTTAGTTCCACTACCGATTGGGAGATTATGGGTACTGTGGCCAAGGTGTTCGAGGGCAGCGTCGCATTCGGCACTTCCGACTTTACCACCATCACTCTGGATACACCGTTCGATTACGACGGAACGAGCAACATCAACATCTGTGTGGTGGACAATACGGGGTCGACCTCAGGATCAAGTAGCAGATACACAAATTTCTACCGTTACAGCGCGACCAACAGGGCATTATATGTCAATGGTTCATCCAGCTATGCCAACACCGTGGGCTATTCATCCTTGAGCAGCACTACCGGAACAAGGATCTCTTTCGTCAACCGTATAAACATCACCATGTTAGTTCCTGGCAGCGCCGAGTCGCTCACCGTTTCACCTGGCGCTATTGACGACTTCACTTATGAGGAAGGCCAAGGCCCCTCCATCACCAACAAATTAGGTATTGTGGGTGTGGACCTTAGCAATAATATCACCGTCAATGCCCCCACCAACTTCGAAATCAGCTTGACCGAGAATGGCACCTACGCTTCCTCACTTACCATCCCGCGCGAGACCGGCAGCAAGAACCGCAATGTGACCACATGGAGCTTTGAAGGCACCTTAGACGGTTGGACCGCTCTCGATGCCGACGGCGACGGATACAACTGGGTGCTGGGTTCGGCTTGCGGCGGCGTCTATCTTGCGGAAAGCAGCAACCTGACAGAAGGCCATGATGGTTCTGACATGATGGTCTCTGGTTCTTATACTAATGTTATTCCTGAAGCATTGGATCCCGACAACTGGTTAATTTCACCACAAGTTGCTCTTGGAGGATCGTTCTCGATGTGGGCAAAGGGTAATCAACCGGCTTATCCCGCTGAGCACTTCGGCATCTATGTTTCCACAACAGGCACCAACCCCTCAGCCTTCACCCTGCTTAATGAATACACTGCGACAGCCACATGGAAACAGTACTCTGTTGACCTCAGCGCATACGCAGGTATGAGCGGATACATTGCAGTGCGTCACTTCGGTATGGCTGGTCACGACCAGTTTATCCTAGATGTCGACGACTTCGTTCTCGACACCGACGCTGCCATCACGATTGAGATGCCTGTCACCATCACTCCGGCTACGGTGTATGTCCGCCTGAAGGAGAACCTCGATGCCGGCGAATACAACGGAACGCTGACAGCAAGTGCTGGCTCGGGCGACAACCTCAACGGCAGCGTCAGCCTGGGTGGTACGGTCAATAGGTCCAACTACTGGACTCCTGTGCAGGTGGGTCCCAACACGATGACGGTGATTGCCCAAGTGCAACTTGACGGCGTGCCGGTCACCCCGCGTTCCCAATGGGAGTTAGGCGCCTTCTGCGGTACAGAATGCCGCGGCAGCGCGATTGGACTTGACGACGAGCCCGTGTTCTTCCTCACCGTCTATGGCAACGAAGGCGACGAGAACACCTTCATGCTGTATGATAGGGCAGGAGGGACCATCAGTCAAGGCGTGTGCTACTTCACTGTGACCTATCACGACAACGACGTCATTGGCACCTACGACAGCCCTGTGGTCCTCAACTTCGTGACGACCTCTGTCTTCACCAAGGACATCATCGGCTACACCGCCAACAGCAAGGACCACTACTATCTCATCGCTTCACCCATCGGCACCGTGAGCCCCACCAACGTGAACAACATGCTGACCAACGCCTACGACCTCTACTACTTCGACCAGAACCCGAACGACGGCCTCGAATGGCGTAACTACGAGCACAACACATTCAACCTCGTTGCCGGCAAGGGCTACCTCTACGCCAATAGCCAGAGCCTCACCTTGACTTTCAGCGGCAACGCCTATTTCGGCAATGGCGAGGTCACGTTGGCCAAGACCGGCAGCAACAACTTCTCGGGCTGGAACCTCGTGGGCAACCCGTTCGCCCAGACTGCGTATATCGACCGTGAGTTCTACACCATGAACGACGAAGGCACCGATATCATCGCCGGCACGGGCAATAGCGTCGCGGCCATGGACGGCATCTTCGTCATCGCCCAAACCGACGGCGAGACCATGACCTTCAGCACCGGTATGGTCGCCAAGGCCCCTGGTCAGATCGTCCTCAACGTTAGCAACGAACTTGGCAACACCATCGACCGCGCCATCGTCCACATCGGCGAAGGCGGCTCACTGCCTAAGTTCATGCTGAACCCGAGCAACACCAAGGTCTACATTCCTAAAGACGGCACCGACTTCGCGGTGATCCGCGGCGAGGGAATGGGCGAGATCCCCGTCAGCTTCAAGGCCTCGAAGAACGCCACTTTCACCATCGACGTCAACTCCGAGACGGTGAATGTGCGCTATCTGCACCTCATCGACAACAAGACGGGTGCCGACGTCGACGTGCTGCGCACGCCGACCTACACCTTCGACGCCACGCCGAACGACTACGCCTCACGCTTCAAGCTGGTGTTCGTTTGCGGCAATGCCGACGACGATGACACGTTCGCGTTCTATAGCAACGGCAGCTGGATCGTCAGCAACGACGGCGAGGCCATCCTTCAAGTGGTGGACGTCACCGGTCGCATCATGAGCAGCCGACAGATTGAAGGCGCATACAACCTGAATCTCCAGGCCGCCCACGGTGTCTACATGTTCCGCCTCATCAAGGGCGACAACGTGAAAGTGCAAAAGATCGTGGTCGATTGAGCCTCCAAACAACGGAAAGAAATCCCTGCCCGAGAGGGTGGGGATTTTTTTATAATAAAACAACATGAATGTCAACGAGATAAGCAATAAAAATCATCATCATGCCATTTTTTTATGAACATTTGAAAAAAATTGATAGATTTGCACGGTATTTGCAAATACAATGGCCTGATAAGATTAACCAACTTAATAATCACCAAAACTAATTGTCATGAAAAAACTATTTGTTTTACTGATCCTAACCTCGTCTTTACTGGGTATAGGCAAAAACTGTTATGCACAACTATTCGACGAGCCTGTGTGCATCGGCCACGAGCTTGACGGAACCTTGACCATCAGAGCATGGGGTGAGGGTCGTAACCGTGCCGACGCCAGAGAGCAAGCCAAGAAAAACGCTATCTACGCAGTGCTGTTCAACGGCGTCAGAATTGGCAACGACGGCTACGAAGCTCGTCCTCTCGTCCCTGAAGTGAACGCCCGCGAGCGTTATCGCGACTACTTCGACATCTTCTTCATGGATGGCGGCGCCTACAAGACCTACGTGAGCATCGCCGACAGACGTTTGGGCTCGACGAAAAAGGTCAAGAGCAACATCAACCAAGTCAAATACGGCTTCACCGTCAGGGTGATGGTACCCCAGTTGAGAAGAAGGTTGATTGATGACGGAGTCCTGAAAACTAACTAAATCCTAATCCGATATGAAAAGACTTTTATTGACTATCGTGGCAATCTTGGGCCTTGCCGTCACAGCCTCCGCCCAAGTCAGACTTCCTGAAATGCCCACCAGATCCAGTGGACATACCGATTACAGGGTGAAAGAAACCGGCTATTGGATCAGTGGTCTGCTCGACGGCTATTATGCCACCAACGGCAGAAGCATTGCCGGAGCAGCGCAGTTCAACATCGTCCAAGGTTACCGCTTCTCGGAATTCCTGAAGGTCGGTATCGGCGTCGCCCCGAAATACTACTTCCTCGGCAACGCTGACTTCTGCGGCAAGAACGGTTCGCCCCTCTCGGTGCCGATCTATGCCGACGTGAGAGGCAACATCATCCCGCAGACCGATGCCGAGTTCGCCTTCTGCTGGAGTGCCGACGCAGGTTATGCCATCAACGAGGGTGTCTACCTTTCGCCTTTCATCGGCGTCCACCTTGGCGACATCCGTCACTGCTTCACCGCAGGCATCACTTATGTTTTCCAAGGGCACTATGTGGACGAATATAACAACCGTCCCATCCACCTTGTGGGCTTGCGCCTCGGCTATGAATTCTAAGCCTTTACTACAACTAGAACCTACTAATTAACCAAATAATCTTATCAAAAGTTGTACCCGACACGTATTAGGGTATCATTATGAAGAAGTTCTACTTAAGCTATCTTTTGATTGCCATCCTGTCGCTTGGCATCACCACCAACACTTTCGCTCAGGAGAAGGTGAAACAATCCAAGAAAAAAGAAGTCATGTCGGATGACTACAACCGAAACAGCGTCACCAAGATGTTTATCGTCCACAACGACAGCTACGACAACATTGTGGAGGAAGCCGCTCGCAATTTCGGATTTGGAGAAAAATACGACTACAACGACTTCGGGGTTTCGAGGTTCGTCGACAGGAACGGACGCGGAAAAGGCGAGGCAGGTGATTTCCTCACCATTCTGAACCAGAATAACATCGGCAAATCCATCGTTTCGTTCTGGCTCAACCGCGACGATGAAGGCAAGATGAACGAGGAGCTTATGCAAGCAAGAAGCCTTTACAACACCAACGACGCCAATGTCTTGATCGACAAGGCATCGAAAGTGTCGACTTTGTCCGAACTGGGCGATCAGCTGATCAAAAACAGCTATGTCGTCATCTTCGACACCAAAGAGGTGCAGAAAAAACAGAGAAAGGACAAGAAGACGGGTAAAATCACGACCTCATGGCATGCCAAAACCGTTGCCTATGTCTATAACATCGCCCTTGACTCGGCTTTCATCGACAACCTGTATTACAATATGTGGATCCAGGACGATGACAGCCCTGCCGACAAGGCCGCCAAGAAAAAGCTCTATGACGACCTTCACGTGGGCATGAAATATGTCACTTCCGTGAGCACCTCGGCCAGCAGCACCGTTACCGAGAAGAACCCTGAAAGCAAGGCTATCCAGACGGCCATCAAATCTTCCTTCAACGGCTTGTTGAACAAGATGGAGAAAGCCATTCCCGAATGGCAGGTCAAAGTCGCCATCCACGACACGAAGCCTATCCGATGCAAGGTTGGCACCAAGGAGAACTTGAGAAACGGCACGCGCTACAGAGTGTACAAATACATGGAAGACGAGCAGGGCGAGTTGATGACGAAGCCTGTCGGCTGGGTGAGAGCCACCACCGTTGCCAACAACAACATCGTGGCCACTGGTGAATCGCCCACCTCACGTTTCTATCAAATCGCTGGCGGACATCTTGAGCCTGGCATGCTGATGCGTGAGAACAAGGACAAGGGCATTGGCCTTTCCCTCGGTGCCAAGTATCATGGTATCAGTTCGTTCTACTTAGATGTGGATTACATGCTGCACATCAACAACTGGGGTGGCTGCCCTTATGGCATACTCAGTTTGGGTGCCGACAAGAGAGATGCCATCTACTTCGACCTCGGACTTGGCTTAGGTTATGGCATCCCGGCAACGAGATGGGTTGAAATCATGCCTTACGCCAAGGTGGGTATGGATGCCATGGGACACGAAAAGGATGAAGACAAGACCCACAGCTATGGAACGTTCTTCTTTGAAGGCGGTGCCAGAGTGTCGGTGCAACCTGTGTATCCTCTGCGTGTGTTCGTCCAAGCCGACTATGTCAAGGGCTTCCTCACTGGTAACTGCTATGTGGAAGGCGAAAACCGCTTCGGCCTTGGATATAGCATTGGTGTCAGATATGCGTTCTAAACAGACAAAATCAAATCAAACTATTATCATTCCAAAAATCTATTCATTATGAAGAAACTGATGATTCTGATGGTTATTGCCCTGGCAATCCCGTTTGCCGGACATGCCCAGAAAGCCTCCGAAAGGAGAAACCTGTTCAACAACTGGAACAACTACGAAGTGGAAACGGTTCAGGTTGGCCAAGACGGTACCAAGCTCCTCAAAGTTTGGGGTTTCGGTAAGAAAGTGGACCGCGCTGTGACCCAAGCCAAGAAGAATGCTATTCATGCTTGCATCTTCAGAGGCATCCCCGGCAACGCCACCTCGATGGCCACTCCGGCAATCTGCCCCGATCCCAACACGCTCGACAACAACCTCGACTACTTCTATGATTTCTTTGAGACGGGCTCGACCTACCTCCAGTTCGTCAACCTCACCACCGACGGCATGCCTTCGGGACAAGACCGTCGTGAAGTGAAGGGCGGCTACAAGGTGGCCATCTACGTCCAGGTCATGTACGACAACCTCAAGAAGAAACTTGAGGCTGACGGTATGGCCAAGAAACTGAGTTCTGGATTCTAATCATTAAAAACCACTATTCACAACTATGAAAAAGACACTGTTAAAAACCACGTTGGTCCTTGCTGCCTTGGTCGTAAGCTCAGTCAGCCTGTTTGGCCAGGCCATGAAGCCTAAAATCATGGTCATGCCTGCCGACATCTGGTGCAACAAGAATGGCTACACGACGACCTTCGACAACATGGGAACCCCTGAGATGGTGCCTGACTACAAAAAGGCATTGCAAAACGACGAACACGTGCGCGCCATGATGTCGGGAATCGCCGATTTCATGCAACAAAACGACTTTATGGTCGAATCGCTCGAGCAAGCCCTGAAAAACTATGAGTCAGATGCCGCTTTCGACATGGTCTCCACCTCAAAAGAAGGCGACATAGCTGCCGAATCGCCCAAGGACAAGCTCCTTTCGCAAGTGAAACCCGACATCATCCTCGACCTTGACTTCAGCGTGAAGAAGGTGGGTCCCAAACAGCAGATCGACTTCAACCTGCAAGCTGTGGATGCCTTCAGCGGCAAGGTCATCTCGGGCAACCTGGGCCATGGAACACCCAGCACGCCTTCGGAGATCACGAACCAACTGCAAGAAGCCGTTCTGAGCTTCAAGGACAAGTTCCTCGGCGACTTGATGAACTACTTCAATTCCATGTTCACCGACGGTCGTGAAATCGTCGTCGACATTCGCCGTTGGGACGGTTGCCCCATCGACTTCGAAGAGGAAATCGGCGATGAAGAACTCGGCATGATCATTGAAGACTGGATGGCTGAAAACACCGTCAAGGGCCGCTACACTCCGTCTATCACCACCGAAAACCGCATGAAGTTCGACCAGGTCAGAATCCCCGTGTACGACGAGAAGGGCAAAGCCCAAGATGCTAGACGCTGGGGCAGAGAGTTGCAGAAATTCTTGAAGAAGACTACCGGAATGGATTGCAAACTGGTAGGTAGAGGCTTAGGACAAGTAACACTTTATATTGGAGGAAAATAACCATGAAAAAGACTTTGTTATTCCTGATGATCGTGTTGGCCTGCGTCCAACCGTTCGCGATGAAGGCCCAGTCGAACGCCGGGCTTATCGTGATGACCGCCTTCGTGCCCGCACAAGACAACTTGACGCCAACGGCGAGCAAGAGCCTCGAGCACAAGATCAGCCAAATGATCACCGCCTCGGGTATGGGCAGCATCGACAATTCGAGGTTTGCCGTCATCCCGAGAATCGTCGAGTCCGACAAGCGGATGAGCCCCGGTGCCACTCCGATGATCGTCATGAATGCCGACATCACCTTCTACGTTGGTGACGTGGAAACCGGCAACGTGTTCTGCAGCTTCACCAAGGAAGTGAAAGGCATTGGCGAGACGGAGACCCGCGCCTACGTTTCGGCTATCAACAACATCAAGCCGAAAGACCGCGAGCTCCAAGCGTTCATGCAAACTGGCAAGCAGAAGATCATCGACTACTACAACCAGAAGATCGACCAGATCATCTCTCGCGCCCGCCAGTTTGAGTCGCAGGCTGACTACGACAGCGCTCTTGCCGCCCTCCTTGAGGTGCCGGAAGAGGCTGTGGAAGCCTATGCCAAGGCATCGCCTCTCATCGCTTCGATCTACCAAAAGAAGATTGACTATGAGGGAGAGATCCTGTACAACCAGGCCTATCAGCTCTGGAACTCCACTCTGGACTATGAGGGAGCCGTTGAAGCTGCTGGCATCCTTGCCATGATCAGCCCCTACTCGAAGGCAGCCCCGAAAGCCAGGACCCTTTCCGACAGCATCGGCAAGCGCGTCAGAGAGGTTGACCAGAGAGAGTGGAACTACGTCGTGCAAGAGCAGAAGAACGAAGCCGACATCGCCAAGGCTTTGATCAGCGCCTGCAGAGACGTCGGTGTCGCTCAAGCCAAGCAACCTGTCTACAACTACAACGTTGTTTGGTGGTAATTCGCACCCAACCATTCAAAGAGAAAAGGGCGGCCTTACGGTCGCCCTTTCTCGTTGTAGTGGTAGGGAAGAGGCTTCTTATTCCGCTGTCTCCGGCGCCTCTTCTTCAACGCCAAGGCCCTCCTTGACACCTTCAAAGATGCCATTGAGGATGTTCTTGCCTTCTTCGACGGCGTCCTTGATGTCGCTAGTAACTTCCTTGGCACGCTGCTTGACGATGGCGGCGCTCACCTCGGCCTCAGCCTTGGCATAGGCAGTTTTCTGCTCCGTTGTGAATTTGCACTCCTTGGCCACATCCTGAAGCGCCTCAAACTCTTCGCTGATGGCGTCCCATTGCTCTTCGGTGAACGAGTCGGTCTGTTTCTCGATGCGCTCAGCAAGGGCATTCATCTTATTGATGACCTTTTCTTCCTTGGTCTGGGTCTGGCACGAAGCCAGGAATGCCACAAACAGGCATAGCGTCAATGCTTTTAATACGTTTTTCATTTTTGATTAGTGTTTTAGGTTATTAATTGAGTGAATTGTTCTCTTTTGTGTTTAGCTTGTGTGGCTTTTAGCTGTTAGCTGTAAGCTATTAGCTTCGTTGTTACTGAGCTAATAGCTTACAGCTAATGGCTAATAGCTTATAAAATGGATTCAGCCACGGCCTTACCCAGGTTGTAGAGCTTGTCCCAGTCCTCTTCGCGGATGGGGGCGCCTTTCACCTCGACACTTTCGGCCACGAGGTTCCACTTGCCTTCTTCGGCGTATTTGGCGAGGGTCTTCACGCCGCCGCCGCTCCAGCTCATGCCACCAAACAGGGCGTAGCACTTGTCCTTGGGCTTGAACTCGTTGATTTCGTGGACCAGCAGGGTCATGTCGGGGAACATGCTGCCATAGTGGGCGCAGGCTCCGATGATGACACCCTTGTATTTCCAGATGTCGCTCATGATGAACGACACCTCGGTCTTGGCCACATCGTAGACCTTCACCTCCTTAATGCCAGCCTCGGCAGCGCCACGGGCCACAATGTCGGCCATCACTCCCGTGTTGCCGTGCAGCGAGCCGTAGACGATGACGATGCCTTCTTCCGGCTCCTGCTTGCTCCATTGCGTGTATTTGCCGATGACCCAGGCGAGGTTGCTGCGCCACACTAAGCCATGCGACGGGGCAATCATCTTGACCTCCAAGGCGCTGAGCTTCTCGATGGCCTTGAGGGCCTGCATCGCCACCTTGCCAACGATGTTGGCATAATAGCGACGCATGTCGTCTTCATAGAAGGCGAGGTTGACTTGGTCGTCGAAGATGCCGCCGTTCAAGGCACCGAAGCCGCCGAAGGCGTCGTTGCTGAAGACGATGTTGCTGCTCTGCTCGTAGGTCAGCATCGACTCAGGCCAGTGCACCATAGGCATCATGAAGAACTGGAGCGTATGGCTGCCAAGGCAGAGGGTCTCGCCCTCGGCCACCACCTTCTTGTTGGCGATGGGGCCGTAGAAAGCCTCAAGAGGAGGGAAGGTCTTGGCATTGCCCACAACCTGCACCTCAGGCCATTCGCGTATCACGGCGGCGATGCTGCTGCTGTGGTCGGGCTCGTCGTGATTGATAATAAGGTAATCGACCTTGCGGCCTTGCAGCACGCTCTTCACCTTGAAGAGGTATTCCTCGATGAAGCCAGCCTCGACGGGGTCGATCAGCGCGACTTGTTCGTCGACGATGAGATAGGAGTTGTAGGACACGCCGTTGGGCAGGTCCATGTGGTTCTCAAAGCGTTCGCTGCGGCGGTCGTTGACGCCGACATAATAGATGTTTTCGGTTAATTGTATTTGTTGCATAGAACAATTTGTTTCAGTTTGATATTTGATAGAAGAAAGGGCAGGTCCCTGAGCCTGTCGAAGGGCCGTTTTTTCGTTGTCAGCCACCCTTCACATGAGCTCTTCAAAATCCTCCACGCCGTGTTTGCACAACGGGCATTCGAAATCGGGTGGGAGGGAGTCACCTTCATAGACATAGCCGCACACCTTGCACACCCAACGGCGTTTGCCGTCCTTGGGCTGTTCTTTGGGCTGTGGCTTGGGTTTGATGTTCTTCTGGTAATAGTCGTAGGTCACCGAGGGCTTGTCGGACAGCACCTGGGCGTCGAGCACATCGGCGATGAACATGGTGTGGGTGCCGAAATCGATGCTTTTGGTGACACGGCAGGCCAAGTAGGCGTTAGTGAACTTCGGGATGTAGAGCACGTGGTTGACGGCACGGTGTTCCGACTCGCAGTCCGCGAACTTGTTGACCTTGCGACCCGACTGGAAGCCGAAATGCTCGAAGACACGCATTGGCGTCTCAGTGGTCAGCATCGAGACGTTGAACACGCAGGAGTCCTTGATGAGGTCGTGAGTGTAGTTGCCCTTATTGACCGTCACGGCAATCTGCAGCGGGTTGCTGGTGACCTGGATCACCGTGTTGACGATGCAGCCGTTGTCGATGTTGTCGTAATTGGTGGTCAACACATAGAGTCCGTAGCCGATGTTGAATAAGGCTTTGGTGTCCATAATGTCATAAATAATGTAGAGACGCAAGATTTTGCGTCTCTACAAATTTCTGGATTATTCCATGACAGAGAAGCTGTCCTTGCCGATGCCGCAAAGCGGGCAGGACCAGTTGTCGGGGATGGCTTCGAAGGGGGTGCCGGGAGCGATGCCGCTATCGGGATCGCCTTTCTCTGGGTCGTAGATGTAACCACAGACGTCGCAAACGTACTTTTTCATCTTGATTTGGTTTAAATTGTTGAATATGAATTAGTTAAATAGTTTTAATAATCTGAAAAGGGTAGGAGTGGACTCCAATTTTGGGCAAAGTTAGGATTTATTTTCGGAAAAGCAATGCAAAATCCGTAATTTTGCGCCCGTTATGAACTGGAACCAAGACAAGCGAAAGATTGGTGACTGGCCTGATGCCGAACGCCCGTCGTATATACCCAAATACCATCTGCACGACTTTGCCGCCATTGACTTTGAAGGGGCCAATGGCGAGGTTACGAGTGCATGTAGCATGGGTGTCGTCATCGTGAGAGACGATGAGATCGTGGAGCGTTTCTACAGTCTGATCAAGCCGGTGCCAAACCGTTATGATTTTTGGACGACGAAGGTACACGGCATCACTTATAAGGACACCAACCACGCGCCGCTGTTTCCCGAGGTGTGGGACAACGTCAAGGACAAGGTGAGAGGCTTGCCCATGGTGGCGCACGGCATCTCGTTCGACGAGCGCGTGCTGAAGGCCTTGCACGAGTTGTATCACATACCTTATCCGGATTTCAAATTCTACTGCACTCATCTGGGGTCGGAGTTGCTAGTGCCTGATTTGGAGAACCACAAGCTGCAGACGGTTGCCAAACACTTTGGTTTCGACCTGGCAGGGAACCACCATAACGCTGCCGCCGATGCCGAGGCATGCGCGGTGATTGCGATGAATATTTTCTGAAACTTTTAAACCTAATAGGATCAATCCCAGCCTTTATAGATTCCCAAGGGAATGACATAAAGGCTGGTATTTTGCACAAACGTGGAGATGCTATCGCAGACACTATTTAACATAATATATATTATTTCCGAAAAGGCGCAAAATTTGGAAATAGCCAAAAAATGTGCATTTTTTATGCAAATACGTTTGATAAAATCAAAATGTTAGGTATCTTTGCAACGAGGAAAACAAACGATTTGTAGAACCCTAAACAACACACTTATAACTAATTAAACCCACCCATTATGGAAATTATCGGAAAAGTGGTCAGACTTGGCGCTCTGACTGAAGGAACCAGCGCCCGCGGACCTTGGCGTAAGCAAGAACTCATTATCGAGACCGAAGAACAATACCCCAAGACGGTCTGCTTAATCTGCTGGACCAACCAAATTGACGAGATCCAGAAATTCGCGCCCGGACAGACCATCAAGGCACAAATTGAGATTTCGTCACGTGAATTCAACGGCAAATGGTACACCGACGTGCGCGTGTGGCGCTTCGACCCCGTGGGTGCCACAGCCGCCCCTGCTGCCGCTGCCGCACAACCCGCACAGCCTGCGATGCACCAAACCCCGCCGCCAGCAGCTGCCCCCGCCACGGAATACTATCCTCCGGCGGAAGACAGCTCGGACGATCTGCCCTTCTGACATTATGTTAAATCGAACCTTCGATAACGACACCATCTGCGCCCTTGCCACACCCCTTGGCATGGGCGCAATTGCTGTGGTACGCGTCTCAGGACCACAGGCTTTTCCCATCCTGGCCTCCTTGTTCCAGAACCATGGTAAATTATTGGAAATCAGAGATATTACGCCCAATAGAGCCTATCATGGATACCTTATTTATAATAAGGAGATGCTTGACGAGGCCGTGGTGACTTTCTTCAAAGCCCCCCACTCTTTCACAGGTGAAGACACCGCCGAAGTCAGTGTGCACGGCTCGGTATATGTACAACAGAAGCTGCTCCAAGTACTGGTCGCACAAGGTTGCCGCATGGCCGAAGCCGGCGAGTTCACACGCCGCGCTTTCGTCATCCGGAAGTTCGACCTGACCCAAGCCGAAGCCATCGCCGACCTCATCAGCTCGGAAAGCGAGGCAGCCCACCGCGTGGCTATCAACCAACTAAAAGGCGGATTCTCGAAAGAACTTCAAGTGATGCGCTCCAAGCTATTGGAAATGACATCATTGATGGAGCTTGAACTCGATTTCAGCGAAGAAGATGTGGAATTTGCCGACCGTAGCAAACTTAAAGCATTACTTGAAGAGACTCTATCTAAAGTAAACAATCTCAAGGATTCTTTCCGTCTTGGCAACGCCATCAAGAACGGCATCCCCGTGGCCATCGTGGGCCAGACCAACACAGGCAAGAGCACACTGCTCAACGCCCTCTTGGGCGAAGACCGGGCCATCGTGAGCGACATCGCCGGCACCACGCGCGACACCATTGAGGAGACCATGAACATCAACGGCATCCCCTATCGCTTCATTGACACGGCCGGCATCCGCGACACTGACGAGGCCATTGAAAAGATAGGCATCGAGCGGTCCTATAAGAAAATCACTGAAGCGAATGTCGTAATAGGAATGCTGGATGCCACAAAAGACTATGAATCAATGCTTTCGTCCGCTAAGGAAATAGCGGACAAGGTAGATTTTGAGCATCAACATCTTCTCCTTTGTATAAATAAGGTAGATACCTTGACCGATCAAGGCAAAGCTTTGTTGGATGCGTTGCAAGTTGACCTCGGCAATGATGCCATCCAGGCCATCTGTCTCTCGGCCAAGCACGGGTTCGGCCTCGACGTTTTATACAACACGCTGAAATTATGTCAACCTACTGGTCCTTCCAACGCCATTTTAGTCACCAATATCCGGCATTATGAGGCCCTAATGCATGCCTCCGAGAGCCTGCAATTAGTTAAACAAGGACTTGAAATGGATATTCCTACAGATTTGATTTCGCAAGACTTACGACAGGCACTTTATTATCTCGGAAGCATCACTGGAGAGATTACCACCGACGAGGTGTTAGGCAATATCTTCTCCCGTTTCTGCATCGGGAAATAAGGCCACGATCATCCCCTCCTTGCCTCCCGCAAAGGTTGATCCCATAGCACCTTCCCTCCTATCGTTTCGGCAAGTTGGTCGATTTCCGCCGGGAACGTCTCCAACAACGCCTCTTCCCTTTTCTTCGAGCGGCGTCCTTTGGACTCATAGAGCACCTTGCTGAGATAAGCGTCATAGGAAACCGCATAGTCTTCCTCGTCACGATGCGGGAAGAAGGTCACCGCCGCCTCATAGCGGATGTGGCCTTCTTCCGAAGTGGCGACGAGCATCACCTTGGCACCGTGGCGCGGCACGCCTTCGTATTCTGCCTCGGCAGCAAAGTACTGTTCGTATACGTTGACAGTAGCCATAAACCAGGTTATTTTACCACCACGTTACGGTTGTAAACCCCGTTTTGGGTGACCATCTGGATGGTGTAAAGTCCTGATGGATAGGCTTCAACGGAGAGCACGAATTGGTCAATGAGGCTGACCTTTACGGTTTCGACCAGCTGTCCCATAGCGTTGTAGACATTGACAAGTTGCAAACCGTTTGCAAGGATATTTATTTGGTTCTCAGCGGGATTCGGGTAGACAGCGACATTGCCGTTTTCCAAATCGTTCACTGAGTTCGGAAGGCCTTCGCCTATAAGGGTGTCTGAAGCAGCTTCACAACCATCATTATAGACGGCCATAATGAAATACTCAGCCTGGGCACCCACAGTAATAGTGTCCAAATAGTCGTACCAGTTCACTCCCAATTCGTAGGCCATTTGGGCAATCACCGCATTATCGCGATACACGTCAAAATGCTCTAACTCGCCAGTAGAGCCTTCCTCAGGGGCTTCCCAATACAACCAAAGGGTGCTCAACTCCTTGGTGATAGGTTCCATAATCTCAAAATTCCTCACCGGATGGCAATACACTTGCGGCGTCTCACCCATCGGATTGGCAATCTCGGCCAAGCAGGCGATGTTCATTTGGCAGTACTGCTGCGACATCTCGAAGCTATTGACGCTCAATCCGATTAAGTCATTGGTTGTGTGGATGTAAGGGCTGTAGTTTTGGTAGTCCTCAAAAGGATAGATGCCCATGTAGCCATGGTTGTTGAACGAGGTGTGGTCGCTGTCGCCATCGTTGAAGTTGACGTGTTGGATGGGCAGCTCGGTGTAATAGACCTCTCCGACGTTCCTGTAATATGCACCGATAGGCTCCACCGAGTTGGGATAGATGCAGTCGATATGGATCTGGTCGCCATAGAGGTAGCCGTTCATGTCGTTGTTGAAATAGCCGATGATGTCCATCCCCTCCTCTTGGCAACGCGTTGCATAGGCATTGCTGCCGTAGAGTCCCATCTCCTCGCAGCCAAAAGCGCAATAGATGATGCTGTATTCAAACTCGTATTGAGTCATGATCCTCGCGCTTTCGAGCACGCTGGCCACGCCCGTGGCGTTGTCGTCGGCACCGGGAGCCGCGCCGCCACCATACATCGCTTGATACGAGAACGAGTCGAAGTGGCTACCGCAGACCACGTAGGTGTCGGGATAGAGTGTGCCGCGTTGGATGCCGATAACATTGGGGGCTGCATTGCCGCTGCCCATCCAGGTGTTGGCATAGAAAGGCTGTTGCTCTACTTCCAGTCCGAGAGCCTCCATGCGGCCTGCAATCCAGTCGGAGGCGGCATAAGCGTTTTCAGAGTTCCACAGGCGATGGCCGTAGTCCTGCAGGTGTTGCACGGTGGCTTCCAAAGAGTCCATGTTGACTTGATCAAGCATCTCGCGAATGGTCGGGTTCACTTCGGTCACCACCGGGAAGTCGCGCGTCAGTCGTGGCAGGTTGGCTTTCTTGTCGAAGATGGCCACAGCACCGTCATTTTTATAGGGCATGACCGATTCTTTTGTTATAAAGCAATCCTTCAATTGAGCAATTGCATTAATTTTGTTTTCAGCAAGATAGGATTCTTGCACAGATGCAGGACAGTAGACCAAGGTGTAGGTCTCGTTCCCATCGAAGGCATTCTCGTCGAGCAGGGTCATCGAAGAGGCATCGAAGCGATCGGCGGTGGCGAAGACCTCGCTGTCCGTGTAGTAATGCACGGTGAGGTTCGGGTCGTTGAAGAGGCGTTCCAGTTCGGCGCGTCCCGAATAGGAAACCATGACAAAGCTACCGGCCATCATCACCGATGACAACATGATAGCGATAAGGGTAAAGAGTGTTTTTTTCATAGTAAATAGGTTTTGTTGCTGCAAAGATAATAAAAAGTAGAGACGGTGCACGCACCGTCTCTACAAAAGGACCATAATCAATACTGATTATTTTTCCATTTCCTTCTTCAGTCTCTCCGTCAGCATGGGGACAATCTTGTGCAGGTCTCCAACGATGCCGAGGTCGGCGACGCTGAAGATGGGTGCAAACTTGTCCTTGTTGATGGCGATGATGAAGTCGGACTCTTCCATACCGGCCAAGTGCTGGATGGCACCGCTGATACCACAAGC
>JAEEGL010053057.1_pt1 | contig 23444 bp, 17 predicted proteins | sample 9134231 | NCBI WGS metagenome assembly JAEEGL01 (sample SAMN16246548, study PRJNA631951) | gut metagenome | biome: gut microbiome; feature: rumen; material: fiber-attached | host: Bos | place: Iran: Karaj | collected 2018-10
AAGGGAGCTTCTGGAGCAGTCGGGCGTTTCGGACACGGCGATCCGGACCGCCGCGTTCGGCGGGAAGAACGCCGCGCAGGGTGCGCGCCAGATCAGCTGGACGGCGCCGGGTGCGGCAGGCCCCCGGCAGCAGGGCGCGGGCGCCGGACCGGCGGAGCTCTCCTTCCGGGAGCGGGGCGGCGGAGAGGAAACGCCCCGGCAGAGGGCCGTCAGCGACGCGGAGCTCCAGCGCACGGCGGACAAGGTCTATCGGATCATTGAAGAACGGCTCCGGCGCGAGCTGCGCCGGAGCGGAAGATAAGGCGGACGGCAAGGAGGAGACAGCGTGTTTGTCGGAATACCGAATCCCAACATCCTGATCCCCGTGGAGAAGATGCGGATCACCGATCTGGACAATCGGGAGACCGTCGAGGTGCTCTACAACCCCCAGAGCTATTCCCGCCGGAAGTCCGTCAACTACAGGCGGTTCTCCCGCCTGAACGCAGACGCTCCCATCGTGCAGTTCCAGAGCGGCGGGGCGGAGGAGCTCAGCTTCGAGCTGTTCTTCGACAGCGTTTCCGCCGGGAGCGAGGTGGGCGGAAACTTCGGAGACCGGATGAAATTCGAGCTGAACAGCCTGAAGCCCTCCATCGCCGGGAGCATCGACGTGCGGGATTATACCAGAAAGATCACGAACCTCATGTACGTGGACGGCCATCTGCACCGTCCCCCGGAGCTGAAGGTGGAGTGGGCGTCCCTGCAGTTCAAGGGCTTCCTGGCCGAATGCGAGCAGCAGTTCATCCGCTTCGACGAGCAGGGGCGTCCGGTGCGCGCGCGGCTCCAGTGCACCTTCCTGGAGCTGCGGGACATCGACAAGCTCTTTGTGGCCAATCCCCTGAATTCGCCCGACACGACCAAGTACCGCACCGTGCGGCAGGGGGATTCCCTCTGGGCCCTGGCCGCGGAGGAATACGGCGACCCGGGCCAGTGGCGCGTGATCGCCGAGGCCAACGGGCTTTCCAACCCCCGCGCCCTGCGCACCGGCGAGATGCTGGTCGTCCCGGCGCTTCCCTGACGGAGGGCGCGGGATGGATCAGGGGTCTTATACCTACGCCGCCCTGGCCAGGAAGCACGACAACTTCACCGCTCCCGGCTTTGAGATCTATGTCAACGGCAAGGAGCTGGCCGGGGGAAAATTCCACATCCCCGGCGTTGAGGTGGAGATCAGCGCCGCCGGTACGGCGGGAGGCTGCAGCTTCACCATCGAGGGGCAGTACGACTACGAGAACCACAAGTGGGTCAACGACGCCGCCTCCCTCATCAAGCCCGGCGCAAAGCTCAGCGTCAAGGGCGGGTATCAGGAGCGCAGGGAGCTGTTTTACGGCTACGTGGACGATTACGCCCTGGAGTTTGCACGGGACGGCACGCCCTGCATCAAGGTGAACGGGCTGGACGGCCTGGGCTACCTGATGAACATGTGCCAGCCCTTCTACGCCGGGGAGAAGAAGCCGAAGCAGATCGTGGAATCGGTGCTTCGGAAGAGCCAGTCCGCCGGCTACGCGAAAAAGGTCACCGTGGGACGGCTGGACGGCTTCGAGACCCCCATCATCAAGGAGCAGATAGACGACTGGAAGTTCCTCACGCTGATGGCGGAGCGCTACGGCGCGTCGCTGTTCGCCATCGACGGGGAGCTGATCTTCGACGACGTGATGACCAGGACCTCGCCCATCCTCACCCTCACCGTGGACAAGAGCGTGCTGGGCTTCACCCGGCGGGTCTCCCTGGCGCACCAGGTGGGAAAGGTGGAGATCCAGGGCCGCGACGTCAACCAGAAGGCCATCCAGGGCACGGCGTCGAAGGTGACCACGGGCGGCGAGGGAAAGACCGCGGCCCAGTGGGTCAGCGGGCTGAAGGACGCCGTGCTCCGCGAGCGCAGCGAGTTCGTGCGCACGCAGAAGGAGTGCGAGCTTCTGGCGCAGAACCGGCTCAACAGCATCTCCATGGGCTTCGTCTCCGGGGAGGGAGAGTGCATCGGCATCCCGGAGCTGATCCCCGGAAGATACGTCAAGATCGACGGCGGAGACGAGCTGACCAACGGCACCTACTTCCTGACGAAGGTCTACCACCGCTTTTCGGAGGATGGGTACGTGACCGCCTTTGAGGTGAAAGGAGCGAAAGCATGAGCCCTCCGGATCTGGGAGCACAGCTGGGCCGGCTGATGGATTCGGCCTCCGTACAGACGCGGCAGGGGAACGTGTTCAGCCTGACGCTGGCGACGGTGAAGAACATCAAGGACGATCAGAAGCTGAACCGGGTGCGCTGCCTTCCCATCGGCGCTCCGGACGGGGAGCTGACGGACTGGTGCTACGTCATGACGCCCATGGGCGGCAAGGAGCGGGGGCTGTTCCTCTTCCCCCAGCCGGGCGACCTGGTGGTGCTGGGCTACCTGGAGAACGATCCGCACCGTCCCATCGTCCTGGGCAGCTTCTGGAACACGGAATCGCCGCCGCCGCTGAAGGTGGCGGAGGGCAAGGCGGAGGATTACTGCCTGAAGACGCCCCGGAAGGTGGAGATGAGCCTCCACGATGAAGACAAAAAGCAGAAGCTCACCGTCAGGATGCCGTCGGGCATCGTCGTGGAGATCAGCGACGAGACGCAGACCGTGACGGCGAAGAACAAGGGCGGCGACACGGCGCTCACGATGAAGCTGAAGGACGGGGAGATCGAGCTCAAGGCAAAGAGCAAGCTGACGCTGAGCGCGGGCCAGGCGTCCGTGACCCTGGAGAAAAACGGAAAGATCACGGTCAAGGGCAGCGGCGACGTCACGCTGGACGGCAAGAGCGTCAGCGCAAAGGCAAAGGGGACCGCGTCGGTCCAGGGGATGGACGTGTCCGTCAAGGCCAACAAGGACCTGAGCCTGAAATCCACGGGAACGGCCAGCCTGAAGGGAACGCTGCTGAAGCTGAACTGACGGAGGCACCGTGACACAGAGAAAAGCGGTGAATTGGATTGAACGGAAAAGAATTCATGGGCCGCGGGGTGAAGTTCCCGCTCCAGCTGGACCCCAAAACGGGGAAGGTCGCCATGGTGAGCGAGGAAGAGGACATCGCGGAGGCCATCGGCATCATCATCAACACGGTGCAGGGGGAGCGGGTGATGCGCCCGGACTTCGGCTCGAACGTGCTGGACTACACCTTCTCCGCCGCCTCCGATTCTCTGCGTCAGAGCCTCGCCTTCGATCTGCGGGAGCAGCTCGGCTACCTTGAGCCGCGCATCGACGATATCGATATCCGCTGCCGCGACGCCAACGAGCTGGAGGGCGCCATCGTCATCGAGCTCAGCTATCGCGTCCGCAGCACCAACAACCGCTACAACCGCGTCTATCCGTTCTACCGGACCGAGGGCTCGGAGGGAGGAGACGAGATATGAACCGTCCGCTGCTCGATCCGAGAACGCCGGAGGAGCTCCGGGCGCAGCTGCGCGAGCTGGCGCGGAGCTACGTGCCGGAATGGCGCTATGAAAAAACGGAAAACGACCCCGGCGCCGCCCTGGCGGAGCTGTTCCTGGAGATGTACGGCCAGAGCGTCAGCCGCCTGAACGCGCTGCCCGAAAAGCTCTTCGTCGAATTCCTGAATCTGATCGGTTTCCGGGAGCCCGGCCCGATGCCCGCCGCCGGGACGGTCCGCTTCGAGACGCAGGAAGAGGCGCCCTTTACCGTCGCCGCCGGGACCCAGCTTTTCACCCCGGATGAGGACGGGGACAACGTCGTCTTTGAGACCGAGCGGACGATCCAGGTCACCCCGGCGTCCATCTCGGATATCTACTTCGCCGACGCAGACGCCGACAGCATCTCCCGGCTGGATCTCTCCCGGCGCCCCCAGCCCTTCTTCGAGCCCCTGGGCGAGGAGCTGCAGCGCCACCGCTTCCTGGCTGCCGAGAACGACGTGCTGCACCTGGACTGCCCCGCCCGCCTCCGCCTCCGGGTCCGGCTGAGGACCGGGCAGGAGCGGGAGGCCGCCCTTGCCCTGGCGGACAAGGGGCTCGTCTGGTCGTTCCTCCACGGCGGGGAGGCGGTCCCCTTCGACGCGGTCCGGGAGGAGAACGGGACGCTGGTCCTGGACAAGAACAACGAGCTCCTGCCGGAGGCGGACGAGAACGGGCGGGTGTGCATCTGCTGCAGCGGCCGCCCCGCCTCGGAGGTGTTCGTCAGCGAGCTGACCCTCGCCAGCGAGCCCCTCGCGCCCTGCCGCCCGCAGGCCCTGTACAGCGGCGACCTCCCGATCCCGCTGCCGGAGGGCGGCTACTGCTTCGGACGCCGGTTCTCGGTGTACGACGCCTTTTTCCTCCGCTGCGACGCCGCCCTGACGAAAAAGGGGGCGGAGGTGCTGCTGCGGCTGGAGCTCGCCTTCGTCGCGGACGAGCCGAAGCAGCCGGAGCAGGAGCGCATCGATTACACGCGCCACGTGATCAACAAACAGAGCACGGTGGAGCAGAAGCCCGATGACGTCGCCGTGACGGAGGTGCTGTGGGAGTATTTCAACGGCATCGGCTGGAAGCATCTCCCCGTCACGGGCGACAAAAACCCCTTCTCCGGCGGACGGGACGGGGCGCTGGAGCTGCGCTTCACGGTGCCGGAGGACATAGAGGCGTCGGAGGTCAACGCCGACGAGGGCTATTTCATCCGGGCGCGGATCGTGGACGTGAGCAATCCCTATTCCACCCTGCAGCGCTGGATCCTGCCCTTCCTGAAGGACGCCTCCTTCCGCTGGAGCTACGGCGCGCCGAAAAGGCCGGTCTGGTGCTTTTCCGAGAACAACGGGCGGCAGAGCGTCCTGGAGGAGGCGGACCGGTATCCGCAGATGGACTTCCCCGCCCTGATGCCGATGAAGGCGGAGCGCGCAGCGATGTATTTCCGCTTCGACCGCTCGCCCCATGCCATGCCGCTGTCCCTGCGCTTTCAGGTGGCGGGACGCGCGCGCCTGACGGGGCAGCTGCTGTGGGAGTACTGGAACGGAAAGGCCTTTGAGCTGATCCGGACGGTGGACCAGACGGAGCGTCTGCTGCACTCCGGCGAGGTCTTCCTCTTCCTGCCGGAGCCGCTGCCGGAGGCGGAGCACTTCGGCGTGAGGGGCTTCTGGCTCCGCATGAGCCGCAGCGCCGCCGAGACGGGGACCATGCCCACCGTGGCGTCGGTGACCGTGAACGCCGTTTCCGCGCTCCAGAAGCAGCGGGAGGCGGAGCAGCTTTTCGACACGGAGGTCTACGAGGCTGGAAAACGCATCCGCCTGCTCAGCCTGCCCGTGCAGGACTGCGCCGTCTGGGTGGACGAGCTCTCCGCGCTCTCCAATGCGGAGGCGGAGCGCCTGGAGCAGGAACGCCCGGACCGGGTGCGTCTGGAGTGGGAGGACCACGTCCTCCGCCGCTGCTGGGTCTTGTGGGAGCGGATCGAGGACCTGGCGCTGGCCGCGCCGGACGCGCGCGTCTATACCCTGGACCCCTTCCAGGGGGAGATCGCCTTCGGGGACGGAAGGCAGGGGAGGGTGCCGCCCGCGGGCGGCCACAACGTGCGCGTGGCCTATTCCAGCGGCGGCGGCGAACGGGGCAACGTCCCTGCGGGGGCGGTCCGCTCCCTGCTGACGGCGATCCCCCAGATCAGCGGCGTGGTCAACCTGACCGCCATGAGCGGCGGGACGGGAAGGCTCTCTCTGGACGAGATCCAGGCCCGGGGCAGCCGCTTCCTGCGCAGCCGCGGACGCGCCTCCGCTCGCAGCGATTACGAGGAGATGGTGCGGGGGGCCTTCCCGCAGGTGAACCACGTGCGCTGCTTCACCGGCCGGAACGAGCGGGGCGAGGCGGCCCCGGGCCACGTCGCCGTGGTGATCGCGGGCTACGGCCGGAACGGCGAGGGGACGGAGGCCCTGTGCGGCAGGGTCTACCGCTATCTGGCGGAGCACTGCTCCTGCTGCCTGGTGGCCGAAAACCGGCTCCACGTCTGCCCGGCCACGGTGCTGACGGTCAACACCTCCGTCAGCGTGGAGCTCGAGCGGCCCGAGCTGGCGGCGGAAACGCAGCAGGCCATCGTGCGCCGGCTGGAGACCCTGATCGGGGAGACCTGGAAGAGCCGCCCCATCGGCGAGCAGATCAGGCTGAGCGAGGTGTGGAGCGTCGTGCGCGACACGGCGAACATCCGCAGGATCGAACGGATCCTGGTGGAGGCGTCCTACGACCAGGAGGGGCAGCAGCGCCTGGCGCCGCTCGAGGCGGACCGGGACTTCCCCTACGGCGTGACCGAGAGCGGCATCCACCTGGTGCGGCTCAGCTAAGGAAGGAAAAAAGGCTATGCTGTTATCACGCAATCTGGACGATCAGCGGTTCGAGGACATCGTAAGGGAGGCGGAGGGGCGTCTGCCCTGGCTCTGCCCGGTCTGGACGGACCACAACTCCCACGATCCCGGGATCACGATCCTGGAGCTGATGGCCTGGTTCAAGGAGACGCAGCAGTTTGAAATGAATTACGTGGGGCCGGAGACCGTCCGAAAGCTGCTGGAGCTGGCGGAGGTGCACCTGCGCAGGGAGCGGCCCGCCGAGTGCGCCGTCTCCGTCCCGGCGGAGGCGCCCGGCCGCGCAAAATACGCCCGGCTGGAGACGCCGGAGGGCGTCGTGTTCGAACTGGAGGAGGAGATCCCGCCCGGACGCTGCTCCCTGGCGCGGGCGCTGATCCAGCGCGCCGGCGGGCAGGGGACCGTGGACGTGACGGGGATGCTCTATGACGACTCTGCGTTCCGGCCCTTCGACTTCGGCGGAGAGCAGGGCAGCCGTCTGCTGCTGGACCTCTCGGGGAAGCCGGAGGAGACGCTGCGCATCTGGTTTGAGATCGAGGAGCCCGAGGGCGTGGAGCGCAACGAGCCCGATGCGGATACGGAGCCGCCCCGGACCCTGGTCTGGGAGCTGCCCGGCGTGGGGAAGGTGACGCCGCTCCGGGACGAGACCCTCGCCCTGAGCCGCAGCGGCTGCGTGCTCCTCCCCGCGCCCCCGCGCTGGCGGGCGGAGGCGGACGGCACCTATCGCCTGACGCTGCGCCAGGAGGAGGCGGGCTGTGAGGAACGGGTCCGGGTGAAGTCCCTCAGCGTCAGCCGCTTCCGCGCCCTGCAGACGGAGAGCCGCGCCCGGGCCTACCGCTTTACGGTGGAGCCGGAGCGAAGAAGCGCCGTCGCCCTCCGCTCCGCCCAGGCCCGGGGCGCGGAGACCGCCCTGTTCCTGCGGACGGGCAGGGGCTGGGAGCAGGTCTCCGACTATGCGCTGCGGCGCACTGCCGACGGCCTGGAGATCGCCCTGGACAGCTCCTCCGCCGCCCGGGACGGGGAGGAGAACCTGCTGGTGGCCTGTCTGGACCCGGTGCGTCTCCGCGACCTGCTCTTCGACGCCGCGGGCCGCCCCGGCGAGAGCTTCCGGCTGAACCTGGGCGGGAAAAAGGTGCTGACGGAGCACCTGACGCTCATGTGCCAGACCCTCTGCGCGGACGGGGCCGTGCGCCCCGCCCTCTGGCACTGCGTGGACGACCTGTCCGTCTGCGGGCCGAGGGACCGGGTGTTCGTCTATGACCGCGGACGGGAGACCCTGACCGTGGGCGACGGGGCCCACGGCGCGCTGATCGCTCCGGGGAAAAGCGCGGTGATGGTGGTGGAGGAGCTGGTGAGCCTCTGCGGCGAGGGGAACGTCCCCGCCAACGCGCAGCTGTGCTTTACGGAGGACGGCGCGAGAGCCGACAATGCCGCGGCCCGGGGGGGCTGCGACGCGGAGACCGTCGCCGAGGGCAGGGGGCGGCTCCTCCACAGGCTGAAGGAGACGCGCAAGTGCGTTGCCGCGCGGGATTACGAATTCCACGCGATGCGCACGCCGGGGCTCCGGGTGGCGGGCGCCCGGGCGATCCCGGATTACGACGTGAAACGGAAGCACCAGAAGGTCCCGGCCTTCGTGTCGGTGGCGGTGCTCCCCGCCGGGGAGGGAGAGACCCCCGTTCCGGACGCCCGGTTCCTCGCGGCGGTCTCCCGCCAGCTGGAGCGCTGCCGCAGCATCTGCATCCGGACGGAGGCCATCCCCGTGCGCTATGCGAGGATATCCGTCGCCCTGCTGCTGCGGGCGGAGAAGAGCTTCCGGCCGGAGACGGCGGAGGAGGCGGTCAGGGCCTTCTTCAGGCCCTGCGGAGCGCGCATCGGCGCCGGGGTCGACCGGGACGAGCTGGCGGCGGTGCTGCAGAAGCTGCCGGGCGTGCTCCAGATCGACCAGGTCGAGTTCCGGAGCATGGATCAGAACAGCCATCCGTCGGCCTCGGGCGGCCTGACGGTGATGCCGGACACCATACTGCATCCAGGCAGCGTGTCGGTCCGCCTGTCAAAGGATAGAAGGTGAGCGTTTGGACACCCATTCTTACTGGAATCTCAGCGGCGCCGAGCGCTGGAGCGGCGGGAAGTACCTTTCGGTGGAGCCCGACGGAGACGCGCTGCGCCTCAGCGCCGGGGCCTTCGAGGGAGCGGCGCTGCTCCCGCCCGTGGACAGCGGAGAGTCCGATTTCCGCTGGGGACGGGTCCGGCTGACCCTCTCCCTCCCGGAGGACGCCTCCGTTCAGGTCTTTGCCAGAGCCTCCGACGAGCCGGAATGGGAGGCGTGGGAGCGGTTTTCCGGGCGGGGCCGCGTTTCGGAGGCCGTCCGGGGCCTCTTCGGCTCCCCCAGGGCCTCCGGCGGGGACGTCTGGCTCAGCGATACGGGACGCCTGCTCTGGCTGGCGGTGGTCTTTACCAGCAGCGGGACGGAGAAGCCGCGGCTGGACGCGGTCAGCATCCTGGCCCAGGGCGACCACATGACGGATTACCTGCCGGCGATCTATCAGAAGCAGGACTTCACCTACCGCTATCTCTCCGTGTTCACCGCTCTGTATCAGGACCTGGAGGAGCGCATCCGGCTCTCCCGCAGGCAGCTGGGGCCCGCCTCCGCCGACGAAGGGATGCTCCGCTATCTGGCCCACTGGCTCTGCGCGGACGAGAGCATGTCCGAGGAGGAGCTCCGCAGGACCCTCCCCCAGGTCATCGACGAATACGAGACGATGTATACGGTCGGCGGCATCCGCCGGAGCATCGAACGCCTGACGGGGCAGACGCCCACCATCATCGAGCACTTCCGCGTGGACCCGAACGACCCCGACTGCAGCGATCCGGAGCTTTACCGCAGGCTCTACGGGGACGACCCCTACCGCTTTTTCATCCTGCTGCCCCAGGGGACCTTCAGCGAGCGGCAGGAGATGGAACGGTTCCTGGAGCAGCTGGAGGAGCTGGTACCGGCGGAATGCACCCCGGAGCTGGTGCTGACGAAGCCCGGCGTCCAGCTGGACGGCTACAGCTATCTCGGCGTGAACTCCAGGGTGGGGGACTACGTCAGCGCGGTCATCGACGAGCTGGTGAGCATACATTTCGATACAACGATAGGAGGCACAGACCATGAGCGGTAATTCGGATTTCTTTCCGCTGGAGCGCAACCGCTACTTCTACGGCAAGCTGCTGACGGTCCGGGACTTTGAGATCGAGCAGACATATACGCGGAATTCGGCGCAGCTGATGCGCCGCCTCGCCTTCGGCGCGGGCGTCGTCTGCGGGCTGGGCGTGAGCGCCGGCGACGATTCCACCCTCCTGGTCGAGAGCGGCATGGCGATCGACTATCTCGGGCGCATGGTCGTCGTTGAGGAACCCCTGCTGCGCAAGCTGCAGATGATCGACGGGCAGGAGACCCTCCGGGGCCGGGAGAGCGCCTACCTCTGCCTGGACTACCACGAGACGCAGATCGAGCCGGTGAACGCCGTGGGCGCGGCCTCGGGGGACAACCGGCAGTTCAACATCACCCGGGAGGGCGCGCGGCTGTTCCTCTCGGCGGAGGAGCCGGATTACCGGGCGCTGCTGGAGGCCTCCGGCAAGGAAAACGTCTCCCTGCTCTATACCAGCGACGAGCTGTCCCTCGTGCTGGCCGTGCCGGAATCGGTGTGCGCCGGCCGGGAATTCACCGTGGATCTGCTGGTGGTGAAAAACGAGAAAACGCCGCCGGTCTGCTTTGAGCTGAACGGCGCGAGCGGCTTCGTGGACAGCGAGGACGGGCGCATCCGCCTGAAATTCCGCGAGAGCCCGGACGAGACGCGGCGCGTCTACCAGGTGAGCTTCCGCATGAAGGCGCGGCAGATGAGCGGCCTGGAGAGCGCGCTGCTGCCCTCCGGCGGCGAGATCGACCTGGAACTGGGGAGCCATCGCTACAAGAACTACGTGGAGGTGGGCGCGAAGTGCTTCCTCTGCAGGGACCCCTATGAGCTGGCCGAGCGCCGCCGCCTGACCGACAATCTGGAGCAGCGGCTCAAGGGGCGGGACATCCCCATCTACCTGGCCAAGCTGGAGCTGCTCCACTCCGCGGGCAGCACGTTCCTCGTCTCCGTGACGAATCTGCCCTTTGCCCAGCGCATCGCCCGGGAGAGCAGCCAGGTCTCCGACGGCGGCCCCCGCACCGTGACGACCTCCGTGCGTTCCCTGGAATACTGGCAGAAGCCGGACGTGAAGGCGAATTTCCAGCCCTCCACCGGCGCGCTGCACTTTGATTTCGGGATCCCCTCCCCGGAGCAGTACGACTACACCGTCAGCCACGGCACCGTGGACCTGACGCTGCCCGGGGGCGTGCGGGTGAACAGCAAGGTCTACTCCGAGGAGATCCCCCACGGGCTCGGCCCCGGCACGGTGGACGTGCGCCTGAGCATCGAGTTCGCCGACCGCAGCGCCGGGAACGAGACGGCGCTGTGCTTCGGCAACAGCGAGATCTTCGTCAAGGGCAAGGCGAAGGACGGCGTCCCCTGGGTGGAGGCCGCCGCGGTGGTCTATCCCCGGCGCGGAACGATGCGCGTGGGGCTGTGGCTCCACGATATGGTGGACGGCAACCGCCTGACGGTCCACTACTTTGCCCAGAAGCCGGAGCGGGACACCAGCCGCATCCTGTCCCAGCGCAGCGTCGGCCTGAGCGTGACGCCGGAGTTTTCCCATCTCCCCCTGCGGGGCACGCTCCAATTCCAGGCCGAGGTGACCGGGAGCGAGGACAAGGGCGTGCGCTGGGCCGTCCGGGAGGACAACGGCGGCGTCATCGACCGCAACGGCATCTATCAGGCGCCCGAGCTTCCGGGCACCTATGAGATCGTGGCGGTCAGCAGCGCGGACGACAGCATCAAGGCCAGCGCCTTCGTGATCGTGGAGTGAGCCGCCGCTTAGCCCTGAGAGGAAGGAGGAGAGAGCATGGAGTCCCTGCTCGTCCGCGGACGCTATAAGGTCGTGCGCGTCGTCACCGTGCAGAGCGGCTACGCTCTGCTGGAGGCGGTGGATATCTCCGACCGTGAAACGCCCTCCTGCCTGCTCAACCTCTACGAGGGAGAACTGCTGCACCGCTACGCCCGCATCTATTCCGACCTTCGCACCGGGGACTGTCCGGCCTTCCGCGGGATGTTCCTGGAGCGGGGAACGATGGTAACGGTCTTCGCGCTCAGCCGCGGCGAGGGCATCGACAGCCTCTTTTACCGGGGAGACGCCTGGAGCTGGCAGGAGCGGCTGGACTATGCGCAGCTGTTCCTCCACACGGCGCTGGGCCTCGCCAACCTTCCGCCGGCGCTGAGCTGCGCCGCCCTTCTCAGCGATAACGTGCTGTTCGATCCGAAGGAGCGGCGCTGCGTCCTCCGCTGGATGGTGCGGCCGATGGAGGAGATGGAGCCCCGGGAGACGGCGCTGCTGGCCTGCGACCAGGTCCGGAAGATCCTGCCCCGCACCCTTTTGGCGGGGGAGGAGGAACGGCGGTTCCTGAAGGAGCTGGAGGACGGCGCCTTCCGAAACGTGGTATCGCTCTACGGCCGCTGGCGGGAGGCGGAGAGCGCCATCCGAGCCGAGCGGGAGGAATTCGCCAGCAAAAGCTTCATCCGGCGCGGCCTGATCCTTCTGGGCCGGGCGATCCGGAGGGGAGGAGCGAGATGAACGTCAGAAGAAGCTGGACCGTGTTTTTGCTGATGCTGCTGACCGTCGCGTGCGTGCTCCTGCTTGCATCGGAGACGCCGATCCTGGAGAGCGTCCGCGCGCTCCGGGGCGCGCCGGATGACTGCCGATGGCAGTGCATCGGCCTCAACAGCGGCGATCTCGCCGCCGCCGGGGGCTGGAAGGACGGCAAGGCGGTGCTGCGCTACTTTACCCCGGAGGGCAAGCGCCTTTCCCTGCAGCGCGCGGCGCTGCCCCGGGAGTGCGAGGGAGGGACGCTGGCCCGGGTGATGCCCCTGCGGGACGGCACGGCCTATCTGGGCGTCTACGGCCCGGACGCGGAAAAGCTGTATCTGTTCCGCGTCGGCCCCGGCGGCGGGACGGAGTGCCTGCTCACGGCGGAGTGCGCCGGGGCTTCCTTCGCCGAGCGCACCGGGCGTACCAGGCTCTCGGAGCTGGCGCTGGAGGAGGGCACGCTCTCCTTCGCGCTGTGGACGGACGACCTGCTGGAATGCTACGCCTGCGGGGAGACCGGCGCCCTGAAGCCGCTGGGGACCGCGCAGGTCCGGGACAGCCGCGTGCGCAGCGTCCTCGTGGACCGGAACGGCGCGCTGCGGCAGGGCGGCGCGGGGCTGCTGGAGCTGGACGGCGTTTCGGCCGACGCTCTGGCCGCGGGCAGGATCGTGACGCATCTGGCCCCGGGCAGGGGCGGCGTCTACTTCCTCGACGGGAGCACGCTGGAGTCCGCGTTTCTGCCCGACAACGTGGAAAAAGTCTACCGTCAGCTCACCCTGGATACGCAGCGGAACGGAGCGGCCGGGAGACTGACGGACGCGGCCTTCGCCCGCGACGGCAGCGTCCTGATGCTGCTGGACGGCTCGATCCTGACCGTGACGGACGCCGCGGGCGTCCGGGAGCTCAGGGGCGTTCTGCGTCCCGCGGCGGCCGGGCAGTGGCTCGAGCTGGCGAAATACGCCGGCATCGCCCTGGCGGCGGCCGCCCTGCTGTGGCTCGTGCTCTGCGGGCTCCGCCGGGGCTACGCCTCGCTGGCGGCGCTGCGCGGCAGCGTGATCGTCGCCTGCGCGGCGCTGTGCCTTGCCCTCCTCCGCTTCGCCGTGCTCGCTCCGGCGGCCCGGGCCGCCGCCCTGGAGGAAAACGGCGCCGTGATCTCCGCCGTGCTCCGGGGGGCGGACGCCGAAGGAAGATGGGACGACGAGGCGCTGGCAGCCGACGCCGCGGGCATGCTGGAGGCCGCCATGCCCGGAAGCAGCGTGTCCGTGGCCTATGCGGAGAAGAGGGACGGGGTCTGGCGGAGCAGAGACGGGCAGAACGCGCTGCTGCTGGCGGGCTTTTCTCCCGCCCTGGCGGACCGGGCGCAGGCGGGCGGCACGGCCGCCGAGCTTGACCGGCAGGGGCTCCGCTTCGTCCTGGCTGCGGGGGAGCACTGCCTGAGCGTCTCCGCGCTCGTCTCCGTCCGCTCCGATCCCATGGCCTTCCGCCTGCTGCTGGGGGGCGTCACGCTCATGGCCCTCCCGGCGCTGCTGATCCTCGCCACGGTGGGCGACGATATCCGGAAGATATCGAAGCAGATGGAGACCATCTCCCGGGGCAGCATCCCGGAGCAGCTGGAGCTGCGCACCGGGGACGAGCTGGAGAGCATGGCCAGCGCCGTGAATTCTCTGGGGGCTTCGATCCGGGAGCAGGAGGAGCAGCGCCTCAGCCTGGAGCGCTCCTACAGCCGCTTCGTCCCGGAGGGAGTGCTGGATCTGCTGGGCAAGGCTTCCATCCGGGAGATCGACAAAAGCGCCTTTACCGTGCGGCGCATGGCGGCGATGGCGGTCGATTTCAGCTTCCCCGAGACGCTCTATACCGACCTCAGCAACAGCCGCCTGCTGTTCGACAGCATCAATGAGGTGATCGAGCGCTGCTCCGCCATCGTCGCGCGGAAGGGCGGGACGATCCACCACTTTGCCTATTTCGGCTTCGACGCCGTGATGGACGACGGCGGGGAGGCGGTCAGCACGGCGGTGGCGATCCAGCAGGAGATGCTCTCGTTCAACGAGCAGCGCGCCCACAGCGGGCTTCCCGGCGTTTCGCTCCGCATCGCGCTGGACAAGGGCGACGTCATGATCGGCATCGTCGGGGACACGAAGAAAATGACGCCGACGACGGTCTCCGCCAGCATCTCCACCGCCCGGAGCCTGACCGGGCTGTGCACCCGGCTCAAGGCGGGCATCCTGTGCACCGAATCCATCCTCTCGGAGCATTCGGATTTCGGCTGCCGGTACATGGGCAAGTGCATGGCCGGGGAAAGGCCCGTGCGGGTCTACGAGGTCTTCGACGGAGACGAATTCAATACCCGGCGGGGAAAAGCGAATTCCGTCGGCGAGTTTTCCAAGGGCGTCTACGACCTGTACGCAGGCGACGCCGCAGGGGCGAAGCACACGTTCCTGCTCCTGGCGCACAACTATCCGCAGGACGGCGGCGTTCGCTACTACCTGTATCTGGCGGACCGGCTGGAGCACGACCCGTCGCTCCCCTGCCTGCTGGAAATGGAGAACGGTGCCGGAGGGAGGACTGAGAAATGGCCCTGAAAGAGCTGCTGCAGCAGAACAGGCAGGAGGAAGCGTCTGCGGCGCCGTCCGGCGCCGCCTCCCCCGGCGGGGACGGCCTGATCGCGCAGATCTGCGGCGAGATCGGGCCCTCCGCCGGAGACGACCCCCGATCCACCGCAGGCGCGGAGGGGGGCGTTCAGCTCCCGGACGGCTATCTGCGCCGCTCTCCGGTGCAGGCCCTGCGCACGCCGCCGGACTACGGGAAAAAGCGCGCCGGAAGGGCCGTGCTGATCGCCGCCGGGCTGTGCCTGCTGGCGCTGCTGGGGCTGGCGCTGCTGAAAAGCGGGCTCTTCCGCCTGCCGTGATACGGATCTCACTTAGAATGCTTTGAAAAAGCGTTCATAAAACCGTTTCGGACGGTCTTATCGGAGAACGGGATACGGGAGCGGAAGAACGGGCATTACCTCTGGGGGTGAAGTAGGACCTTGGGCTACCTCTTTTCACAATTCAAGCGCAGCGTCGGCGTGTTCTTCCGGACGATCCGCGCCTTCCTGTCCAGGAAGCTCCTGGGGGTGGGCACCGCCCTGCGGAGGCTGACGAATTTTTCCAGAAACGCCACGAAGGCCGCCACCTCCTCGATCCAGGAGGTGGTCTCCGCCGCGCAGAAGCCGAGCGGCCCTTCGGACTACGTGGAGACCGGGCGGCTGCTCATCTCCAAGGCGCTGATCATCCGCCTGCTGCTGGGGCTGGCCGCCCTGGGCCTTATCCTGTATTTCCTGGTCTGGCCCTTCGTGCTCAGCCGCTTCCTGACGGCGCGCTTCTATGAGAAGGACGAGCGCGTGGAGGACTGGAGCGGGCGCGTCATCGTCTATTCGGATCCGAAAAAAACGGTCCCGCTGTATTCCGGCCGCCTGGAAAAGGGCCTGCTCCAGGGGGAGTGCAGGCAGTACGACGGCAGCGGCGTCCTGCTCTACGAGGGCATGATCCAGGACGGCGAGCGCACCGGGAACGGCAGGCTCTACGAAAACGGCGTGCTGGTCTATGCGGGCCAGCTCTCTGCGGGGCTCTGCAGCGGCTTCGGCGAGCGGTACGACGCCGAGGGGCTCGTGTACAGCGGACAGTATGAAGACGGAAAACGCTCCGGGAACGGGCGCGCCTACGAAAACGGAGCCCTGCTCTATGAGGGCCAGTTCGCGGACGACCTGTACGAGGGGCGGGGCAGGCTCTACGAGGACGGCGTCCTGTGCTACGACGGCGGCTTCGCCGCCGGGGCTGCGGACGGGACGGGTACGGCCTACGCCGACGGGAAGCTGCTCTACGAGGGCCAGTACGCCGGAGGCCTCTACGAGGGGCGGGGCAAGCTCTATGAAAACGGCGTCCTGCGCTACGACGGCCTCTTCCGCGGCGGCAGGGAAGAGGGGACGGGAACGGCCTACGATCCCGACGGAAGGATCTCCTATCAGGGGGAGTTCCTGGCGGGGGAGCGGGACGGCAGCGGCGTCGCCTACGGGGAGGACGGCTCCAAGGTCTATGAGGGCGGCTTCTCAAAGGGGCAGTACAGCGGGACCGGCACGCTCTATGACGGCGCCGGGGGCCAGCTCGAGGCGGAATTCCTGGAGGGCGAGCCCACGGGGAACGTGATCTGGAAGAAAAACGGCTTCCTCTATTACCAGGGGGAGTGGTCGGAGGGCGCGCCGAACGGCTTCGGCACGCTCTACTCCAAGGCGGGGAAGAAGCTCTATGAGGGGCCCTTCCTGGGCGGCACCCTCGACGGGAGCGCCCTGCTGGGGGATACGGCGGAGGAGCTCCGCGCCGCGCTTTGCGAGAGCAGCCTGGAAAACGCAACGGAGAAGACGGGCTATTACATCATCGCCGGGGAGCTGGGGCTGTCGGCCCTCTGCTCCTTCCAGACCGAGACGGAGGGCTCCAGAGTCAGCCGCCTCACGCTGAGCGCGCCGGAGAAGGACGACTGGGCCGCGCTCCTGCCCGGCCGGCCCCATACCCTGCCCGTCCGTTGGCCGGAGGGCGCGGAGGTGCGGCAGCTGACGGTGGAGCACGCCCCCGGTCCCGGCGAGCATCTCGCGGCGGGAAGCTACGCAGCGGAGCAGGCGATGGCGGAGGGACGGCTGACTACCGTCCTCTACGGGGACCAGACCCGCGCCGGGGCGGTGCTGCTGGCCTGGGAGCGGGCGGACGCCGGGCCCGGCCCCCTCCCCTCCGGCGGGAGCGGCAAGGACAGCAAGGTGGAAAAGCTGCTCGACGCGATGGAAAAGATGATCAGCTCCGAGGGCACCTTCCGGAGCAAGGGCGCGGTCTTCGGCGAGCTGGACCCGGGCGACTACTTCGGCCTGACGGGCAATATGGACAACGCGGTCGCGCTGGCGGACGCCATGATCGATTTCTGGCTGGAAAACCAGCGGCTCTGCGCGCTGGAGGAGCGGGCCGAGCGCTGCGAGACCCTGATCTCCGACGCGCAGGACGAGATCGCCCGCGGCGTCGGCTCCGGGGAGACCGTCGCCGCGCTGCAGCAGGCGCAGACGGAGCTGAAGGCGCAGATGGAGACGACCAGGACCGCGATCCGGCGCGCAGAGCTGACCGCGGCAAGCTGGGACGTGACGTGGATGAGCGGGCTCTTCCTGGAGGATATGCTCATCAGCTTCGACCCCGGCCTGCAGGACGTGAGCGGGCTGGTGCTCTTCGCCGAGGCCTACGCAAAGGCGACCGGCAGCGGGGAGGACAGGGAAGAGCTCGCCAGGAGGGTCAAGGAGAGCCTGCTGGACCTCTCCGACGCCCACAGCGCCGCCAAGCTGGCCCTGGCGCGGTACCAGGCGTCGGCGGAAGGCGCGGACAGCGCCCTGGACGATTATTCCATGGGGCTGATCGGCAAGAGGGCCTGGTACGAGGCCATGGATGCGGAGACGCAGGCCCGCGCGGAGCTCTGCGCGGCGCTGGCGGAGTTCTCGAAGCAGGCCAACCATTTCAATTATCTGACGGGGGGCTGGGTCTCCCGGACCTTCGACTGGCAGAGGGACGTCTTTGAGCCGCTGCTCCGCGCGGCGATCCTGCCGGGGGAGGAGCTGCCCGGCGAAGCGCCGGAGCAGGAGGCCGCCGAAGCGCCGGAGGCGCCCGCCGCGGGCGGCGGGGAAGGGGAGGACGGCCCCGACGAGGCGGGAACGTAACGAAGGGAGAGGACGGGAATGGCAGACTATACGGCATTGACGGAGGCGGGCACGGCGCTGGTGGAGCTGCTGCGCGACAGCCTGACGCCGGAGCCCCTGGGGAACCGGGAGCTCATCAACCTCTGTTCCCCCCACGAGAGCGAAAACAACCAGCTCACGCTGTATCTCTACCACATCGAGGAGGAGGCCCAGAGCATGACCTCCGGGTACTACAGCGTGGACAGCGAAACGGAGCGGATCCGCCCGGCGCAGTATATCCTGCATTTTCTGATGACGCCCCACTCCAAGGCCCCGGCGCAGATGAGGGAGGCGGACCGCTACAAGATCATGGGCGCGGCCATCCAGGCCCTGCGGGACAACCCGGTCATCCCCCAGCGCTTCCTCAGCGGCTCCATCGCCGCGGAAAACGCCCGGCTCCACGTGATGGTGGAACGGACGGGCATGGAGCAGATGATCAAGATCTGGAACAACACCTCCAAGGACTACAAGCTCTCCGCGGTGGTGACGGTGACGGGCGTGGCCATCGACTCCGCGCGCACCCGCCGCGTGCCCCGCGTCACGGAGGTCGTCATCGGCACGGCCGAAAAGAAGGGGGCGTCCTCTTGATCCGGCGGAGGGTGAGCGCGGCGCTGCTGCTGCGGGACGGCTTCACGGGCCGGACGCTTGCCGACGGTTCGGCGACGCGCTGCCTGCTGGACGGCAGGCCGCTGCAGCGCCCCGTCTGGAAGCGGGACGGATATCTGGTCCTGACCGACCTGGCCCCCGGCGCCCACGAGCTGACGATCCGCCGCAGCGGCTATCTGGACGAGCGCGTGGCGCTGCAGGTGGAGGAGGGCGCGGCCCTGGAGGATACGGTCTCCCTCAAGCCCGGCCCCGGGTATCGTTTCCCCCCGGAGACCGTGCGCGTCTCGATCTCCCTGCTCCGCGGCAAAAAGGCCGCCGCCGGGACGCAGCTCTGGCTGGGCGTCCGGCAGCGCACCCGGCTGGTGCTGGCCCAGGAGAAGACGGAGGCCGGGGACGAGCGCTCGCGCCTTTTCTGCGAGGGCAGCCAGACGGCGCTTCCCGTCCCGGGGCATTTCCTCCTGGCGGATCGGAAGGCACCCGAGCTCGTTTATCTCCGCTCCCTGAGAGACGGGACGGGGGAATTCTCTCCGCTGCCGGCCCTCGCCCACCCCAGAGGCACGGAGCTGATCCCCGTGCAGGCCTACTGCACCGACGAGACGGGAGGGCTGCGCCTGCTGCTGCGGGAGCCGGGGACCCTGGCGGGCTTCTGCGCCGGACAGCTGCTGGAAGCAGAGCTGCAGGCCGATGAGCAGGCCATACAATGGAAGCTGGAGGGATAAAGCAATGGCAAATCCTGCGGTCATGACGGCGCTGTGCAAGTGCGCCTTCGGCGCTGCGCCGCTCCCGCTCACCGTCTCTTCCCAGCAGACGGTGAAGGCGTCGAACCTGAATCTGGCGACCATCATGGACAACAAGTTCCCCACCTTCGGGATGTGCAGCTGTCCCAACAACCCTGCGGTCATCGCGGCCACCGCCGCGAAGCTGGGCGTGTTCTCCCCGGCCCCCTGCGTTCCGGCCATCGCGGCGCCCTGGGTCCCCGGGGCCGCGACCGTTCTGGTCTGCGGGAAGCCGCTGCTGAACAATTCCTCAAAGCTGATCTGTACGTACGGCGGCGTGATCCAGATCTCGATGACGCCGGCGATGACCATCAAAACGCCCTGAAAAGGGGGAGCCATGGATACGAACGAACGACTCACGGCGGACGCCGCCCGCCTGGACGCCGCCTATGCCGGACAGGACGAGCTGATGCGCAGCCTGTCCGCCTGGCTCGACCTGGAGCTCTATTACTACTACTCCCACCACCGGTGGCTCGGCCCCTCCGGCGAGATGAAAAACCTGCTGGGCCTGGTCGTGACGCGGGAGGAATTCGAGCACAACCTCGCCAAGGCCGCCCAGCGCGGCCTGCCCGGCGAGCTGAGCGGGGAGGAGCGGGAGCAGCTCTCCCTGTCCAGGACGGCCATCGCCCTGCGCCTGGAAAAGACGGAGGCGGCGCTGCCGCTCCTGCAGCTGTTCGACCGCTTCGGCCTGGACGAATTCGAACAGAACACGGTCGTCCTGGCCTACGCGCCGGAGATCGACCTGAAATACACGAAGCTCTTCGCCTATCTCCAGGACGACATGACCCGCAAGGCGCCGGGGGTGAACCTCGCCTGCGAGCTGTTCCTCCCGGAGGGCGCCGAGCTGGCCGGCTGCATCTCCCGCTTTCGCGGCGGCGGCTTTACGCGCCTGTTTGACGGCGCGGAGCTGGACCGGGGCGCGCTGGTGCTGCGCCGCGAGGTCGTGGAGTTCCTGGCCAACGGGACGCTCCGGGACTGCGGCGACTATCGCTGCTATGACGGCGCTTCGGCGCGGCCGGCGCCGCTGGTCGTCCAGGAGGACGCCGCCCGGCAGCTGGATACGGCCTTCCTCTTCCCGGGGCGCTGCTGCATCCGCCTCTCGGGGCCGCAGGGCGGAGGCAAGCGCTTTCAGCTGGAGCACCTGTTCACCCGCCATCGGGAGCGCTGCGTATTCTCCGACCTGGAGGGGGACGACTGGCGCGAAAGGGCAAAAAGCGCCGCCCTGGCCGCCGACCTGACGGACGCATACCTCTGCCTGTACCACCTGGATCGGAAGGACGAGACGGGGCAGGCGGTCCCCCCGCCCCAGTCCATGCTCGAGGAGCTGGAAAAGCTGGAGCTGCGCCGGGACAAGCGCTTTTTCCTCTCCCGCCTGTCCTCGCCCATGCAGCTGCAGACGCTGACCGTGGAGCTGGAGCTGCCCCGGCTCGGCGAGGCGGAACGGCTGACGCTCTTCGACAGCCTGCTGCGGGACGCCGGCCTGACGGGCTGCACGACGGAGGAGCTGTCGGCCAAATTCCGCTTCAGCCCCCGGCAGATCCGGATGGCCTGCGAGCAGGCCCTGGGCCTTGCCCGGCTCTCCGGTGCGGGCGGGATCCCGGGCGAGCTGATCCACCGCTGCTGCTACCGGCAGTCGATCCACCGCCTGGGGGAGCTGGCCACGCAGGTGGAGCCCGGCTATTCCTGGGACGACGTGGTGCTGCCCGAGGCGCAGAAAAACCTGATGCGCCGCGCCTGCGGCCACGTCCGATACCGCCACCAGGTCTCCGCCCGCTGGGGCTTCCGGGACAAGGTGGGGTACGGCTGGGGGCTGTCGATCCTCTTCGTGGGCTCGCCGGGCACCGGCAAGACCATGTCGGCCCAGGTGATCGCCCGCGAGCTCAACATGGAGCTCTACAAGATCAATCTGTCCCAGATCGTCAGCAAGTACATCGGAGAGACGGAGAAGAACCTCCGCGCCCTGTTTTCCGAGGCGAAAAACGCCAGCTGCATCCTGTTCTTCGACGAATGCGACGCGCTGTTCGGAAAGCGCAGCGAGGTGAAGGATTCCCACGACCGGAACGCCAACGTGGAGGTCGCCTACCTTCTGCAGCAGATCGAGGAGTTCGACGGCGTGTGCATCCTGGCCACCAACCTGGTGGGCAACATCGACGCAGCCTTCATGCGGCGGATCACCTACGTCGTGCATTTTCCCTTTCCGGACCCCCCTGCCCGGGAGGCCATCTACCGCGGCCTGATCCCGGCGGGCGCGCCGGTGGCGGAGGATATCGACTGGCGCTTCCTCGGGGAGCGGTTCGAGCTCTCCGGCGGACACATCAAAAATATCGTCCTCTCCGCGGCCTTCATGGCGGCGGGGGAGGGAGCGCCCATCTCCATGCGGCACCTCCTGCGCGCCGCGGTGACGGAGATGAAGAAGAACGAGATCGTCGTCGTGCGGGAGCAGCTGCGGGAATACGCCGATCTGCTGGAGGGGGAGTGAGACGGATGGACGATATCCTGATCTGGCTGCTGGGGGGAGCGCTGCTGTGTGCCGCCGCCGCGATCGTCGTGCTTTGCGTCCGGGTGCTGGCGCCGGCGGTCCGGCTCAGGCGGCTCTGCGCCGACCTTGACGAGAAGGACCCGGAGGAGATCGCCCGGGAGGCGGAGCGGATCGCAGGAGCGCCGGGCGCGGCGGCGCGGGCCCTCGTTTCCCGCATCGTACCGCCGGAAGCCCCGGCGGAGGCGGGAAGCGGCGGGAGCGGCGCCCTTTCGGAGGATGAAAAGCGGTATCAGATGAACGTGGTGGACGCGATCTGCGCCTCCCTTCTGCCCCAGCCGCTGAAAAACAAGCTGGCGAGCATGACCTTCTCCCTCACCGGAGGGGTGCAGCCCGGAGTGCGGGCGAGCTGCGCGTTTTACGATCATTTCTTCCTGGATGACAACACCCTTTGCTTCGCCGTGGGGCAGGTGCGCGGCAGCACGATCGCCGACGCCCTGTTTTCCGTCGTGGGCCAGGTCACGATCCGCAGCCAGATGCGCCTGGGCCGTTCTCTTGCGGAAACGATGTCCGACGTCAATGCGCAGCTGTTCGGACTGGGCGGGCACGGCGGGATCAACGCCCTGGTGTGCGTGCTGAACGTTGTGAACGGGCGGCTCAGCTTCGTCAACGCCGGCGGGGAGCTGCCCCTCCTGATGCGCAGCGAGGAGCGCTATGAGTGGCTCAGGACGCCCGTTTACGCGCCCCTCGGCGCGAACGAGAGCGTCAGCTACCGCTCGGAGATCCTGCGGCTGAACCAGGGCGACCGGCTGTTCCTCTATACCTCCGATCTGGGAGAATTGAAAAACCGGGAGGGGGAGCGGTTCCGCGAGCGGGAGTTCCAGTCCGTCCTCAACCGCAGCCGGAGCCGGGTCCGGGATACGGAGGAGCTGATCCGCTTCGTGCAGGACGAGGCCGCCGCCTTCTGCGAGAGCGGGGAGGAGGTGCTGAGCACGGTGACGCTTGCGCTGGAATACAACAAGGGGAGCCGGGATTTTATCTTTACGCTGGTGCGCGCCGTCCCCGAGGAGGCGCCTCTCGTGACGGAGTTCATGCGCCGGTTCCTGGAGGACAGCGCGCTGGCGCCGAAGGACCGGGCAAAGCAGATCCTGCTGGCGGACGAGCTGTTCGCCCTCTGCTGCCGCGCCTGCGGGCCGGAGGCGGACGTCAAGGTCGAGTGCGCCGTCAAGCCGGAGGAAAACACGCTCCACCTGCGGATGTTCGCGCCGATGGGCGGGAACGATCCTCTCAGCGGCAGCGACAGCGCCCCGGGCGGCAATGCGGCCAATTATATCCGTACCCACACGAAACGCGCTTCGTTCGAGGCGGGGATCGACAGGGATATGCTTGAGATCATCTCCGAGCTGGCGTGAGCGCCGGGAGAAGGGGGCCGAGGCATGAAGAAAAAACAGAAAAAGCGGAAGCAGATCAAGCTCCACTCTAAGGTGGTGATCGGCCTCTGGGGCTCCGGGCTGATCATCATGATCGTCCTCTCGCTGGTCATAGGGGTCTATTACTTCTCCGCTTCGACTGCCGAATACACGAATATGGCGTTCAATATGGCGCGTTCAGCCGCGCGCTTTATCGACGGAGACCGCGTTCCGGACTATCTGGAGGTCGTCGGGACCGACGCAGAGGGCAGGGCGGTCTATTACACGGACGAATACGACGCCATGGTGATGGACTACCTGGTATCGGTGCAGTCGGAATTCGAGCTCGTGAAGTATTTCTACGTATTTGTCCCCCGCGGGAATACCTGCGTCTTCGTCTGGGACGCGGTCTCC
>JAEEGL010607984.1_pt1 | contig 23443 bp, 14 predicted proteins | sample 9134231 | NCBI WGS metagenome assembly JAEEGL01 (sample SAMN16246548, study PRJNA631951) | gut metagenome | biome: gut microbiome; feature: rumen; material: fiber-attached | host: Bos | place: Iran: Karaj | collected 2018-10
CCGATGACCTCATGACTGCCAGTCATGCGCTCTCCCAGCTGAGCTATAGCCCCTGGCGTATGGAGCTAAACGGGATCGAACCGATGACCTCATGACTGCCAGTCATGCGCTCTCCCAGCTGAGCTATAGCCCCATAAGTCGCGTTGGCAACTCTCATCACCAACGGGCGCGCCTTATAATCAATACGCACCGGATGCGCAAGTTTTTTTTTGCAAAAATGCCACGATATCGGTAGAAAGTCTGCCGGTGTCTGTGAGGTATGCAATGAAAATCAGGTTCTATTTCGACTACTCAGATTACAGATCATATTTAATGATGCATGCGATAGCGGCGATCAACGACCTGCCGCTCACCGTCCATTGGATCGTTGTCGATGCGTATTCCCTTCGCGCCCTCAGTGGCTGTGAATCACACGACAATTCCCCCAACGAGAACGAATTTCTCAAGCGCGAGGCCGTCCGTTACTGCCAGCGCGAGGGGCTGGATTTCGTGTGGCAAAGCGACCGCGTTCACAGCGGTTCGGCGCTGCGCGTCGGCGTCTGGCTCATGCAGAATGCCCCGCAGGAATTCGTGCGATACTCACAGAAAGTGCTCGAAATGATGTGGGGTGTCGGCAAAACCGTCGATGCATCGTGCGTGCGCGCCATCCTTACCGAACTCAATATCGACGCCGATGCGCTGTTCCGCACGCTTTCCGAACGCGACGGTTTCCAGTACCAGGACGCCTGTCTGCAGGAAGCCCTCTCGGACGGAATTTTCGACGTGCCCTCGATCGTCATCGGAAGCGAGATCGTCTGTCACTTCGATATGGCCAGCGAAATCCGGCGGCTCGCACTGCTCGAATGGCTCCAGTCTCTCCCTCAGGAAGCCGTCTACCTCGCCTACACTTCCGAACTGCTCGCCCTCCCACGAGACGATTTCAAGCGCCATATTGCTTCACTCGTGCGCAAAAACGACGTTCGCCAGGCGACCGTTATCCCGCTCGACGCAAACATCGTTCAGATTCAGCACACGCTTGCCGTTCCCGAAGCTTCGTGGCACCTGTCCAGACTCCCCGCGCGCGGCGATTTCGCATGTCATGTCTGCAACTGCGCAGCTGGCGCAAACCCGCTCGAAATCCTGTCTTCGGCGCTGTCCGACACCATCGAGAACGCCATCAACATCTGCCCCGTCACCAATCTCGAATTCAGCGACGAAGCCGCCATCGAATCGACCATCGCATCCAATCTGTCTCCACGCCTGTTCTACGCGTCGATTCTGTACCGCGGCGTCCCATCGATGCTCTACATCCGCATCGATTCCGGCGGCACACCACATATCGAACTGGCCACCCGCGATTCTGCCCGAGCCATGCTCTGGGAATCGGTAAAAGGCTGGTCGGTCGCCGCTTTTTCCGAAACCGCCTCGTGCGATCTCAATATGGCACGCCTGGCCGCACACCGCGGTGCACACGTGCTCATCCGCATGGCACATGGCGATGCCGCCCCATACGGAGAATCATTCGGTTGTCTGGCCGCATCATGGGTCATCGAATTCCAGACAAACGGCATTGCCATCGTCGACGCCGAAGCCCACCGCAAATCCCTCGCGCCGGGCACCGATATCCGCCTCAACGCCAGTTACCGCCTGTCCGAAACCGCCGGCTGGACACCGCCGCCTCCGCGCACGCTCCTGCTCTGCGACAAAGCCCTCACCTTCGGTGAACTCAGCGCACGCGCCGACATCGAACTCGCCAGCCGCGGCATCAACCTGCTCGTCACGACCAGTCAGCAAGCCAGCGAACTCAGCAACACGCGCGTTTTCGAACGCATCCGCATCGGCGAAAACAACATCGCACTGCTCCCGGTTTTCAGCGAGCAAATCTTCGTCTCCGAACTCATCTCGCACCGCATCATCGAGGTCTACAACCGCGCCTCTCACGACTCCGTGCCCATCATCGTCAACTACTGGAGCGACCTCGAATTCGAAATGCTTGAAGTCATGCGCCCCGTCCTCGCCTCTAACGCCACGATGTTTCATGCGCCCGTCATCCTCGTCGTCGGCAATCAAATCGTCGAGATCTGGCTCCCCGGCACCCAGCAGAACGCCTATCTCATCGAAAAAGACGAAGACTGCTACACCATCGATATCAGCGAACTCACGCAAATCGGCGATCTCATCCACCAGATACTCTCGCAAATCGGCATTTCCGAAAGCGATTTCCTCAACCGATTGCAACGCATCGAGTCCATTGCCAAAAAGTAGTTTTTTTTGATCGTGTGGGGGAAGCCTCCCCCTACGCGTCTATCGGCGCGATTGCGCCGATACGCCGCTACCCCCTCCGATTTCCTGCATCTTTAGGAGATTTCAATGAATTTTTACGCCCGCGTGGCCCAGCTGGAATCCGAGAACACCCCGTTTGCTATCGTAACGATCATGAACGCCAGCATCAATTCTCCCGGCCGCACATCATTCAAAATGTGCGTGACCGCCAACGATTCATTCGGAAGCATCGGCGGGGGCGGCGTTGAATACAAAGCGCAGAAAATCGCCCGCGACATGATTCGAAACGGCGAAAAAATGCGCATTCTCAACGAGGATTTCAACGACAAAGACGGCAACGGATGCGGCGGAAAAGCCGATATTCTCATCGAAACATTCATTCCCCGCAATCAGCTCGTCATATTCGGCGGCGGCCATATCGGCACCGCACTCACCCGATACGCCAGCGATATCGGGTTCGACGTCACGATTATCGACGATCGCCCGGAATATGCGACAGTCGAAGACCATCCCGGTGCGGTTCATGGCATCTGTACATCCTACGAAGAGCTCGCCACAATCGATTTGCCCAAAGACGCCTTTTTTGTCATCGTCACCCACCAGCATACCGGTGATCGCGCCTGTCTCGAAGCCGTGCTGCGCCGTCCCGAACTCACGCCCAAATACGTCGGATGCATTGGATCGGCCGTCAAGCTCAAGCACATCTTTGAACTGATGATAGAAGCCGGCATTCCCCGCGATGCGCTCGAAAAGGTACACGCCCCCATCGGCGTCGACAATGGCGGCATCACAGCCGCCGAAATCGCCATCTCGATCGCCAGCCAGCTCACCGCTGTCGCGCACGGCAAAACGCTGCTCGACGCCATGAGCGCAAAGCGCCACCCACTCTTGCATTTGTAGCGTTTTCCTATAAAATGACGAAAGCGCAGATGCGCCTGACAGCCTGTTGCCAAGCAGGCTGTTTTTTTACGCGATTTATTCAGAATGTGTTGAATCATCGGGACACATCACCATGACGAACAGACGACGATATACCATACCATGGATATGCCTGATGCTGGCTGCATGGGCATTGGGCTGCGACGACTCAACCCCGATTGATGTCGGCTATACCAATGATTTTGTCGATCCAGGCACCGGTGAACCGACCAATCCCGGAACGCCGGGCACGCCGACCGAACCGGCAGTTTCGGTGATTCCCGAACACGACAGCACCAATACATGCACTGCACACCCAAAGCTGGAACTCGATAAAACCGTACAGGAATCGACCTCGAAATGCAGCGTTTACGCCAGCAGCTGCGGCGACGGCTCAGTCTCTTTGTCCAAGTGTCTTTCGGTGCTCGAAGTCAAAGCCCCCGAACTCGGACTGTACGAAATCACGCTCACCTCGGACGATGCAGACTGGGGCTTTTTTGAAGCCTCGGAATGTGACGGTTTTACGCCGCTTTCCAACAGCTGCATGCTCGCCGACGGTTCGCTCCAGTCGATCAATTCCTATCTCATCAACGAAGGATCGCACTATTTCTTTATCGGGCCGATGGCGTCGAACGGCAAATCGTTCCAGTTTACAGCCAAGATGACCCGCAGCCCCGGGTGGATTTGCGGCGACTACAACAGCGCAGCCAAATACATCAAGATCACATCGAACGAACAGGAGTTCGAGGATGATACCGGAGACGGTGGGCTTTCCTTGCTGAACTGGTCGGGCGTCGACTATGGCAAGGGATGCACCAAACTCGGCAACGGCGGCAAAGAAAAAGCCTATATTTTCCACCTCGAGAAAAAAACCAAAGTCACCGCAGTGCTCAATATCGAAAACGGTGATCAGTCGGGCGTCGTCGGCATGTACATAAACAGCTGCAAAGATGCCAACGTCAAAACGAACGAAATGCAGACTCTTAAATGCATCGACGGCGAGTTTGCAAGCACCCAGGAAATGGAGCTGACGATCGAACTGAACGCAGGCAATTACGGTCTTATCGTCGACTCCAATGGGCCAACCTACAAATATACGCTCAGGATCTCGGGAGAATAAAGGATCACTAAGATTTCGGCACCACAGCCCGCAAATCGTTGCCGGCAATGCGCAAAAACCGCTTTTCGAGTTCGGAGAGCGGCAAAACGAAGTGCACCGGTCTGCCGTGCGGACAGTTCGACCGGAATCCGGTTTCATCCATCAGCCGGAACAGCTCCATCACTTCGGCCGGGCTCAGTTTCTGGCCGGCGCGAATCGACTTGTGGCAGGCCATGGTCGCCATGATATCGTCGCGGATATCTTCGAACTGATGCGTCCGGCCGCTGTCGGCCAGATCGGTGAGCGCCGCCCGCAGAATCCCGTCGTAATCGTACCCCGAAAGCGCCTCGGGAACCGCGCGCAGCGCATACGAATGGCTGCCCAGATTGTCGAGCTGGAACCCCAGTTTTTCGAAAAACGCCATGTATTCGTTGAGCGTATCTTCGAGCCTGGTATCGAGACGCAGCAGTATGGGGAACAGCAGCCCCTGCGAAACTGCAGGCAATACATCGTCTGCGACCTTTTTTAGCCGCTCGAAATTGATGCGTTCGTGGGCTGCATGCTGATCGACGATAACCAGATTGTCGCCGTCTGCACAGATCAGATAGGTGAACGCATGCTGGCCGATATACCGCAGGCCCGAGAAATAGCCTTTGGATTCGGCCTGTCCAAGCGGCAGCGATCCCTGCGAAGCTTCGGGCTGGATATCGAACCGGCCGCCTTCCAGACGAAACGGATACGAAATCTGCGGTGATTCCTGTGTTGCCTCTGGCCAGGGCGGATTTTGGGGCTGCGACATTTCGGGCCAGGATGCGGGGTTCTCGAACCCGTCCAAATCGCGCGAAACCTCGTTTATCACCAATTCGCGCCCGGCAACAGGCGAAGACCGGCGCGCGTCGGCCGCAGCATCACCGGGATACTGCGGCGGCAGCCCCATATCGCGATGCATCACATCTTCGGGCGCACGAAATGCCGAATCCGGCAGCATCTCGAAATAGTGTGCCTGCTGCGCAATTTCTGCCGAAGATCCCGATTCGCTCTTAATCCACGGCGTTTTTTCGAGCGACTGGCGAAGCGCACGGTAAACGGCGCGAAACACATTATCCGGTGTCTCAAAGCGGATTTCGTGCTTGGTCGGATGCACATTCACATCGACCTGATCGAGCGGAATCGTAATAAACAGCACGACGCAGGGCTGACGTCCGTGCAAAAACTCTTTGTATGCCTGATTGATAGCCGACTGAATCGTCTTATCTTTAACGATTCTGCGGTTCACATAGGTATAGATGCGGCCGCTTGCCGACTGTCCGTAGACCGGATCACAGAACAGCCCTTCGACCGTGACATCGCCGAGAATCGTCGGTTCGACGGGATACAGATGATCGCTCATGGCGCGGCCGAAGACGGCCAGAGCTCTGTCGCGGAGCGTGCGGTGCGGCGGAAAGTCGCATTTGACGCGGCCATCAAACGTAAGTTTCCAGCGCACCTCGTGACAGGCGAGCGCAAACTGTTCGACGACTTCATAGACGCGGCGCAGTTCGGTCGCCGTCGTCTTTAAAAATTTCAGGCGTGCCGGCGTATTGAAGAACAAATCCTCGAGCACGATCTGTGTGCCTGCCGGCGCTGCAGTCTCGCGGAAATCCATCAGATTGGCGCCCTCGACATGCAGATAGGTGCCGGTGTCGGCATCGGGGGGCTGCGTCGTAATTGACAATTTGGCGACTGATGCCATCGAAGCAAGCGCCTCACCGCGGAATCCCATGGTCGAAATCGACGCGAGATCGGCGGTCGTTCGAATTTTGGATGTCGCATGGCGCAGAATCGAAAGCTTTGCATCCTGCGGGCTCATGCCGCAGCCGTTGTCACAGACCGAAAGCCGCTTGCGGCCGCCCTCATCGAGCTCAATTTCGATCGAGGTCGCACCGGCATCCAGCGAGTTTTCGACGAGTTCCTTAACGGCACTGGCGGCGCGCTCGAGCACTTCACCGGCCGCAATCTGGTCACACAAAGCCTGCGGTAATACCTGGATCACATTCGCCATCGTTTTTGCCTGGATATATGTAATAAAACCAAAAAATCGGGAAGAACAGAGGGGGTAGCGGCGTATTGGCGCGGCGTTTTTTGCAGAGACGTGCTACAGCACGTCTCTGCAAAAAACGCCGTGCCAATAGACGCGTAGGGGGAGACTTCCCCCACCCCAAAAAACATACCTGTCGTATGCCAAAGCCAATCACAGCCCGGCCGCATCATAGCAGGTTGAGAGCGCATTGAACAGTTGCTTAAATCAGGCCGCTTTCGTATGATACAGGCCGAAGCGTCATGTCTTCAAGTAACGCGACGGAGTAATGAAAATATGTCGAAACATCAGAGTTTTTTGTGTGCAGCAGTGACAGGGCTGACATTGCTTGGAACGGCCGGCACCGCGCTGGCAGTGGATGCAGATAAGGAAGCCGTGGAAGTGACCGTGGTGATTGAGTCGAGCGGCCGCACAACGGTGATTGACCGCGTTGCATGGAACGTCAAGCAAGGCCCGATGACTGCGTTCAGATTTGAGAATCCGGCCATTTCGCCCGAGTCGTTTGGGGAAGCGTTTGTCGATCTGGCGTCTGGCACGCGAACACCGCTGACGGTTCAGGAGCTCGATAAATCGCACTGGAAACTGGTTGCCGACCCCAAAGTGCCCGAAGGCAAGTCGTACTGGACGTTTTCGTATGTCGGCAACATCATAAAAGACGGCAAATTCGGCAAGACCGAAAGCCCGGAGCATGGGACGCTGTATTATTTCGACTGGGCGCCGGTGCAATGGGATACGCGGCTGAAATACCGCGATGTGAAGATCGTTCTGCCGGTTCCGGTGAACGGAGCCGAAATCAGCGACGAGGAATTCAAAAAGATCGCCGGATACAGCCGGAGCGACGGGTGGAGTTCGGGCAACAGCCAGGCGCTGATTCTGACCGAAAAGAAGCTCAACGAGCAGAACAAGATCGACTATATCGGCACGGATGTCGGCGGCAACCGGTATCTGCTCACGATGCATGTGTTTCAGGAAGACGTTGCACCGGAGCAGGCGCAGCGCATCCAGTTCTATATTCGCCCCGAGGCGGTGAAGATCGACGAGGCGGCGATTGGCGCCATGAAACTGGGCGACATCCAATCGGGCGGCGGTTCCGGTGAACCGACCGAACCGCTGGATTCGACGGGGCTTGGCATCGGCGTGCTGCTGCTGAGCGGTGCCGCAGGTGCTGCAGCGATTAAGCGCGGCCGCAAACGCCGTAAAGAATCGATGGAAGCAAGCGCAGACCAAACGGACATCGCAAAGGAAATCTGGGAAGCACCCGAGCTTCAGGTCGGTTCGTTCCAGGAAGAAGGCAAGATTGCGACCGATTTGCATCCCATCGAAGTCGGCCTGCTCGTCGGCATGGAGATCTCGCAGGTTATCGGCATTATGGTGCAGGCCATGGCCGAGCAGAACAAGCTCGTGCTCAAATCGCTCGAGCCGATTACCGCATTTCCGCTGAGTGCACCGATGGACGATATCGAGACCAAATTCGTCGAAATCTTCGACGAAACCGGCCATATCGATCCCGACAAACTCTCGGCATTCCTCGAGGGCGTCCTGAGCGAAATGCAGGAAAAAACCTGGAGCTGCGACCTGGATGCCACGCGCAAATACTACATGGGGCTGCTGTACGAGAATCCCGAAGAGACCGACAAAAACAAGCTCCGGTTCAAGGAATATGCGCCGACATTCGACGAATCGCAGTTCGAGACCGAGGCCTCGTCGATGTCGGAATACGACCGCCGATACTATTGGCGCAACCGCTATTACTGGCGCCACTACAACGATTACTATCTCAACCATGTGCACTACAACCACGGTCTGCCCGCAAAATTCGACATCGGTTATGTCGATTTCCTCAAGTCGGCGTCGTGTTTCTCGGGGTGCTTCACACAGCCCGATCTCAGCGGCGTCTGCCACAGCGCCTGTCACAGCGCCTGCCACGATGCGTGCCACAGCGCCTGCCACAGTGCCTGTCACAGTGCATGCCACGACGCCTGCCATAGCGCATGCGTGTCGGGAGGTGCAGAATGACCAAAGTTCCCGAGGGATTTTCGCTCGACTGGGTCGATGCCCTTTGGAAACGGTCGGGCGATCTCTTCATGCTGCGCGACGAGGACGGCGTCTTTATCCTGCCGCCCAACCGCGTCTATCACCTCAACCCGACGGCAGCCAGAATCATCAAATGGCTGCAGGCGGGCAACTCTATCCACGATTTTCCCGGGCTTGACAGCGAAGAACGCCAGCTTCAGGTCGACAGTTTTTTCCAGAATATCGCGCGTGCCCTGGCCAATCAGGAGCATCACGCCAAACGCATCCCGTTCACCTTCGACTATACGAAACTGCCGATACTGGGCGAAATTGCAGTGACCTACCGCTGCAACAACCGCTGCCGGTTTTGTTATGCCGGTTGTGACGGGGCCTGCGGCCGCCTGGATTCCCCCGATATCGAACCCGAAAAAATCGAGCGCATCATCGACATCTTCAAATCCGAAGCCAAAATCCCGTTCTTCTCGTTTACCGGCGGCGAGCCGCTGATGCGAAAAGATCTCGAAAGGCTGATGCGCTATGCGGTTTCGAAAGATTTAAAAATCAACCTGGTGACCAATGGCACGCTGGCGACCCCCGAACGCGCCAAATCGTTGTACGAAGCCGGTCTGCGCACCGCACAGATAAGCCTGGAATCGCCCGACGAAGATATCCACGATGCGCTGTGCGGCCGCAAAGGCTCATGGCAGCAGACGATCGACGGCATCAACAATCTGCGCGAAGCCGGTATCGCCGTACAGACCAACACCACCTCGACCACCATGAATATCGACACGCTCGAAAGACTCCCGGAACTGTCGAAAAAACTGGGCTGCGTGCGCATGTCGATCAATCTGTTCATCCCAACCAAACGCAGTCCGCAGGCCGATGCGCTCTTCGTTTCGTATGAAAACATCGGCAAAACCGTCGACAAAATCCGCAAAGCCGCATTCAAAGCCGATATCGACTTTTTGTGGTACTCACCGCTGCCCATGTGCATCTACAACCCGCTGGCCAAAGGCCTGGGCAACAAATCATGCGCCGCCTGCGACGGCCTGATTTCGGTCGATCCCGAAGGCAACGTCCTGCCCTGCTCTTCGTGGGACGAGCCCGTCGGAAATCTGCTCACCGATGGCTTCCAGAACGTCTGGTTTAACGAACGCGCCAAAGCCATCAAGAATAAATGCTTCGCGCATCCGGTCTGCCAGCAGTGCCACGCTTTCGTCGCTTGCCAGGGCGCATGCCCGCTTTACTGGCAATATGCCGGATACGACGAACTCGAACGTCACGCATGGCGGCAAGAATCTTCGACATCAACATCAGGAGACGCTGTATGAATATCTTAGACAACAAACAGGCTTATGTTGGGTGCGCTTTTTTGGTCATCGGCCTCGTTCTTCAGTTCTTTACCGGAAATGCAGCTGCCTGGGTTATCGGCTCGTTATTAATCGCGTTCGCGCCCTACGGTCAGTACGGCAACAAAGCTTCAAAGCCCAAAAAGAAGCCCTACAAAACCCGCAACGAGCGCAAGGACGATCCCAATTGTCAGGAAAAGTGGTGCAGCATCACACAGGAACAACTCGATGCCTATATCGAAAGCGTTCGCACCTGCGAAAATTCCGGCGGCGGATTCATCGGCTATTTCTGCGGTCCCCGTTCGCTCTCCCGCATCATCTGGGCCGCTTTTGCCATCATGGTCGGCATCGGCCTCGCCGGAGACGAAAATTTCCAGGTCGCAGCCATCGCCTTCGATTCCTATTTCGTCCTCAAACTCGTCGCAAACCTCTATAACGGCCCCGAAGCACCAAGCACCATCAAACCTCCGCTCAATTTCAACGCCAACGCCGAAGGCGCAACGTCCATCTTCAAAACCGTCCACGACGAAAGCGTGTTCCAGCTTCAGCCTCAGGCATTTATGCGCAACGACGACGGCGATATCAGCCTGCGCGACTTCCGCTTCAACATCGTCTCGAAAAACCGCATTCCCGGCCTGCTGTGCGCCATGGTCGCCATGACCGTCAACTCCGTCAGATATTCCTCCTATCCCTACCACTACCTCGTGTTCGTCTTTAAAGGCACCGCGCTCGCCCGCGACGCCGACGTCGAACGCGCCATCGGCAGCATCGCCGACGACAGAGCCGCACGCAGCAAAATTGATCCCGACGATCTCGACGCCCTCGACGAATTCGACGCCGACACACACTTCAGCCTCGATGTCAAAACCGACGACGGCAATTCCATCTTCGTCATTCTCAAATCCAAAAATAGCTACGAAGCCTACACGACAAGCGAAAATGACTGCCGCATGCTCATGAACATCGCCACCAAAACCGTGCAGTGGTTCGACAGCAATCGCGCTAAACTCGAAGAACTGTGTAAATAATGTGTGTGATTGGGGGCATGCTATCGTGCTGACGCCCGATACGCATGCCTCATGCCGCTATGCCCGTGCGGGCATACGCGGCATAACATAATGGCTGCAAACATGAGGTAATCCGATGAAACACCAGTTTTTGTTTATCCTGTGCATTGCCATCCTCGCCATCTCATGCGCCAATACCTCAAAACCGGTAAATTCTGCAGCCCCGCCGACATCGGCCGCAGCTTCTGCATCAAACGATGACGATGACGACGAAATCCGCGTCAATCCTTATGAAAATGCCGATCTCCCGCCGCTGCACGAAGCCTGCAATCACGACGTCATCGACAAGGATTTGGTGCGCAAACTCGTCGCCGAAGGCCACGATGTCAACGAATTTGCCCAGGACGGCCTCACCCCCATCCGCATCGCATGCAACCGCAGTCACATCGACAAAGAAGCCATCAAATTGCTCGTCGAACTCGGTGCCAGAATCAAAACAACCGAAATCAACAGGTATACCTACGATTATTCCCCACTTACGTTCGCATGCGATCGCAGCGATATCGATGTGGATGCCGTTCGTTTGCTCTTCGAGCTCGGAGCCAGCCCCAGAAATACCTGGGAAAAAACAACGCCCCTCATGAAAGCCTGCGATCGCCCCGAAATCGATGAAGCAGCCATCCGACTGCTCGCCGAAAAAGGCGACAACATCAATGCCGTCGATTATTATGAGCGTTCACTCGCCATGATTGCGCTCGATCACAAACGCGTCGACCGCGATGCCATCAAAGTGCTGATCGAATCCGGCCTCAAGGTCAATCTCGGCCACGGTCCGAAAAAAAATAAACTCATCACCATGGTCGTGTACGACCTCGAGCTGACCCGGCTTGTGGTGGAACGCGGAGAGAAATCACGCAATTCCAAAGACAATCCCCTCCAAAGCCTCGACGCCGATGGCACCGGCGTTCTGAGCTATGCCGCAGCCTGGGGAAACGCAGACGTCGTCCGTTATCTGCTCGATCACGGGCTGTCTCAGAGCATTAATCAACCCAATAAAAACGGCATCACGCCTATCTTTTTTGCGGCGTATTCGGGCAATCTCGAAATCGTGAAAATGCTTGTCGACGCCGGCGCCGACGTCCATCACAAAACCAACAGCGGCGAGAATGTGCTGATGGCCGCCGTACGCGGAAAAGATAATGATGTGGTGTTTTCATCGATCCAAACCAATACCCATCTGCACTACGCCTCGCGAATGCTCTACGACCAGGCCCCCGATCCCGAAATGATCCAATATCTCATCGATTTAAAGGTGCCCGCCTACGAATCGGACGAAATCGGCCTGTCGGCACTGCATCTGGCCGCCCGCAATCCACATGCCCAGCCCGAAGTCATCCGCATGCTCATCAAAGCCGGCGGTGATGTGAATGGCGAAACGCATAATAAACATCGCACCCCACTGATGTATGCCGAGAATCCCGAGGTCGCCGCGGCGCTGATAAAGAAAGGCGCAGATATCCACGCAGTCGACGTGAACGGCTGGACGGCCCTGCATCACGCCATCGACGACAATCGCATCGAAACCGCCAAACTGCTCATCCAAAAGGGTTCCGATATTCACACCAAAACAAACAGCGGCAAAGAAGCTGCCGATTTGGCCGATACGACCAAAAGCATCGAACTGCTTGGATCGATGGGCGTCGATTTTACAGATGCACTCTACAACGAACTGCGGCGATCCCGGCCGGTATTCCATCCCAAAGAGTTAATGGCCCTGTTTAAATCATCCAAAGTCGGCGATTTATCCGAATGGTCAGAAACCATCATCAGAGGCATCAGCGAGATTTCAGAAGACCACCTCACATCCGAAGATGTTGCGCAGGTGATTGGCTATATCAAAGACCACGGCGTCGATCTGAACCACAGCGACGAAAGAGGGCGTTCGCTGCTGATGTTGTCATGCAACGAGGCCCCGGTCATATTCAGCGAGCTTATCAGACAAGGCGCCGATATCAATCTGCATACGGCCATGTCCACCCCGCTGGCATTTTGTGCTTCGTCCGGCTTCGGCAATCGCAAAACACAGCAGAACATCCGTCTGCTCATCGAAAAAGGGGCAGATGTCAACGCCAGCAACAGCGATGGCATCCCCGTCATCGTGAGTCTTGCCAAATGGAACCCCGATTTGGTGCCGATCGCCCTGCAGGCTGGTGCCAATCCCAATGCATCCGACAGCAAAGGCAATACCGCGCTGATGGTCACCAAAAGTTATCGGGCAGCGCGAGCGCTCATCGATGCCGGTGCCAACGTCAATGCCACGCGATACGATGGCGCAAGCGTCGTTGGCATCCATTCGGGTGCCGAGAACAATGCCGGCAACTACGGGGGCTGGCTGTCTCCGGCGATAGATAAAAGCCAGCTGGATTCCGGGGATTTCAGTTTTGTCAAAATGCTCGTCGACGCCGGAGCCCAGGCAGACGCCCGCACCATACAATACATCAGCAATCCCAAACTTGCGCAGATGCTGATTGCAACGAAAAACGATGTATTGCTCACAGGCAAACAAATCAAGGAGGCGACTTATTTAACCCCCGAAATGGTGAAGCGGTATCTGGCAACAGGCGGCAGCCAGCAAATCGTCGACGAAGCGCTGAATGATGCCTGTTTTTGGGGCATTGGCTCAAAGATCACCGCTCTGGCCAAAGGCGGCGGTAATCCAAATACCCGTTCACACTACAAAAATCGAACGCCACTCATCATGGCAGCGTTCGAATCAGAAACCGGCAGCGATGTGCCAGCCGAAGCCATCCAGGCATTAATCGACGCCGGTGCCAGAATCGAAGATACCGACGAGGATGGCAATACCGCACTCATGGCCGCTTGCAGCAACTATCGACCAAATGCCAAAGAGATAATCGACGTATTGCTCAATGCCGGTGCAAACGTCAAAAAGAAAGACAATGACGGCCAGAATATCCTCTTTTGGATTTCGAACGTTCAGGATTACCCGGAACTGGTTCAGAAGCTGGTTCAGCGTGGCGCCGACATCCACGCCACAGACAAAGAGGGCAATACGCCGCTGCATGCATGCTGGAATCCAAAGACCTGCCAGGCGCTCATCAATGCAGGCGTCAAACTGAATGCCCGAAACAAAGACGGCATGAATGCACTGATGTTCAATCTCACCGATAGCTATGGCGTTGCAGCCGAGAAACTTCCAGAATTGTGCGAGACGCTCATCAACGCCGGAATCGATCTCAAGGCGACCGACAAATCTGGCAAAACCGCATTATACTATGCTGTGATATCAGAAAATATCTCTTGCACCGAGGCCATGATCGACGCCGGTATTCCCGTCAATGCCAAAGATAAGCAAGGCAAAACCGTGATTGAATACATCAGGGAAGATCACCCGTTTGTCGACAAACTCAAAAGACACGGTGCCACAGGCAGTCCAATTCAGCTCGATCCCGAAGCCAAACGCCGTCTGGAAGAAAAACGCCAACGAAGACTGCGGCCGAAGATGATTGCAGATTAAGGCAGCACTGAACCCGCGTGAATATTGCCTGGAGCTTGGAGCTTAAAAATCCCCCCTCTCTCCGCATCCAATTCTGGCATAAATATGGCAGAATAAAGGGTATTCGTGCAGCCAGTTTCGTCTGCACAAGAATGGAGCATAATTATGAGATCGCAGATTTTATTATCATTATTGTTTGCCGGCATAATGGGTTATGCGCCGATTGCAATGGCTCAAAGCAGCGATGAGTTTGCGCAGATGGATGAAGAAATCGCTGCATTTCTGCGTGAAGCCGGCATAGATCCGAATGACCCGAACACGTATGTACAGAAGACGACGACGCAGACAACGTACCGTGTCACCGATGACGGCAAAGAGGTGCATACGCAAACGACCTATACCATCACGACGACGTCATCGAATTTTCCATCAGACTCAGTCGATGCGCGCCAAATCTATCGCATCCCTGATACAGATTTCGACACATTACCGGCCGATGCAGAGCCATCCTATCCCGCCGGCAGCCGTTCGCAGATTTCGTACAGAGTTCCAGACAGCCGTCCAAGTGTTGCACCAAATGCCACAAGACCAGCGGAATCAGCGCCATCCATATCGGTCAGCCTTCCCGAAGACAATTCCGTCAGCTATTATGCACTGCTCAGCGATTACGAGAAAAAGCTCTATGCCTCAGTATACCAGGCTGCGCTCGAAGTGCGCCCCAAAGTCACGGTATCGGGCGATCTCGACAGTTCGGCGATTTCACGCGTCATTCGTGCGGTTGTAAACGATCATCCCGAAATGGTATGGATGAAAGAAGGCTATTCGAAAGGAATGACATTAATCGGCAATGAAGTTACAAAAACCGATATAACTATCATTTACAACGATCTTGCGCAGGATCCCGAGAAAGCGCTAAAAGATATGAAAGATGCGGCATTGCCCATTCTTGAAAAAGCCAAAAAATATAAAACACCCAAAGAGCAGGAAAAGTATTTACACGACTATCTCGTACAAAACATAAAGTATACAAGCGATGACAACGATCAGAATGCGTACGGCGCGCTTGTATCCAAAAAAGCAGTTTGTGCCGGAATAGCGCGGGCATATAAATATCTGCTCGATCAGCTGAGCATCCAGAATTATGTGGTTACCGGCCAGATGATAGATAAAACCGGTGCCGAGCCGCATGCATGGAATCTGGTTGTGTTCGATGGCAAGTGCTATAACGTCGATGTGACATCAGATGAAGTAGAGGTCGTGCGGGGTAAAAAGCGTTACACCAAAACCGACGACAGACTGTTCAACAAACCAGACAGCGTGTTCGAAAAGCTGGGGTATTTGCGGGAAAGCGATTATTCAGACGAAGCGACAAAACTGCCGCAATGCAAATAGCGCTTGCCTAATTCGACAAATCATATTATAAAACCTCGACCATTTGCTCGAAAGGCTCACGGTGAGCTTTGACCAGAGTGATTCAGCGAGGAGTTAAAATATGAAGGGAAGAAAAGGTTTTGCATTAATACAACTGATGATTGCCACGATGGTATATGGAACCATTGCAGCCGTTGCCATTCCTGGATTTATGCAATACGTCAAAAACTCGAAAACATCAGAAGCCAAAACGAATCTGAGAGAGATTGGCGATGGCGCGATTTCATTTTTCGAGGCAGAACATATCGATCCGACCGGAATGTCGCCCTATTCCAAAGTCTACCCCAACTGCGGTGTCGCTATTAATGACGGCAAATTGGCCATTACGGGCTGCAAATCCGGTCAAAACCCCATTGGAAAGCCAGCATCCAAAGAGACCATCGGCATGAAGCAAGCTCCGGATGCCTATATTGAAGCACTTAGTGCAGATCCCTGGAAGAGCCTGCGCTTCGCGATATATGCACCATTCTATTATTACTATGACTACGCGAGTAACGACGGCGGTCCGGATGCCTCCGCGTTTGCGGCGAATGCATCTGCAAGCCTGGCCAACGAATGTGATTCAATCTATACAATTCGCGGCACATCCACTGGTTTAATCACCACGATCATCGACGAATCATACGACAAATCTGTCTGCAACAAGGCGACAATCAAAGACTAGAATCACAGTCCAAATGGACATCATTCCCAGCGCCCCAATGGGGCGCTTTTATAAATAACCGTGCGTCAATCCGGCACAGGCAGAAGGCGACAAATCATATTATCAAACGCGCGCTGCCGGGGCGCCAGACATGAACCGGGAATTAACGCAGTGCAATACACAGCCAGATAATGCGGATTCCAAAGCGGCAGGAATGCGAACTGAAGGATTCAGTTCTTTGCAGAGTCGGTGATGGTGGATGGCCATGGGCCGGCTCGTTATACGAACAGAGATATAAGCAAGTGAAAAGCTGAGGTGAGTATGAAAACAGCGTACATTCCCATCTGGACGATGTGCAAGCGTATTGCAGCCATGGTAACCGCACTGATGCCAGCAGCTGCCCCCAAAATCGTCTATGCAGACAGTGACGCGCCTGTCGAAAAGCCATCGCAGGATGTACAGCAAACGCCTGATGCGACCGCAGCTCGCTTTATCCCCAGGGCGATAACAGACATAGTCTCCGAAGCGCCTTATATCGAGTCATATAACGTCGCTGCAAATGTTGTTGGCACGCAGGTTCAGATCGAAACCGAAGTCACGATTCGCAACCCCGGTGCGCAGCCATACGGCGGTAAACTTGAGCTGCCGATCCCAGACAATGCAGTTATCACAGGCTATGCCATCGATATCACAACGATAGATATTCACCACCAGATGATCGAAGCCGAAGTCGTCAGCCGTGATTACATAGACTTTTATACAAAAGGTATGAAGATCTATGATGAACCGAGTTTGAACAAGCCCAATGTATTCAAATCGGACATAGACAGCATTCTGCCGCGAGGCTATCGCAAGGTTCGCATCACCTATATCATGCCATTGCAAATCGCTGCAGATGACACGGCGTCTGTGGTGCTGCCTGTATCAAAACAAACACTGCTCTCACGAAAAGTGAGTATATCTGTCAATATTCCGGGCATCGAAAAACCATCGCTGAATACATATTTCGGCAATAAAATTACAAAAGAAGATGACATATGGAAACTCGACTGGGTCGATAACCATATTACGCCCGATCAGGATATCATTCTATCCATTCCTGCATTACCGCACAACATCATTCATTTTAGCGAAAGAGACAGCCAAAGTACCCAGGAACGCTTTTTTATGGCGACAATGAAAGTAGAAAAAGCGGCGGAAACAGAGCGGGATCTTTCCCGGGTACGTGTGATTTGGGACGCCTCGGGAAGCAGGTTTGCTGAAGATATTCATAAATCACTCGAAGTCTTAAAACAGCTGCAGCCAGACGCATCCTACGAACTGCACATATTACGCAACAAGCTGGAAGCTGCACAGCATTTTAACTCACTGGCTGCACTTGTCCAATATATCGAAAAGATTCCCTACGACGGCAGCACAAATTATGATGAGCTCAAAACCATTGCACAAACAGCTTTCAAAGGCACAACACTCATTTTTACAGATGGTCTGGATACATATCATCACGATCTGCCCGAATTTGGCATGCAATCAGCCGCAGTTCTGGCGGGAGAATATTACAATACAAATACGCTCTGGCAAGCCACGCATGGTCATATCGTCGATTTGAATAAATTATCTGCAAAAGAAGCGATAGCAGAAATCCGATCTCCAAAGCCAAAAGTATTCAATGTGACCAATAATTTGGACGGGGGATCCATCTCAAAAGTACAGGGCTTGAGAAATCCGGCAGAAGGCTGGATTACAGTTATCGGAAAAAGCCATTTAAACGACCTCAGGATAATGCTTTCGGATGGCCGTGAATACCAGATTAAACTGTCAGACAATGTGCTTGAGACAGGACTGATAGCCAAATCCTGGGCCGTACAGCGCGTTGCCGAATTATCCGGCGACAGTGCAAAATATGAGGAAGAACTGATAGAAATCGGCAAACATTATGGCGTTGCCAGTCCGGTCACCAAAATGGTTCTGTTGCAGCAAAACAATGTCAAGAAAAAGCGCAAGGGGAAGAAGAAGACAAGTACCGAAGAAAATTTCGAAAGAGCTCTCGACAAAATTGCCGACGATATAACATTCAGCGGTGAAATATATGAATTATGGGTAGAGAGAGCAAACTGGTGGAGTGATCCGATTCCAAAAGACATCGTGGAATCCTATCAGTGTTCCCCCAAAAACAAGAAACAATGCACACGCACTGTTTCGAGTGAACTTGGCGAACATTATACCGTACCATTCAAACCGCCAAAGAACTGGACTTGTAATGAACTCATCAATTGCTATGCAACGCTTGAGCCGATATATGGGCCTGCGCTCTATGGGCCAGGTGTTACCATGTCACTCACCCCCAAAGCACTTTATGGACCAGCACCTGCAAGATTTAAATCGCCATCAGAACTATACATCGGCACACCAGGCAGAAAATACAGCAAGACCGACAGTACGTTCAACGACATTTCTGTAGACAGGCAAGACTGGGATCCTGAGTCGCCCTGTTTGAAAGCACTGAAAGCATTGCGCAGCAAAGGCGCAAATGCGGATGCACTATATACAGAGTATTTGAACTGGAAATCCAAATATGCCAACAGCAGTGCGTTCTATTTTGAGGTCGCTGATTATTTTTTCAGCCAAAAGATGAATGCCTATGGTCTGCGCATTCTGACAAATCTGCTGGAATTCTGGAAAGATAGAGAGCTGATAATGGAAACCTATATTCGGCGGCTGACGAATGCAGACGAACTGGATGAAGCACTGCATGCCATACAGGTAATCATGCCCAGAGAAGAAGATCGCGCAAGATTCGAAGTCGCAAGAGTCTATGATATGCGCGCAAGAAAAACCATCAATTCAAACGATGCACAGCAGGCTCTTAACTTATACCACCAGGTTTACCAGGATGCAGTCAAAAACCAGTACGGCAGCGAAACCGTACTGGATGCACTTGAGGCGTTTCAATCACTGGTAATTTGGGTAAATGCTCAAAAATGGAAAACGAATAAACCGGTTGTACCAAAGATCGACGATGCCTTCGACAAGACCTTCGACACCGATCTGCGCATTGTTTTGGAATGGGATGGCGAAAATAAATATGGAGAAGACGTGCAGGATCGCATTGTGATCACCGAGCCAACAACAGAGAAACTCGAGAAACTCCAGCGACATCACGAGCGTTCGGTCAAAGGCGGCCTTCTGGACGGCAGACAATATCTCATCAAGCAAGCAGAAAAAGGCGAATACAAGGTTTCAATCTATCGACCTGAACAATTACACGACCAGGACGTCCTCGGCAGCGAAACCATTCGGGCCATCATTTACAGAAACTGGGGCCGCCCAAACCAGACACAGGAAATCATTGTCAAACCGCTTCAGTCGATTCATCCATACAAAGCCACAAGCACTGACAACACAGCAGAGGATGAAGCGCCAATTAATATCAACGATATTCCAATTGATCAAATCGCCGTGATACGCGTGAAGTAAACACCGCAACACCATAAACAAATCACTGCAGCCTTATGAACCGGAGGATACCAATGAATCAAATCAAGATACATTATTTACTGTTAGCGGCGTTCGCAATGGCTGGATGTGCAACGACCCAGGCTGCCGGGGTAAAGAATGATTCTCAAACGATTGCATTGGAACAACAGGCAAAATCGTATGAAAACGACGGTGATTACGAAGCATCCACAGAGGTTTACAAACAGTTGATTGCAATGCATCCAAACGACTTCAGGAGCGTTTCGTGGCAGCAAAGTATCATGAGCAACGCCGAAGCTCTGAGTGATCCATATCATATCGTCGATGAATCAAGGTTAACCCTGCAGCGATTGGTGCAGGCCCGCGACGAAAAATTTGATGGTGCAACGCCCGAAGCCATCGCAGAAACACAAAAAAAGCTCACAGCCCACTTAAACGAAGAAGCTCAGGGATATTACACAATCTATCAGAAATTTGGAAATCCCGTTCACGGTGCCACTGCGCACGATCTCTATGGACTGCTCACAGAATACTTCCCGGATTCCGATGATACATGCGAATCTTTGTACCAGCACGCAGCGCTGGAATATGAGGGAGGGCATCTCATTGTCGGTGCTGACGCTGCAGAATCACACTACGAAACAGCCGCCAGGGAATATGATCGCGTCGTTGAAAGATGCGCCGGAATACTCGATTCTTCCAAAATCGTCGATGCCGCACATGGTTCTATGCTTGCTTACGGTAATCTTCTGGATGATCCAGAAACATGTCCAGGGATTCCCCAAACACCGGAGGCTAAAGAAGGCGAAGAACAAGTCTATCCGGAATTTCCAATTGCTGAATGCCGTTTAAAGTTTATAGATGCAGCCAAACAATATTTTAATATCGTTCAAAAGTACGATCCCAACAATCACACATTTGCTTACCATGCAATGGCCGAGATCGGATTGATATATTTTGATCACAATCAATTCGAGAATGCGATTCCATTCTTTAGGGAAATCACAGAAGCGCCTGAGAGTACAAATGAAGACGTCAACGAAGCCAGGATATATGCCGCCGATCATATACTTGAATGCTACAAATTACTCAAACATTACAAAAACATGCTGGATGCCATACATGCGTTCAGAAGTGATAATCGAATCACATCATACAAAGGATGGATAACTCAGGAATTCATCAAAAAAATGGATACATATGAGGAAGCAATTGCTAAATACTTCAAAGAAAAAGGGGAGAGTAATTAGCAATTAGCAATTAGCAATTGTTGCGGAGCTTCCACATTTGCTTAGGGAATGAACTTTCCAAATTAGCCTGTAAGGCTCTAATAGCAATAGTCCCCGGTTGCGTTAGCCACCGGGGGTTAGATGGGAAGACCTATTTAACGATTCCCCGATCGATCATCGCGCGCGTGTACATTTCGGCAACCTTGCGCGTGAGATCATTTTCGGATTTGTTTGAACCGATCATCCAAATCCAATCGTAATCCTTTGGATCGTAGTAGTTTCCGACTGCACGCAAAAAGAGGGAACGCATGGGATCCTGTTCAAACAGTATGATCGCAGCTTCGGAGTGGTACTTTCGAAAGACCACCGCGCACTGAGCTTCCTGTGGCGTCTTTTCAAATTCGCGCTTCATTGCGGGAACATCGGTCTGATACGAAGCGAATCGAAGCATATCCGCTGCATAGCATCGCTGCTCCAAAGGAATCTGGGTATTGGCGAGATACTTAAAACTGATAGCGGATGCTTCACTCACCTTAAGTGACTTCAAATAGAAAAAGGCATACTGATAAATCTGAAGACTGCAGTCCTGGGCTTCGAGACATTTGGTGAGAATCTGCATGGCATCGGAAGATGCAGATTTATCTTTCATTTCGTAGAAAGCGTACAGGATTGACGGAATGAAATCAGAATCCGCGTGATTCGCATCAAATGACTGGTGCAAAGCAGACAATAATTTGGCTCTTGCTGGTTTCCAGTCGAGTCGTCCCAAAGCGACCGCAGCTTCACTGCGCACATGCAGATCGGCTTTTGAATCAGCCAGACGGGCCATCAGGGGATCTTCGGCATCGGGCATTCTGGCATATCCGGCAAGATAAGCAGCCTGGGCTGCGACCTTATCATCAGCAGCGTTAATCATTTCGATCACTTGCAGACGTACTTCATCATCACTCCATTTATCGGCATGAAAAGGATTGGATAACTTTTCGAGCGCAGTGTATTGCTCGGCAGGATCTCCGCCTTTGAGTATTACGAGACCGGAACCAATCGACTGGTACCAGTGGATATTTCGGCCTGTACAGAAGTCGCAGCCGATGCCGAGCAAAGCAATCGAAAAGACCCAAATCAGGATGAAGTAGATATTCTTGTTTTTGAGCAGCGCCGTCTGCTCTTCGATCTTGTCGGGGATATAGGACGGGCCTTTGTACATCTTCTCAAGCCATGGCCCCGAAAAAACGATATCGCCAATCGTCACGGCAAGCAGGTATGAGACGATCAAAACGCCGATATACATGGCAATGATGAGGGCGAGGTTGAGAAAGAAAGAGGTGGAATGATGGACGAAAGTGCCGACGCCCCAGAAGATGAGGCACAAAATGGCTACAGCGGTGATGGTTATCGTGCGAAGCCGCCGCCGGTTTGCCATTGCGGGGCGAAAGACGCCGATATCATACATGTTGGGAATCAGTTCAATGTGAATGCCGCTTTTCTTAGCCATTATGATTTCACCAGAATAATAATCGTAACTGCACGAACGTGGATAGGTAGCTTATGGCTTATGGCTTATAGCTTATGGCTTATGGCTTATGGCTTATAGCATATGGTTTTATGATCACAAACTCTAAGCTCTAAGCTCTAAGCTCTAAGCCGTTAGCTGAATACCATTACGCAACAGCTATATCCACGAAGGTTCAACACAGTACAAAAAAAAAGAGCGCCTCTACAGGCGCTCAGAATATTTTACGCACGATAGATGGTCACGTGATTGAGAACGACTGGTTCAAGTGGTTTATCGCGGTGATCACGGCGCACTCTGGCGATCTTGCGAATGAGGTCAACGCCTTCAATCACTTTGCCGAATACGGCATGATGGCGATCGAGGTGGGGTGTCGGGACTTCGGTGATAAAGAACTGAGAACCGTTGGTATTTGGGCCTGCATTCGCCATCGAGAGGATACCAGGCGCATTATGGCGAAGTTTATCGTTGAATTCGTCACGGAATCTGTAACCGGGGCCACCAGTTCCCGTTCCGCGGGGGCAGCCGCACTGAATCATGAACTCAGGGATAACTCTGTGAAAGATAATGCCGTCATAGAAAGGACGTCTGACGGTTTCGCCAGTCATCACATCGACGAAATCGAGCTGTCCGGTAGCGAGTCCGACGAAATTCTTAACGGTATTTGGGACGAGGTCTTCGTAGAGCTCAGCGACCATATCGCCCATAGACGTTTCGAAACGCGCATAAAGCTTACCGTTGCCGGGGATGGAAACATTAGCGAAATACTTGGAATCGACGAGTGATTCAGGCATAGAATTACCTCAATGATGAGAAAGAACAGAACAACTGCAGGCAGTGCAGCGATGCGTATTATATCAGTATGAATGAACAATTAACAATGAACAATTCGCAAATAACGAAGC
>JAEEGL011444397.1_pt1 | contig 23443 bp, 5 predicted proteins | sample 9134231 | NCBI WGS metagenome assembly JAEEGL01 (sample SAMN16246548, study PRJNA631951) | gut metagenome | biome: gut microbiome; feature: rumen; material: fiber-attached | host: Bos | place: Iran: Karaj | collected 2018-10
CCCCAATCCCCAATCCCCAATCCCCAATTAATTTAAATATATCAATAAATTTATAATTATAAATTTATTTTATATATTTAAATTATTATATAAACTAAAAAAACTTAAATAAATTTTTTTCAATATTAATTTTTATGATTATTAGGTTGAAAAAAAAATTATAAATAAATATTATCATATATTTTTTTGTAAAAAAATATATTATATTAACATGTCAAATGTTGATATGGGATTTGTTAAATTTGTCAAAAAGAAAAAGCACTTACAAAAAAAGGAAAATAAAGAAGAAGAAGATTATAACGATGATATTTTATTAGGAAGAAAACATGAAAATAAACCTTTTAATAATATAAAACCAAATAAAATTAAAATAGAAAAAGAAGAAAACAAAAGTTCTTTATATGATTTTTTAATGAAAAATAAAGGAAAAATTGTAGAAGAAAAAGTAATTAAAAGTTCAAAAAATAAAAAAAATGAAAATAATGATGATGAAAAAAAATCAAGTAATGATGAAGATTATGATTCTGAAAATAGTGATGATTTTGAAGAAGAAAAATTAAATCATTATATTGGAAATAAATATAAAGATGCAGATGAAAATGAAATAAAAGAAACGTTAAATGAAATTAAAAGAAAAATTAAAAGAGAAGATAATGAGGAAAATGAAGAAGAAGAAAATAATAATGATAATGAAGAAGAAGAAGAAGAAAATGAAAATGATAATGAAGAAGAAGAAGAAGAAAATAAAAATGAAAATGAAGAAGAAGAAATGGAAATAAATACAAATAAAGAAAGGAATATAAAAAAGAAAATAAAAGAAAATAAAAAAATGAAAAACTAGAATAAAAGTAATTAAAAATTATTATTAACTTAAATAAATAATTAATAAAAAATATTAAATTTTCTTTAGATTAAATAAAAATATTTTTTAAAATTTTTAATATCTTAGGATTTACTATTTTCTTTTTAAATTCAAATTAAATTTTTTGTTATGATTATAATTTATAATAATGAATTCTAAAATATTGAAGAAAAAAATTAATTAAATTATCATTAAAATTAAAAAATAGAAAACAAAAATATTTATACTTAAAAAAATACTTAAAATTTTAAAAAATGAATATTTATTTTATTTAAAGAAATCATTTAATATTTTACTTGCAAATATTGAATTGTCTTTTGATTTATAATTCAAAGAAATTTTTTCTAATTTAGTTTTTACACCTTTATTTTCAAATTGAATTTTAATAGCATTATATTTTCCAAATAATTTTCCATATTCTAATAAAATTTTAATTCCTTTTAATGAATAATTAATAATTTCATCATATTTATTATTTTCATTTTCATCAAGACAATAAGAATAAAATTCTTCAATATGATCAACTGTTAATTCTGTTTTAACTTTTGTATTAGAATATTCAAGAACATTTTCTAATATAGATAATATATCAGATTTATATTTTTGACATTCTGGTTTCTTATATAATTCCATTAATGAACTTACAATATAAACTTTTCTTACCATTGCATCAATAATATATGAATTTTCAGTATATGAAAAATTAAAAAGTAAAATTAATATTGATGAAAATAATTTCCCTTTTTTGATTGAATTTTGTTGGTAAAAATCTAATATAAATTTTATTGGTTCTAAAATTTCATTTGAAACCATTTTTTCACATTCTGAATTTGATAATACTGAAATATTATTTAAAATTGAGAAAATATCATTAAAAATGGAGAAATCAATACTATTATCTTTATTTAATTTATAATTTTGTGTAAGTAAACATAAATGAAAAGATAAAAATTTTGAAACATTTGTCTTTTTTATTATTGATTTAAATTTTTCATTATATTCTTTATTTTTTGATAAATTTGGATTGAAATTGTAACTTTCTAAAATTAATTTTAAAGTATTAATTGATTCTTTAAAAACAAATTTATGATAAGTTACTGTTGTGCATTTTATAATAAAATTAAATAAATTAAAAAATTTTGTTTCATTTGAAAAAATTTTTTCTGTTTCTATCTCAGAAAAAAATAGACAACCAAATAAACAAATATAAATAGATAAAATATCATAATTTTTTTTAAGATCATTTCTAACATTTTCTAATTCATTTACAATAAAATTAGGTAATTCAGGACATTTTTTTAATAATTTTTGAACTTGTTCAGAAGTTCCTGATAATAAATGAAGAATACACCAAAAATATTTTTTTTTTAAAACAAGATCATAAGTTTCTTTTCCAAATTTAAATATTTCTTCTGATTTATCAATTAAAATTTCAATATAATCATTTGAACAAAAAGTTAAATAAATAAAAATTTCTAAAATTGTATAAATAATTTGATTATCTTGATTAGGAAAAGTAAGTAAATTATAAAATAAATTAATTACTTTTTTATTTATAATATTAATTAAATTTTGAGTTTTGGCGCTTTTTTCATTTTGAATAAATGTAAAATTCCTTATTTGGCATAAAGAAAATTTTAAGATATCTTTATCAGAATTTTCTAACATTTTTAAAGAAATATTTAATTTTGAAATTACATCATTAGATGAATAAAATTGTTTTACTAACTCATTTGAAGAAACATTTAATAAATTAATATCAATTGAATAATTTTGAACTGGTTCATTTTCACTTATTGAATGAATTCTATTCATTAAATGGGAATTGTTTATTTTTTCCTTTCTTAATGTTAATAAATTTTTTGCCCTAAGATTAGAAAGTGGGATATTTTTAAATTTTTCTGAATTTAAATTTATCATATCTTCATTCATTTTAGTAAATATAATTTTTAATTTATTTAAAATTGAATTATTTAAATATCAAAATAATAAAATATAAATTTTAAAAATATTTTATTTTATGAAAAAAATAATTTATTTAATTATTTCAAATAAAATAAATATTAAAATATACAAAAAAAAATATACTATTTTATTTTCTGATAAATTCATATCTTCCAAAAATTAAATTTATAAAATGATTATAATCAATATGTTCTCCTCCTTCATCATTTTTAACAAAATTAATTAATTCATCAACTTCTTCAACACTTAAAACATCACAAATATTATTTAAAATATATTTTAATTGTTCAATTGATATAAAACCATTTCCTTCACTATCAAAAATTTTAAAAGCTTCTTTTAATTCTTGTTCTGTTTCAGTATCACTCATTTTTGTATTCATAACTGAACAAAAGTCTTCAAATGAAATATAATTTTTTTTTTCTCCTGTAAATGATGCATTATTTATTATTTGAGATAATTCAGTATTATTTAATTCAAATCCAATTTCTTGAAAAATAAATGATAATTCATCCATTGAAATTTTTCCATCATTATCAATATCAAATAAATTAAATGCTGCTTTTAATTCTTGTATTTTTTCATTTTGGTCTCTACGAAAAATACTTGTTCTTATATTTGTTCTCATTTTATTTAAAAATTATTAATTTTTTTATTTTTTTTATTTTTTAAAAATTAAAAAAAAAATATGATTAAATAAGTAAATAATAGTTTTTATTAAATAATTTTTTTAATATTTTAATATTTATTTTTACCTTTTTTTTTTTTAAAATTTTTTAGTAAGTATAGAACAATTAAAAGGAAAACCAGGATTATTTTTAAATTCATTAACATCACCACCATGTTCAATAATAGGTTGAATAATATCATTAGATTCAACTTTAATAAAAGAGCTTTCAATATTATTATTTAAATCAAAAGTAAATTTTTCAATATAATTCTCAATAATAGTTTTATCATCATTAAATTTAAAATCTTTAACAAATCCACCAACAGCATAAAAATCACCATCAAGCATAAAACAATGAAAACTACTTCTAAAACTATTAATTTTACCTAAATTTTGAATATTATTTTCAGAAGGATCTAATTCAAATAAACCATTAAGCATATTTTCTCCATTTGTTCCACCACAAATAATAATTGTATCATCATTTGGATATAATGTACTACAAACTAAAGGAAGATTATTTATATTATTTGTATTTAAATTTAAATTTGACCATCTTGATTCTGATATATTATTTAAATTAACTTCACATTTTGTTAATAAATTTGATGTAAATTTACCATTTTTTTCATATCCACCATATAAATATATTTCATTATTATTCATTAAACAAATTGAAAAATTTGCTCTTGCTTCTAATAAATTTGGAAATGGTTCCCATTTACTTTTTTCTAAATCTAAATATTCACATGATGATAAATATTCATTTTCATTTTTACCTCCAATTATTATTATATATTTATTACTTACATTTACTGAATTATGCAAAAATCTTCTATTTTTCATATCTGGATATTTAAAATCTAATAAACATTGTTTTTCATTTTTATCATTTTTACTTATATTTAATACAAATATTGTATTTGATGCTGATTTTAATTTTGAGTTATAACCTCCTGAAAGAATTAATACTTTTACTAATTCACTTTTTTTATTTTGATAAATTTCCGATAATGATGGTTTTTTTAATATTGAAAAATCTGAATCAGGTAAATTTACATCATTTATTATAATATTACTCCATTTTTGACCATCATATATAAAAATTGTCATTCCTGCTATTATTAATAATTCATTATCTTTATCATAAAAAGTAAATTTTGGTATTTCTGACATTTTAAAAATAAATATTTTTTTTTTAATTCAAGAACAAAAAATGATTTTAAAGTTTTTTACAATTAAAAAAAATAAATAATTTATAATTTTTATTTTATAAATAAATTAATAATTATACTCTGCTTATTTTATTTTTTAATTAAAAGAAAAGAAAATCAAGTATTTGATTGTGGAAAAAGATAAATGAAAAATAAAAATATAAATATATTATAAAAATCTGAATTTATTATAATTTGTTTATATAAATCAATTAAAAACCGAAAAAATAATATGAATTAATTTTTCTTATAAAACCTAAATAAAAATTATTTATTTAATATAATAATTTATAATATTAAAGAATAATAAAAACATGATTATAATTTAATTAAATAATTATTTAATTAATTTATTTCAAAATTTAAATCTTTAATGAATATTTTGTTTTAATTTTTTTTTTTTACATTTTGCAAATGAAAAAATAATAGATATCTCCATCTTAAATCATATGAAAATGTTAAATAAAAAATAAAAAAAATGAAAAAGCATAAAAAAACTTAAAGATAAATTAAAAATAAAATAAAAAAAACCTAAAAATCTAAGATATAAGATACTATAAACCAAAAAAAAAGAATCTAAAATTAATAAATAAGTGATATCTATATATACCAAATAATTAAATCTAATATTATATAAAAATGTTAATAAAAAAGTTCCTAGTCATACTACTTCTTTCAATATTTACATTGACTTTCACCCAAACACCAAAAGAATTAAAATTAAATGAAGACTTAGGAAACTCAGACAGTTTTGTAAATGAAGATACAAATCCTAAATCATTTGAATATAAATTTACTGTAACAACAAGTGATTTCTCATATTATATTGTAAGAACATATGATTCTGAAAAAGCATTATCTGAATCTCCAATGCATTTATTTTATCATAGAAATAAAATTGCTTCACCTTCAAATTTTGAACGTTCAAGTGCTTTATATCATCAAAATATTATTGCTCTTAAACGTAATGAAACTGGTACTAGTTTTTATATTACAGTTTATTGTCCTGGAAAATGTAATGGTATGATAACTTTTTATGCAAGTAATTATGTTCATATGAATCTTAATGGACATTTTGAATTTATTGGAGGTTCTAATTATACTATTGCTCTTAAGAAAAGTGACATTAAAAAAGAGGATAGAATGCAACTTGTTTTACTTGGACAACAAATTGATATTCCTTTTGAATATATGCAATTTGGTATTTTAACTGAGAAAGATCAAGAAGTGTTTACTGTGGATGATGAATTACCTGTTAAAGGATTATTGATTAATGAATGTGAATTATCTTATAATTTAAATCCTAATAAAGAAAAATTTGCAGGTGCTAAATATATTTTAATACGTATTGGTGGACCTGAAGGAATGTATATGAGATTTTCAACTAGACATGTTGGTAATGGACAATATTATGTCGGTGAGCCTGCTATTTATTCAATGAAAGGAAAGGAAGAAGATTTTTTAAAAGAAGAATGTGTTCATATACTCGGAGCTAAAACAGGTATAAATTATCATTTTAGACTTGTAACTACCTATCCTCTTAAATTTAATATTAATGATGGTGTTTTTACTGATACTGTTGGATATATGGAGAATTATGATTATGCTTATAGAGTAAAAGAAGAAGGAGAAGCAACTAAATTTTGTTTCGTATCAAATCAATCAGCATTGATAAATAATGAATTAGTTACTACAATAAAACAAGCTTTTTATCTTCAAGTTGTTTTAGGAGATATTAATACATTATCATCAATTTTAGAACCTTTATATGAAGGATGGGTATATAATGATAAATTAGAAAAAGGAGAATCAAGATTTTATAGACATGCTAAATGGACACCTTATAAAACAAATGTTTTTATTATGTCAACAACAGGAACATTAAATGCTTTTCAAGTTAAATGCCCAACTTTCCCTTATTGTACTAGCTTTGATAAATATAAAAATATTACAAAATTAATGTATGGTTTTAGTGCTTTTATAGGAACAATTGAACCAAGAGATGAAACTCATATTGGAGATCCTGTTCAAATGCTTCATGTTGTTAAATGTGTTGAAGATGGTGGTTGTACTATTAAAATTGAATATGTTGATCAAATAACAAGAGTTAGATTAAAAGAAAATGAAAATCATGCAAAATTTATTGAATTTGATTCAACTGAAGATTATTCAGTTTATCCTTATCATTATAACCAAACGAATAAAAAATTTGAAATAAGTATTGATGTTTTTTCTGGAGATGCAGTTATAAATATTCAATCATCACTTAAAAATTATAAAGTTAAATATATTTTCTTTGGTTCATCAGAAAAATATATTTTTGAATATACATCAAAGGAAATTGAAGAGATTCATTTTTCTGTTGATGCAAGAAAAAATACATATTATGTAGTTTCATATAGACAATTGGAACAACCTGTTTCAGAAATGAAAATAGGTGAGAGTGGTTTACTTCTTCAAGCTCTTAATACTCGACTTAATGTAAAGAGAAATTATACATTTTGGCATAATAGTCCAAATAAAGAAAAGGCAACATATGTTACTAACTTTATCCCATTAAATTGTGAAATTAAAGTTTCTAGAAACAATGGTGAACAAGAGAGTTTAACATTAGAAGATAAAGAACTTACCAAAAATAAATTAGGTCAATATGAAGATATTTTATATTCAAATAATGGAGAATTTAAATTACTTGCCCCAAAATATGTTGTAGAATTTGTAAGATTTAATACAGCACCACCAAAAGATGATTATTGTTTATTTTATGTAGGAGCATCTGAATCAACACCTGAACTTCCTACTTTATTAAGAGAAAATATGGCTTATACTAGAACATTAAATACAAAATATAAAAAAGCATCTTTTGTTTGGGCATACCCTTATATAAGTGGAGATGCTAATATTTATGTAGTATTACATCAAGATGTTAAAGTAGAAGCAAATATAACAGTAAATTATAAAAATACACTTTCAACAAATAGATTTTCAAAAACAACTTTATTAGAAATTTCAAATTCATTTTTATCTGATTGTCAATATATTCAAGGATGTCCAATTTTACTTGAACTTCAAATATTAGAAGAAAGTCCAAATGTTGATTATTTAGTTGAAGTTAGTTTATCAACTCAAAGAAAAACTCCTTCACTTCTTCAAAAAGCTTCATTTAGAAAAGGAGGTATGAATGCAAATGCAACATCATATTACTTTATTAGAGTTGATAAAGATGAAGAAGGTGAAATTGTTGCTGATTTTAAAAGTGGTAGTCCTCGTTTATTTGCTAAAATGATTATGAATAATCAAAATGATAGTGATTTTAATGCATGGGCAAGAAAAAGTGTATTACCAAATAAACAAAATTATGATAGAAATTTAGCTTATGATCCTACAACTCAAAAAATTAAATATGGAAAACAACAAACTGGTAAATGTGTTGAAGGTTGTATTATTGTTTTTGGTATTACTACTGGAGATAATTATACTGTTTATCAAAATTTATTCTCTTATGAATATTATGTTATGTCAAGATTTATTAGAAGAGGTTATGATCAAACAAATTTTCCCATTAAAGTACCTTTCAATGACTTTATTGTTGGTGGTCTTCAAGAACTTAATTTTAATGATGAATATTTAGTTGATGTTGATGTTAAATATGAAGGTATTGAAATTGAATTTAAATCAGAATCTGCAACAATGAGTATTTCATGGAATAATGTTGATTCATCATGTAAAATTCAACCATCTTCAACAATTCAATTATTAAGATTATTACCTGGAAGAACATGTGGTGGTAATTCATTACCATATGATTTAAAAGATTTAAGATTTACAATCGTAGTTTCAACTACTGAATTTGATAAAGGAACATTTTCACCATATCATTTTAGAGTTAGACCATATTATGGTAGATATCATTATATAAATGTTAATTCTGATAAAGAAATTGCATGTAAAATTGATGAAGGTAAATGTAATATGTTAGTTTCATTATATTCATATGATGATGTTAGTAAATTCCTTATTTATGCTAATACACCAGGAAAAAATGATGCTAAATTTTATTCAAAAATAGTTGAGACATCATCTTTTGATTCATGTAAAGATTCACAATGTATATTAAATTTCTTCCCTGAATCAGGTGATCATTCTTCAGAAAGACAAGAAAATACAAAATATTATTCTTTTTCAGAAATGGGATTAAATAAAAATAAATATATTCTTATTAGAGTTTTATCAAATAATGATATTGTTCCTATTTCTACATCTTTTTCTACTTATGTTGAATCAACTGTACCATTCCATAATTATTTACAATTATTTAATGTACGTCCAGGATATTCTGTTAAAGTTTTATTAGATGATTATTCAATGAATATTACTGCAATTCGTATTTCTGGAATAGCAGAATTAGAATTTCAAAAAGGAATAAAATATAAATTAGATAGAGATACAATTTCTATGCAAGCAGGAGGAAAAAATGATATTTTAACAATTAAAAATAGTGATCAACAAAAAGATTTATATGTTGGATTAAAATATAAATATTCTAAAGAGAAAAAAAAAGACATAAATACAATTATTATTGGTGATGCTCCAGATAAAAAGGATATTTATTCTGAAGAGTCAGCAGCATTTAGTTATAATGTAAGTCATGTTAGTAATAAAGTTTATGCAATTTTAAGAACATATGCTAATAATACTGATGATTCAGCAATGCATATTTTATATAGTTCAGTTGAAACACCAACTGTTGGAAATTATCAAAGAGCAGCTAATTTATATCAACAAAATTTAATGGTAATTAGAAAAGAAGAAGCTACACAATTTTTCATTACTGTTATTTGTCCAAATAAATGTAATGGTACATTATCTTTTTATTCAAGTGATTATGTTCATTTAGAATCAAATGGTCATTTTGAATATATTGGTGGTGGATTATTTTATAATTTAGCAATTAAAAGAACTTATATTTCATCAAAAGATCGTATTCAAGTAACATTACTTGGACCTCAGCTAACAATTGAAGATAAATATATGCAAATTGGAATTGTACATGAAGATGGAAGTTACGAAGAATTACTTAAACCAGAAAATGGTTTATTAATTAAAGATACAGAATTATCAGTTGTTATAGATCCAAATTCACAAAAATTTAGAAATTCAAAATATATTTTTATTAGAGTAGGTGGACCAGCTGGTCATTATATGAGATTAATGACAAGACATGTTAATAATGCTAAATATTTTGTTGGAGAGCCTGCAATGTATGTTCTTAAATCAAATCAATCGGAAATTTTCCAAACAGAATGTGTTACTATTGTTGGTGGTAAAAGAGGAAAAATATATCAATTTAGATTAGCAACAACTCATGCACTTCAAATAACAATTAATGGTAATATAACTAGAAATGTTAGTTATATGAGAGAATATTTAGCATTTTATACTTTAGATGAATCTGAAAAATCAAGTCTTTGTTTTAAATCAGCTCCTACATCAAGAATTAGCAATGAAGAAATAAAAACTGTAAAACAAGCATTTTATTTCCAAATTATAACAGGAGAAAATACATTAGATTCTGTAGTAGAACCATTTTATGAAGGATGGATATATCATGATATTTTAGGATATGATGAAACTAGATATTATAGACATGCAAAATGGACAAATGAAAAGACAAATGCATATATAATGTCAAGATTTGGTACAGTTAATGCTTTACAAGTTAAATGTATGACTTTCCCTTATTGTTGGAATCTTGATGATATGAAAAATGTTACTAAATTAATTTATGCTTTTAGTGCTTTAATTGGAACAATTGATCCAAAGGATGAATCTCATTTTGGTGCTCCAACACAAATTATTCATTTAGTTCATTGTATTGATAGATCAGGTTGTAGAATAAGATTTGAATATATAGATCAAAAAGAACTTATAAGATTAAGACCATTTGAAAATCATGCTAAATTTATTAATAAAAATAATGTTGAAAATTATGTAATTGATCCTTATATTAATTTAACTCGATTTACTAAAATAGAAATTAATTTAGATATTTTCCATGGTGATGTTGTATTATCATTTGAAAATCATGAAAATGATATTTATCCAAATGAATACATTTTCTACGGAAATTCTGAAAAATATACTTTTGATTTAAAAGATGTAAAAGGAAGTTTAATGCGTTTAAAACTTTTTGCTAAAACAAATGCATTTTATGTTATATCATATAGATGGATTGATGAAACAAATGAAATTCACAATATTGGAGAAAGTGGATTATTATTACAAGCAATAAAAGGAGAAATAACAAAAATTCATAAATATAGATTTTGGAATAGTGGTCCATTCAAAAGATATGTACCATATGTAGTAAACTTTATTCCAATAAATTGTGAATTAGAAGTAACAAGATTAGTAAATGGAACTAAATTAATTATAGAACCAAATGAATTAGGACAATTTGAAGATATTTCAACAGAAAGTGATGCAATTAGTCATTTTGGAAATTTGACATCAGTATATGAAGTTATATTCAAACAATTTAAAAGAGATACACCAACTGATAATAATTGTTATTTCTATGCAGGTGCTTCAGAATCATCAGAACAAATTCCTACTTTATTAAGAGAATCTACACCTTATGTTAGAACACTTACTAAAAAATATCCTAATGCTACTTTTGAATGGGCTTTCCCTTATATTCAAGGAGATGCTAATATTAAAATTAATTTAAATAATGAAAAAAGAATTTCTACTTCTTTAACAGTAAATATTGCTGATTTACCAATAAATCCTACTTTTTCAAAATCTACAATATTAGAAATTTCAGCTAATTATCTTGAAGAATGTAAATATTCAAGTGGAGGTTGTCCAATTTTCCTAACAGTTAAATTGAATACTACAAAAATGGATGATGATGAAAAAGTAAAAATTGAAGTTAGTTTCACTACTAAAAGTAATACTCCATCAATTATTTATAAAAATATGTTAAGAAGAAGTGGTTCTAATGATAATTCAACTAATTATTTCTATTTTGAAGTTGATAAAGGAGAAGAAGGAGAAATTGTACTTGATTATAAAAGAGGAATAGGAACAATGTTTGCTAAAATGATGTCTAAAGAATCAACTGAAATAGAAGAATATGCAAAAATGATTTCTTGGAGAGGTAAAGTTACTTTACCAAATGAAACTAATTTTGATAAAGAATTACAATATGATCCACTTAATCAAAAAATAAGATATACACAAATTCAAACTAATAAATGTATAAGAAAATGCTTTATTATTTTTGGTGTTAAAACAAAAGATAATATGAAATCATTCCAAAATGTTTTTAATTCTGAATACAATGTTTTAGTTAGATATATGAATCCTGGAGTTAGTAATTTACCTAAAGTTTCATCTTATATTGCATTTAATGAATTAATCTCTGGTGTTCTTCATGAATTAGCAAGTTTTAATTATTTCCATGTTTATAATTTATATATTGAAGGAAAATATAAAGGAATTGAAATTGAATTTAAATCATCAACTGCAACATTATATATTTCATGGGATAGAGATTATCAACCTATTTCATCATGTTTTATTGAACCAAAAGCAGAAATACAAATTAAACAAATAACAAAAGATAAAGATTGTGGTAATAGAGTATTCCCTAGTTCATTTAAAGGAAAAACAATTAAATTTGTAGTATCAACAAATAATTTCGAATCAAGACATTCATCACCTTATTACTTTAGAGTAAGACCAATTTATCCTGATATAGAACATGTTATTCAAGTAAATTCAGATAAAGCAACATCATGTGAACCTAATAATGAAAGATTATGTTTCTTTTTAATTCCATTAACTTCATATGATGAAATCAGTACTGTAATTCTTTATGTAGATACTCCTAATCCATATGATTTAGAATATTATGTTAAGGCTGTTACAACTAAAGAATATGATGCTTGTGGTTCAGAATATACTTGCATTAATAATTTATTACCTAAAAAATCAAGTAATAATTATGAAACTAGAGGAAAATTTGCAATACTTGAAGGATTAGGCTTGAGTAAAAAACATTATATTTTAGCTACTATTCAAACAAATCATAAACATATGTTATCACTTTATTCTTCAATGAGAAATTATATTCATTCTACTCATCCAATGCCAAATCAAGTTCAACTTGTTTATATTACTCCTTCTAATCAAAGAATAATTCAAATTGATGATAGTGTAAAAACAATTTATATTTCAAGACTTAAAGGAAAAGGAATAGCAAAAATAACTGATTTTACATATAATATAGATCAAGAAGATTTAACAATTCAAAATAGGTTATTAAATACATCATTAGTAATTAGAAATAATTATACTGAAAATCCATTACTTGTTGCAATTAAATATCTTCAAGAACCACCACCGAAAGTAAGAATAATAATTCCTGGAGTAAAAGACGAAAAAAAAGAAGAAAAGATTTTTAGTGAAAATCCCACAATGTTCCAATTCCATGTTACATCACCAGCAGATCGTAAATATATTATTTTAAGAACATATACTATTCATTATTCATCAGGACCATTACATTTACTTATGCATCCTAGTCAACCAGCAACAAAAGATAATTATCAAAGTGCAAGTAATTTATATCATGAAAATGTTATTGTTGTTAGAAGTGATTATGCACAAAATTTCTTTATTACTGTTTATTGTCCTGAAAAATGTAATGGTAAATTATCATTTTATAGAAGTGATCATGTTCATATGTTAAATAATGATCATTTTGAATTTGTTGGTTCTAGTGATTATTATAATTTAGTTCTTGAAAGAAGTACTGTATCTGCAAATGAAAGAATTCAATTAACTTTATTAAGTCCTCAAACTAAACTTGAAACTAAAGAAATGCAAATTGGAATGATGAATAATAATAATGAAGTTATTATAACAGATGTACCAGTTTCAGGATTATTAATCGCAGAAACTGAATTATCATGTGTTGTTACTCCCTCTAATAAAAAATATGGAAATAGTAAATATATATATATTAGAGTTCATGGTCCAGCTGGTCAATATATGAGATTTACAACAAGAACTATTGGAAATTCACAATATCTTATTGGAGATCCTGCAATTTATATTTTAAAAAGTAATGAAAATGATTTAAAAGAAAATGATTGTATTGACTTTTATGGAGAAAAAAAAGGACAAATTTATCAATTTAGACTAGTTTCAACATATGGTGTTATTATGTATATTAATAATAGAAAAAATGTAGAAGTAGGTTATATGGAAAATAAGGTTGAATATTATACAATTACAGAAAATAATGCAAAAACATCAATTTGTTTCAGAGCAAATGATACAACAAGCATCGGAGATACTAGATTAAAAACAGTTAAACTTGCATTATACTTCCAAGTAGTTAATACTGATGCAAATTCAATGAAAGCAATGCTTGAACCAATGTATGATGGATGGAAATATACTGATAAATTAAAGTTTGGAGAATCAAAATTCTATAGATATGCTAAACAAACTTCATTTAAAACAAATGTAATAATTAGATCAAGACAAGGTACATTAAATGCTTATCAAGTAAGATGTCACACATTCCCTTATTGTTCAGAACCTTCAGAATATAAAAATGTTACAAAATTAATTAATGCATTTAGTGCTTTTGTTTCAACAATTAGTCCTAATGATATGGCTCATGGAGGTGATCCAAGTCAAATACTTCATATTGTATCATGTGTAGAAAATGATGGATGTGATTATTCAATAGAATTTAATAGTCCAACTGATTATATTTATTTAAAACAAAATCAAAATTATGCTAAATTCATTAAAGCTAATGAAAGAGAAGCTTATATATTTAAAAGTTCTTTAGAATCACAAAGTGATGTAATTGAACTTAGTTTAGATGTCTTTGCTGGAGATGCTGTATTATATTTATTGGATGAAGCAGGACAATCTGTTTTATATAAATATGACCATGTTTTCTATGGATCATCTGAAAAATATATTTTAAGAAGAAATGATATAAAAAATAGTGATATTATTTTTTCTGTATTTGCCAGAACTAATTCATATTATTCAGTTTCATTTAGAGAATTAATAAAAGAGTCCCAAGGTAATGAAATTGGTGAAAGTGGTTTACTTCTTCAATTTTTAAATGAAAATACAATACCAAGTAGATATTTAAAATTTTTCCATAATAGTCCATATAAACAAAATACACCATATATAACAAATATTATTCCACTTAATTGTGAAATTGAAGTAAGAGATGAAACAACACAATCAAAAGTAAATCCAAATATGTTAGGTCATTATGAACAAATTTCAACTTATGGAACTAATCATGATACATTTGTTATTAATAAACCAGTATATTCAGTTAAATTTAAAAAATTCATTGGTCCAGTTCCTAATAATAAACTTTGTTTCTTCCTTGTTGGATCATCAGAATCATCACAAGAACTTCCAACAGTATTAAGAGAAGATTTCGTATATTCAAGAACACTTACTACAATTAGTAAAAGTGCAGTTTTTGTTTGGCCATTCCCATATAGATTAGCTGATGTAATGATAAAAGTAAATTTAAAAAATGATTTTAGATTAAAAGCAAATGTAATAGTTAATAATAATACATTAGTATTAACACAATCATTCTCAAGATCAACAATATTAGAAGTACCACGTAGATATTTAGAACAATGTTCATTTACTGATGGTTGTCCAATTACATTAAAAATTGAAGTTAATGCTGATAGAAGTGTTGAAGGTTTTAATGTACCAATTGAAGTTAGTTTATCTACTGGAAGAGGAACACCACAAGTTTTACAAAAGAATGCAATTAGAAGAGGAGGATTTAATGATAATACTACTAATTATTATTATATAGATATTATTAAAGGTGAAGAAGGTGAAATTTTACTTGATTTTATAAGAGGAGGTGGAATTATGTTTGCTAAAATGGTTAAAGATGATTATGTTAATGAAAATATTAATAGTTGGAGAGAAAAAGTAATTTTACCAACTGAGAAAAATTTCGATAAAGCTTTAGCTTATAATTATGCAACTCAAAAAATAAGATATACTAAAGCACAAACTGATTCATGTGGTTTAGTTTGTTTCATTATTGTTGGTGTTACAAGTAAATTCAAATTTGAAGGTTTAGAATCTAATTTTGGTTCTGAATATAATATTTTAGTTAGAAATATTCAAAAAGGAACTTCTAATTTAGAGCAAAATGCAATTAAAATTGGTGTTAATGAATTTATATCAGGTGCAATTCAAATAAAAAATGATTACTATGATGTTTATCTATTACATTTCTTAGATTCTTATATAGGATTTGAAGTTGAATTTAAATCAAATAAAGCTAAATTAATTTTATCAATGAATAAACCTGATCCAAATTCTGGTTGTTCAATGGATTCATCAAGTCAAATGCAAGTAATTACTTATAAAGGACATCGTGAATGTGGAAACACTATTATTCCTGCTAATTTATATTTAAGTAAATTATATATTTTAGTCTCAACTGATGCATTTGAAAAAGAAGATTTTTCACCATATTATTTCAGAGTAAGACCTATTTTATTAGGAGATAGAAGTCATATTGTTGAAATTAATTCAGATAAAGAAACTGTAGTTGAAGCACAACAAAATTCAGTTTATCATTTTATGATTCCTTTGTATTCATGGGATGGTATTAGTAATATTATTTTATATGCAAATACAAATAATGATGAAACTAATGATGTTATTTTCTATGCTAAAAAAGTATCTTCTGAAGATTTTGATAAATGTGCTAATAGAGATTGTAGTCAATATTTAGCTACACCAAAAGATTTAAATTCAGAAAGACAAGAAAATACAAAACATTTAATTATAAGAGGATTTGATTATAGTAAATCTGATTATATTATGGTTGCTATTAAATCATTGAGAGATCAAATTGTTCCAATTGCATCATCATTAAAGAATTTCTTTAGTTATACAATGTCAAGACCTAATTATGCACAACTTATTTATATGTATGCAACAGAAAAAAGATATGTTGAATTAAATGATTATGTTTCACAAGTTAAAGTCAAATATATTGAAGGAAAAGGTGATATTTTCATTAATCTTTTCAAATATGAACTTCCACCATTATCACCAATTAATGTTTTAACACACAGAACAAAAACTCATATTGAAGTAGAAAATACACGTGAAGGACATTTCCTTATTCAACTTGAATATAGTTATGAAAAAAAACCAAATATAACAAAAATAAGAATGGCTAATACTAGAGGAAGAAATCAATTCTTTTATTCACAAGGACCAGATATGTTCCATTATGATGTCACTGCAGAAAATTCTGCTGATTATAGTTATGCAATATTTAGAACTTATCAAGGAGTAGGTGATTTAGGTCCAATGCATATTTTTATGCATGACACAGAAATTCCAAGTCCAGCATTATATAATATTTCAAGTAGTTTACATCATGAAAATTTATTAGCTGTTAAAATATCAAAAAAACCAAATCCTCATTTCTTCATTACTGTTGTTTGTCCTGAAAAATGTAATGGTAATCTTACTTATTATTTAAGTAATTATATTCATATGAATTATAATGATCATTTTGAATTTATTGGAAATGACAAATATACTCTTGCATTCCAAAGAAATTTATTTGAAGGTGATCATGCTGTTCAAATTGTTTTACTTGGTCCTCAACTTGAACTTAATCCTCTCAGTTTACAAATTGGTTATGAAGAAGGTAATCTTATAAAATTCTTAGATGAGCCTATTAGAGGTTTATTAATTAATGATATGGAATTATCATATGTTCTTCATCCTAATTCAGAAAAATATAAAGGTAAATATGTTTTTGTTAGAGTTGGTGGAGAAAAAAATCATTTTATGAGATTTATGTCAAGACATATTGGACGTGGAAAATATTACATTGGTGAACCTGCTGTTTATTCACTTAAATCAATACAAAATGATATGGTTAAAGAAGAATGTGTTGAAATATATGGAATGAAAACAGGACAGATTTATGATTTTAAACTTATTAATACTTATTCTATTAAATTATATTTCATGTTGTCTTCTAAAGATCAAAAAGATGCAGTAACAAAAATGGATATTGGATATTTAAAAGAATTTTCATATGATCTTGTAATTACTGAAAAAGATTTTATTCCACTTGTTTGTTTTAATTCTAATCCAAGGACTGCAAGAGATTCTGGTGAAACAACTACAACTAAACAAGCATTTTTCTTCCAAATTGTTAAAAGGGAAAATTCAATGCAAACAATACTTGAACCATTATATGAAGGATGGACTTATATATATTCATTCCAATATGGACAATCTAGATTCTTTAGACATGCAAAATGGACTCCTCAAAATACAAATGTATATATTCGTTCTAAAAATGGAAATATAAATGTATATCAAGTTAAATGTACAACATTCCCTTATTGTCATGATAGTACAACTTATAAAAATAAAAGTAAAATAATTTATGCATTTAGTGCTTATGTTTCATCAATAAATCATAAAGAAGAAACACATTATGGTGATTCTAATCAAATAATTCATATTGTTAAATGTTTATCTAGAGATGGTTGTGCAATTAATATAAGATATTATGATACATATAATGAAATTAGATTTAATGAAAATGAAAATCATGCTAAATTCCTTGGTGCAGGAGATAGTGAAACTTACGAATTTAGAGTTAGTAATGTAAATTCTGAGAGAGATTCAATTGAAATTAATCTTGATGTAATGGCTGGTGATGCTACACTTAATATTGATTCAGAATATCTTAAACAAGCAACATATCAAAAAGTTTTCTTTGGTAATTCAGAAAAAATTATTTTCCAAGCTAAAAGTGTAAGACAAAAATTAATAAAATTCTGGGTAAATGCAAAAATAAATTCATATTATGTTGTATCACATAGATATATTGAAGCATCAGGAGAAAGTAGTTCAATAGGTGAAAATGGATTCCTTTTACAATCAATGAAAAACACTGATAGAGAAAGAGGTTTCACTTTCTGGCATAATAATGTAGAAAAACCATTTGTACCATATGTAACTAATTTTATTCCAATAAATTGTGAAATTGATGTAAAATATAAACATCAGATTAATGATGCTTCAAAAGATGAAAAATTATTACCAAATGTATTTGGTTTTTATGAACAAAATTCACAATATGGAGATTCAAAATTTAAGGATAATAGTCCTTTCTATTCAGTTACCTTTACAAAATTCAAACAAAAAGAACCAGAAGATAAAATGTGTTATTTCTATACTGGATCATCAGAATCATCTTCAGATATTCCTACTTTAATTAGAGAAAGTATGTCATATACAAGAATACTTAGTGAAAAAATGAGAAGTGGATTTTTCGTTTTACCTTTCCCATATACACCAGGTGATGTAGATATTAAACTTAATTTGAAAAATTCATATAAAATAAAAGCAAATGTAACTATTAATGATGAGTTAATTGCTGAAACAACATTTACAAGATCAGCTTTAATTGAAATTCAAGAATCTTCATTATTACATTGTGAAGGAACTGTTGGTTGTCCTATTACAATAGGAATTCAATTAGCTCATATTAATGATTTAGGTAATAAAACTGTACCAGTTGAAATTGTAGTTTCCACATCAAGAAAAATGCCAAATGTACTTCCTAAAGGTGTTTTAAGAAGATCAGCTCTTAATATTAATTCAACTGATTATTATTATATTGAAGTTGCTGGAAAAGAAGAAGGAGAAATTGTTCTTGATTTTAAGAGAGGTACTGGTATTATGTTTGCTAAAATGGTTCCAAAAAATAAACTTATTGATTCAATAGAAGCTTGGAGAAAAAAAGTAATTTTACCTACTGAAAATAGACATGATATTTCATTACCATATAATCATATTACACAAAAGATTAGATATGAACAAAAACATACTGAAAAATGTGCTGGTCATGGATGTTTCTTAATAGTTGGTGTTAAGAGTAAAGAAAATTATGGAGGATTTGAAAGTATATTTACAGCAGAATATAATATATATGTAAGATATATTAATACTAAAGAAATTGATTTATCAAAAGTTGCTGTTAATATTCCTATTAATGATTATATTATTGGTTCACTTGAAGAAGTTAGTAAAAATAATCAATATGATTCTTATGTTTTAGATATTTTAGATGATTATGATAATTTAGAAATTGAATTTAAAGGAGAAAATGCTGTATTAGTACATAATGTAGGAAATGAATTTAAAACTAGTGGAAATACTATTCCTGCAACAAAAACATTTAAAATTGAAAATGTAACTCAAAGTAGAGGAAATTTATTAGGAAAAAAATTATTAATTACAGTATCAACAACTTTACTTGGTCCTGGTAAAACATCAATGTATATGTTTAAAGTTAGACCTATATACAAAAATAAACCACATCTTATTGAATTAAATACAGATAGACAAACAATATGTAAAACAAATGATTTAGAAGTTTGTAATTTTTATCTTCCATTAACAACATATAATGGAATAAGTGAATTAGTATTTTATGCAGATATAAAAGAAGAAGTATTAATATATACAGCACTAACAAATGCTGATTACTTAAGTACATGTGACTTTGAAAAATGTATAAATGATATTCTTCCAACAAAAAAAAAATATATTCATTCATCAGAAAGTCAAGAAAATAAAAATTATCTTCGTATAAATCCAACTCCATATTCAAAAGATGATATAATTTTATTCCAAATTTCAACAAAATATAATGACAATATTCCAATAATAACATCATTTAAATCATATGTTAATTCAACAATTCCAACACCAAATTCAGTTCAAATTGTAGATATAAATCCAGGTTCAAAACAACAAATAATAATGAATGATTTTGTTCAAAAATGTACAGTTACATTAATTCAAGGAAAAGGAAAAATACATTTTAATAATAAAGAATATGAAGTTAATCAAAAAAAGAAAACAGCAGAATTTAGTATTGAAGCAGGTAAAAGTAATTTAACAATTGTTAATAATGATCCACAAAATAATTATATTTTAGCATTTAAATATGGAATATTTGAACAAAAAATAAATCCAGAAAGACCAAGACCATCAGAAAAAGATGATGAAGAAATAATAGTTCCAAAGAAAGATGATAAAAAATCTGAAGATAAAGGGAAAAAAGGTAAAGGTGGAACATCAGGATTTCTTATTTTTATTATTTTTGTTATTGTTCTTGCTGTTGTTGTTGGGGGATTATATAAATTATTAAAAGCAAAACAAGAAAAAGATACTTATACTAGAGCTGTTAATCAATTATCTATTACTTTAAGTGGACAAGAAGTGGCTAATCAACCTTTAATTGAAGAAAAAGATGGACCATCAATTAATTCTTAAAAAGTGATTTTATGTGATTAAATTAATAGTAATATTATTATTTAAATAATTAATATTAAAACTTTAAGATTATTTATAGTTTTAATTTGTTTTAATTTTTTTTATTGTTTATATAATTTATATAGTTAAATAAAGGTTTAAAAAAATATTTATTAATTTTTTATTAGTTATATAAATTTATAAATAAAAATAATAAAAAGACAAAAAAAAATTTTTAATAATAAGAAGAAATAAAATTAAACTTTTTTTTAATTACAATCTAATAAATTATTTTACATCTAATCTAAATCATCTCTTAAATTTCAATTATTAATTTATTTAAAATTAAAAAATAATTTGATAATATTTAAGTATAATTAATTTAGCAATATTTAATTCTATTCAATTATATATTGTACATAATTTAATTTCATTGAGCAATCTTTATAAATTATATTATTTTTTTGATTAGAATAAAATATTTATTTAATACATTATTTTATACAAAATAATTGAATTTTTATAATTAAAATTCATCATCTTCCAATTTAAACATTTAAATTAATATTAATATAAAAATAATAATATTTAAAAATATAATAATAGTTTAATAACCCTAAAAAATAATAAAATTAAATTTTTGAAAGAAATTTTTTAAATAAATTAAATTAACCCCAAATTTTTATTTTACAATCCATACTTCCCGAAGAGGCAATTTTATATTGACCATTTATAATAACAAATTTTAAATCATAAATAGTCCATCCATGAACTTTATCTTTTCTAGAAATTTCAATTAAATCATTATTTTCATCATTCAATTTAAATTGAATAAAACTATAAAAAGGTAAAATATTTCCAGTTATAGTAACACCACATAATAAAGTATTATTTGGTAAAATAGTTAAACATTCAATTCCGCATTTTTCAACATTAACAATTTTAATAATATCCATTTTTGAAATAGAAACTAAATAAATTTGTTCAGTAGAACCAATACATAAGATATCATTATTAATTATTGCTAAATTATTATATAATCTTGTTGGAATATTATTTAATTCTTTAATTAAAGTTAAATCATCATTATTATAAAAATGAAGAGTACTCATTGCAATATGGGCAACAAATAATTTATCATTAACTTTTAATAATCCATAAATATTTTTACCAATTTTAATACTTTCATAATTTTCATATAAATTATTTTGAGGATTATTTACCCATATATCAATACTTTCACAATTACAAGAAATTAAAATTTTATTTATTTCTATTATTTTATATACACATGATGTATTTTCTATTTTTTGTATTTCTTCATTTGATTTATTATCTCTACTTAATTTATTTATTACAATAAAATTATCATTTGAACATGATGCAATATTTCCATTAGTTAATTCTAATATACATCTTATATCTTTTGAATGTGCATTTATTTGAAGTAATTGAGTAAAATTTTTTGTTTCATAAATTCCAATTGAACCTGAATTATATCCAATTGCAATATTTGAATTATTTAATTGAGTAAAACAATAATTATAATGATTTGATGTTATTACATTTTCTTCTATATAATCTTCAATTTTTTCTTTTAATAAATTATTATTTAATAATTCTTTTGAATTAGTTTTTGATTCTTCTTTTGTTTCATTTTTTGATAAATCAGTTATTGAATCTTTTGTAATTAATGGTTCTTGTTTTATATTATGATTATTATTATTTAATGATAATGATAAATTTTCTATATTTTTTATTAATTTTTGAATAAATTTACCCATTTGTTCTATTTTATTTTCTGATATTTCAAATTTTTTAATTAAATCATTATTAATTAAAATTAAATTAGAAACTTTTTTATTTAAATCTAAATTACTATTAGTAAGTATCTCAATTTTTTTTTGTAATTTTAATATTTTTTTTTCAGAATTTTCATCATTATTATCATCTTCATTTTCATCATCAGAAAAAAGTTCTTTTTTAACAAGTTCAAATATAACTTTATCTTTTTTTTTTAAATAAATAATAGTAAAAATAATTTTCATTTTATTCCCTTCTTGAGAAATTTTAATACTATCTAAAAATTCATTTAATGCTTCAAGAATTTCTTCAGAATTTTCTGCTCCTTTTAAATATTTGTGTTTATTTTTAACATCAGCAAAATTTACATTTGTATAATAAAATATATCTTCATCTTCTAATAAAGTACAAGTTATTTCAATTTTATCAGATAATGCTTGAAATAAAATTAAATATTCTTTTCCATTTGAATCTTTTACTTTATGTTCAAGTTTATCAAAAGTTGTATCTTCATCTTCACTTTCTATA
>JAEEGL017315115.1_pt1 | contig 23443 bp, 20 predicted proteins | sample 9134231 | NCBI WGS metagenome assembly JAEEGL01 (sample SAMN16246548, study PRJNA631951) | gut metagenome | biome: gut microbiome; feature: rumen; material: fiber-attached | host: Bos | place: Iran: Karaj | collected 2018-10
CGATCTCGAGGAGCGGCACGCCGCAACGGTTGAAATCGACCATCGTCATGCCCGTTACAGGATCGTGTACGAGCTTTCCTGCGTCCTCTTCCATGTGGATCTCGTGGATACCGATGGACTTCCCGCCGGCACTTGTCTTGATATCAACATGACCGTTCCTGCAGATAGGAAGGTAAAGCTGCGATATCTGATATGCCTTCGGAAGATCCGGATAGAAATAGTTCTTACGGTCGAACTTATTGTTTCTTGTAATCTCGCAGTTAAGGGCAAGTCCTGCCTTTACCGCGAACTCAACTACTCTCTTGTTAAGAGTAGGGAGCGTACCCGGCATACCGGAGCAGACCTCGCACACATGAGTATTGGGGGCGCCTCCGAACTTTGTGGAGCAGCCGCAGAAAATCTTGGATTCGGTCGAGAGCTCGCAATGAACTTCAAGACCTATGACCATCTCATAATCTCTCATTGCTTTGCCTCCTTGCTCAATCTCTCATAAGCGTATGTGAATCCCATGAGCGTCTGCTCGTCGAAGTGCTTTCCTATGATCTGCATTCCTACGGGAAGATTCTCTGAAGTGAAGCCGCAGGGTACCGAGATCGCAGGCACGCCTACGATGTTGATGAGCACCGTGCAGATATCGCCCAAGTACATCTTAAGAGGATCAGACAAGCTCTCCCCTGCCTTAAGTGCAGCTGTGGGTGCAACGGGTCCTATGACGACGTCGTACTTTTCGAAAGCCTCGTCGAAAGCCTTCTTGATGAGAGCCTTCGCCTGCAGTGCCTTGTTGTAGTAAGCATCGTAGTAGCCCGAGGACAACACGAAGTTGCCGAGCATGATCCTTCGCTTTACCTCCATGCCGAAGCCCTCGCTTCTGGACCTGATGTAGAGCTCCATGAGGTCATCGACACCCTCGGGTGCGTAGCCGTACTTGATGCCGTCGTATCTGGACAGGTTCGAGCACGCCTCCGCGCAGCAGATGATGTAGTAAGTCGGGATAGCGTAGTCCATGATGGGCATGGGGAACGTCTCTACCGTGGCCCCTGCCTGCTCGAAAAGCTTTACCGCAGCCATTACCCTGTCTCTTACATCCTCGTCCATTCCCTCAGCGAAATACTGCTCGGGAAGTCCGATCTTCTTGCCCTTAAGGTCGAAGTTCTTAACAGCCTCAAGGTCGATCTTGGAAGACTCAGCAGATGACTGGTCCTTCTCGTCCTGACCGCTTATTACGTTCAGCATGTAAGCAACGTCGAGGGCATCTCTTCCCATAGGACCGATCTGGTCGAGGGATGAACCGAAGGCAACGAGGCCGTAACGGGATACCTTGCCGTATGTAGGCTTAAGGCCTGTGATGCCGCAGAAAGATGCGGGCTGTCTTATGGATCCGCCTGTATCGGAACCTAATGCGATAGGCGCAAGCTTAGCAGCGATGCATGCTGCGGAACCGCCGGAAGATCCTCCCGGAACCCTGTTCTCGCCGCAGGGGTTAACAGTGGGACCGAAGTAACTTGTCTCAGTCGTAGAACCCATGGCGAACTCGTCCATGTTGGTCTTACCGAGGATTACCATGCCCTCTTCCTTGAGCTTTCTAACTGCTGTTGCGTCATAAGGCGGAACGAAGTTGTGAAGCATCTTGGATGCGCAGGTAGTAAGTATTCCGTCAGTACACATATTGTCCTTAACGGCTACTGGTACACCTGCGAAGTCGCCTGTAAGCTCACCTGACGCGATCTTGGCATCGATAGCTTCAGCGTCCTTCAGCGCCTCTTCCTTACGGACTGTTATATATGAATTATATTTACCGTCCAGTTCTTCGATCGCATCGAGATAAGCCTTGGTAGCTTCCACCGATGTGGTCTTCTTCTCTTTGATAGCTTTACCGAGTTCAAGTGCGGAAAGCTTAATGATCTCTTGTGATTCCATAGTTTTCCTTTCTTAACTCAGTCAAATGTTCTCGGGACGAGGATCGTCTCCTCGTTCTTGCTAGCCGCATTGGCGATGATCTTATCCCTCATGTCGCCGTTAGTTACCTCATCTTCACGAACGACATTGGTTCTTCCGAATACATGGCTCAAAGGCTCGACACCTGTGGTATCGAGCTCGTTAAGCTTGTCAATATAACCCATGATGGAGCCTAAGTCCTTCACGGTCTTCTGTCTGTCCTCTTCAGACAGACGGATGCGGCCGAGTTTCTGTAGATAATCGATCAATTCCTCAGTTATCTGCATCTTTTCCTCCTGTTATTTTGAAGACTTTTCTTCGCCCTTGTTTTTCTTGTTTGAAAGGTGCATAACGCCGAGAGAAGCAAGTCCGAGGACTGCAACTGCACCGATTACGGACAGTGAGATAAGAAGGATATCTATTCCCTTGTTACCTGTAAGCGAACCGACATTGCCGGTCTCTGCAGCATTAGGATCTGTTCCGAGCTGAGCCTCACGGATCTGCTCTTCGATAGAAGGATCGAGTGCGGGTGCTACAGTGGGAGCAGGCAGGAACTCATTGTCCGTGTAGAAGTTATATTCATTACTATCGATAGCTGCGCTAATCTCTTCGCTTAAAGCCTGAACAGCGATCTGATCCTTTGTGGACTGATCTACTTCTGTCGTTCCGACATAACCGATTACGAAGTAACCGAAGTTCTCGGAGTAGATGAGATCGACATCACCTTCCTGACGTGACTCGTCCCAAGCCCATTCAGTGAATGTTGCATCGATGGAACCGTCATCAGGAACAGCAATCTCGCCGTAATCAGCAAGCTCTCCGTTCGTATAAGCAAGTGCACCGTTTACAGTAAACTGGTCAAGGTCACCAGCAGACTCATCGAACAGAGCAGTCGCAGCTTCTTCAGCGGCAGCTCTGTCCTCTTCTGTAGCGGTATTGGGATCTACCATGTAAAGAGCATATCTTACGTTAGGAACCGTAATCTCCTCAGGATCGAACTCGTAATTGTCGATGAATTCCTGAGTATAGAGATCTGCAAGGTAGTAGTTATAGATCGTCTGTCTGAAGGCTTCGCTTGTTGTGCCTTCGCCGTAGTAGATGGAAAGATACTCATCAAGGCTCAATCCTGCGGGATCAGCACCTGTTGTCTGGATGTTATTGATGATCTCGTCGATCTGGGCGACTGTATCATCGGGAAGAACGATGCCTTCCTCATTAGCACGCTTTGTAATGATAAGAGCGCTCTCGAGCATCTGCTCGGAGTAGGATACGAAGAAGTCACCGTATGTATTGTACTGATTCATCTCCTCGCTCATGCCTGTCGTGTCGATGGCTGCAGACAGATCAACAAATCCGTCTGATGTCGCAGGATAGTAGTAACCTGCATACTGAGTAAGCTCAGTAAATGTATCGATAAAGTAGAAGTTGGACTCCGTAAGAGATACCGGCTGACCCTCGAAGTAGTACTGGTGATTAAGATACTGGGGAAGCTGGGTGCCGTAGACGCTCTCAGTCGTCATCTCGGACAGATCCACAGTCTCCTGAGTAGGATTTGCATTAATATCGTAGACTGTTGTCTCCGATGTAGCCACACCGTCATTAGCCGTACAAGCGGCAAGAATAAAAGCGCATGAAAGCGCAGCCGATACAGTTCTGATTGTCTTTTTATTCATATTAATAACACTCCATTCAACAGAACATTATAACTTATCTTACTGTTATTGTCAGCGAGTCAGTGTCCACGGGCTCGTTGTTATCTATTACATAGACCTGCATACGGTCCATATCCACATCGGAGATCATCACCTCTCCGGTATCAGGATCCTCATATGAGAACTCATATCCCTGAGGCAGAGAGGAAATAAAGACGATATTACCGTCCGATACCCATCTTCTGGGCATCTCATTCGGATTCGCGATGCTCGTATACCAGCCGGCATCGACCGACGGCATATATGTATAGACTCCTGCGATGTCATAATACGGCGCGAGTCTTCTGAATTCCTGAAGGTTATTCGTAAGAGTCAGTTCCCTTCCGGACTCGAAGTCGGCATAACCGTCATCGATCTCCATCCTGAAGTGGATGCCGCTTAATCCAGGGGTATAAATAAGTATCGCTGCATAATCATGAGCATATTCACTCGAGAAGAATGCATAGAAGGCCTGGCCTCTGTAGGACATCTGCTGGCCTGTAACCGCATCGTTGCTTCTGTATATCATATTAATATTCATGGTTATCTCGGCACATGAGAAGAACAGCAGCGAGATAACGAGCATTCCTGAAACGAATGCCGCTTTACCCTTGTGAGCCAACACATTGATCAATATCGATATAAGGCACGAGAACATCAGCGCCCATCCGAAGTAACAAAGCGAAGACGTAAGATATCCCTTGGCATTAAGGTCTCTTACCCACATCTGATAGTTGGCAGTAGCCGCATGAGGAAGTGTATAGAACACTGCAAACAGAAGTCCGGATACTGCGATCATAAGAAGTCTGAAGTTGATCTTCTTCCTCTCTTCTGAAGTCGGTGTTGATTCCTTGGAAGCGAAGAAAGCACATACGACAGCAGCTGCAGCACAGAATGAATATACCGGCAGGAACTTGCCGTCGAGCAGAGTCTGGAAGCTCGTAACGACATTAACGTTATCGATACCCGACAGCGGGAACAAAGCAAGCGAGAATGTCTGCCATGTATTGGCGAAGTCATAGAAGTCGCCGTACTCGTCTACAGCCGTAACCGTCACCGTGTCGATCACGGGATGAGCCTTAAGGTACTGAAGGATCACGAAGAATACGCCCGCAGTTACAGCATGAGGGATAAGCCTCATTACGAATTCGATAAAAGCCTTCTTGCCGAGATCTTTCCTTCTTACCCATACGTGCGCATAAGATATCAATGCATACATTACGCAGGCCGTAATGAAAGGCTCATACACAGTCATCGACTCATAATAGAAGAAACAGCTTAAGATGATGCGGATGATATTACGCTTCTTGCCGAGGTTACTGAGCCACTCATCATAGAAGAACAGACCCAGTACCATGAGAGCCATGCCGTACATGAAGTCGAACGGATAGCAGTTCATCAGATTGTGATTGGTATCTATCTGAACGAACACGGCATAGAAAACTGCGAACATGATGCCGTAAACAGGGCGCGTCTTCCTTCCCGTCACCCACGCGATAAGTCCGACCGTAACCCAGATCGGCACCTGCTGCAGAAGCCATATCGCAGTGAAGTTGCCGGTACTTAAGACATAGTAACGGAGTGTAAGAACGAATGATGTGATGAAGCCCACCCTGCCCCTGGCAAGATTAAACTCCAGCGCATGATGGAACCACCCTGAGAAGTCATGCATCCTGGCGAAAATAAAATCCTCAAACGAATCATGACACCCGAGAACCTCATCCTTAAGGAAAAAGCAGACAAGAGCCGCCAATAAGACGGCAAACATACCTGCCATGCAAGTCCATATAGTCTCTTTATTAAGCTTTACTGTCTTCGGACTCATCAAAGTTGATCCTCTCCTCTTCTACGACAAGAGGACGGTTCATAATACGTTCGTTGATATTAAGGATATATTCACCTAAGAAGCCGATGAAGAATATCTGTATCGATCCGAGAAGGAACATACCAATTGTTACAGGAGCCATACCTGCCGGGAAGTCATTCCAATTGCAAAGCTTCAATATAAGGTAAACGAGAGCTATGAGCACGCTTAAGGCTGCAACAATTCCGCCTCCGATAGTCGCGATACGAAGACCTATCTTCGTGTAGGACGTGATCGAGAGCATTGCCGTATCATAAAGCGTATAGAAATTGTTGTGTGTCTTACCCGCTCTTCTCTGAGGCTGCTCGAAGGGGATCGTCTTGATCTTGAATCCGAGCTCTCCGACGATACCTCTTAAGAAAGGCTTCGGATCTTTAAGATCTCTCATAACGTTGACGAAGCTTCTGTCATACAGACCTGCACCCGTGAAGTGCTCGATCTGCTCTACGTCGGAGAACTTCTTTATGATCTTATAGTAGATGCTTCTTAAGAAATAAACGAATCCGTTCTCTTTGGAAGATGTCTTAACTCCGACTACGATCTTGTAGCCGTTCTCCCACTCGTGAACATACTTCGGGATCATCTCTACAGGATCCTGGAAGTCGCACGCCATGGAGATGGTGCAGTCACCTGTCGTCTGCAGGATACCGTAGTAAGGAGAATTATTCTGACCGAAGTTTCTTGCGTTGAAGATAGCCTTGATCTTCGGATTATTCTCACAGATCTGACGAAGCTTCGGACGTGTAAGATCCTTCGAATCGTTATCTATGAATACAATCTCGTAATCGTAATTAGGAAGATCCTGCGCGAACATATTAACGAGAGCCTCGGACATAGGTCCGACATTCTCTTCTTCGTTATAGCAGGGTATTAAGATACTTATCTTCTTCATACGTGGAACTCCTCCCTGAACCAGTTGACCGTCTCCTTGATTCCCTGCTCGAATGTATACTCGGGAGCAAAGCCCGTGTCCTCGACCAGAGAAGAGGTATCAGCACAAAGATACATAACCTGACCCGGATAATACTCGACTTCGCCGAATCCTATCGGGAGGTTAGGATTGATCTCATTTCTTATAGCTTCGATATATTCGCTCAGTCTTCTCACGGAGCCTGAACCTATGCAGTAAACAGCCTTGTCTTTTCCCTTGGTCGCTGCGAGATAAAAAGCTCTTGCCGCATCCTTGCAGTAGATGTAATCCCACATCTGCTCTGCTTTAGTATAAGAAGCCTTCTTACCCTCGAGCATAAGGCCGATGCCGCTCATTACCATTGTGTGGAAGCCGTCGCAGGGACCGTAAACACTTAAGATCCTGCACCATACATGCTTCATGCCAAACTTACCCGCTTCGATCCTTGTCATCTGACCTGCAGCAAGCTTGCCGATGCCGTAACCGTTCGTCGGGAAGCAGGGCGTGTCGGGTGCGACTTTAACGCCGTCCTTCACAGGACCGCATTCAGCCTGTGAACCTGCGCCTAAGAAAGTCTCACACTTCAGTGCTGCGGCAGCTCTTACAGCCGCGATCGAAGACTCGATATTTCTCATCTGTATATCCATGTCATCACGGGATGCACCGTGTGTACCGTCCCACGAGAAATGGAAAAAGAGATCTGCACCGTCTATGCCGGAAGCCGCGAGGACTTCGGGAAGCGTATCGATCTCACTAAGATCCAATTCGACAACAGTTACATTCTCATCGTCAGGAATATTCTTAAGTCTCGCTGAACCGGGACGTGCGATCGCGACGACCTCATATCCTTCCTTAAGAAGGACTTCTATCGTAGCTACTCCGAGCATTCCCGTTGATCCCGTAACTATTGCACGCTTCATCGCTTATACCTTCTTTCCGGGTATTGATGCCTTCAAAGCATCGAACTCGTCTCTGTCTAAGAACGGGAACATATCGTCGATCGGCGGCGATACGATCTTACCGTCAGGCAGAACCTTACTGCTGAGCTTAGGCTCGAAGTTCTGCTCAGGATCCACAACGACCTCGCACAATACAGGATCGTTACCCTCCAAAGCCTCGAGCACCTTCGCCTCTATATCATCGGCATTATCTATCTTCACATAACGCATTCCGTATGCGGGTGTGAGCTTAGACAGATCAGGGAAAGACAAACCGTTGCCGTCGCATACGCCTACAAGCGGCGGATCAAACTTCGCAGTCTGAGTCTGTCTTATGGAATGATATCCGTTGTTATTGATGATAAATGTCTTAAGAGGAAGCTTGTTATAGATGACAGTCTGCATCTCCTGGATATTCATCTGGAATGAACCGTCGCCGTCTACGCAGATCGTCCTCTTATCCCCTCTTGCTACCGCGCATCCAAGTGCCGCCGGGAAACCGTATCCCATCGCAGCGCATCCGGAGTTCGTGAACAATCTCGTCTCATCCTTAACGTGCATACCCTGGAAAGTAACTACGCACGCGGAACCGTTACCGCAGATAACAGCATCGTCATTAGCAAGCACCTTCGAGAATCTGTCGATGAAGACATAAGGATTGATGGGACTCTTCTTCTCTTCATAAGAAGGGATGCATGCAGGATACTTCGCGTCCACATCGCGGCTCCACTTAAGCCACTCGACATGCGTATCGCCGCCGTCAAAACCGGAAGCGATTATCGAATCGAGAACGTCGGTTACATCAGCATGAACCTTCATGTCGATCTTGATCGTAGGCTTGTTAAGCTCAGCCTTATCGATGTCGACCATGATCTTATAAGCATCGGGAGACCACCCCGCGAAGTTGTAGCTTATCTGTCTTATATTAAGTCTGCAGCCCATTGATATGATGAGGTCTGCCCCCTGCATCACGAAGTTGCCGCCGCGGGTTCCGACAGTACCCGGACGTCCGCAGTAATAAGGGTTATCATCAGCAACAAGATCGTGCGCGTTCCATGCCGTGACCACGGGGATCTTGAGCATCTGCATGACCTTGAGCATCTTCTCCTTCACGCAGGCAAATCTTATGCCTTCGCCGACGATCATGACAGGGCGCTCTGCCTTGCTGATCTTATCGAGGATCTGCGCTGTGAGAGCCTCGTCGTAAACGGGCTTCTCCTTAGAAAGGATCTCGTTCTCCTCTTCACTTCCTTCGAAATGACGGAGCTTCTCGGGTTCCACGGGAGCTGCCTGCACGTCGAGCGGGATGTCGAGCCAGACAGGGCCCTTACGGCCGGAGTTAGCAAGGCACCACGCCTTTTCGAGATGGTAGAAGATGTCCTCGGGCTCCGTGATCATGACGGCATACTTTGTCATGCACGATACCGCGTCCACAATGGGGAACTCCTGGTCGCCGAGCTGTCTTAAGTTAAGCTCAGGCACGGACCACAATGTTGTCTCGCGCTTAACCTGGCCGGAGACGACGAACATCGGGACGGAATCGAGGTAGCCGCCCATGACACCAGTGATGGCATTCGTGCCGCCGGGGCCGGAAGTAACGCAGACAGCCGCGATCTTGCCCGTGAGCCTCGCGTAGCCTTCAGCAGCGATGGAGCAAGCCTGCTCGTGGTGGTTATATGTGCTCTTAAGCCTCGGGTTGTGACCGATAGCATCGTTAAGATGCATCGCGCCGCCGCCCGTTATCGTAAAGACATCCGTCACGCCTTTATCTGCAAGAAAATCAGCTACGATATGCGCTACTTTCTTCATCTTATTCCTCCTCGAAAAGCACCGTCAGGTCCATCGGCTTATCCGCGTAGAAGACGTGCTCGTATTCGTTGATATCTTCGCCTCCGAACTCACCAAAACCGAAGCCGTACGACACACCGGCAAAGGGCGCGCCCGCAAGCTTGGCACCGTTCGCGTCGTGGCATGAATCGCCCACCATAAGGACGTTCGCGGGAGACTTAACTCCCATTGATGCTATGCAAAGATTGATGATATCCACCTTAAGAAGCTTGCCCTCGTAATCGGAGCCGAACATGTGATCCGAATAGTCATCGAATCTCTTGGCACGGAGGAGCTTCTCGGCGTAGTCCTGCTTCTTGTAAGTGGCGATGCCTATGGGGATATTCCTCTCCTTAAGAAAGTCGAGGAACTCATAAATGCCTTCGTAAGCTGTCGCCATAAGCAGGTTGTGGTTGCTGTATCTGTCCCTGAAGTAGTTGCATACTTCACGAAGCTTGTCGCCGTGAACATCGCATCTGCCTTCGAACGACCACTCGATCGGAGGGCCGATGAACTTAAGAAAATCCTCTTCAGCGGGACGCGGCAGACCGAAGTGTTCGATAGTCTCCTTGACGGACTTAACGATGCCCTCCGAAGTGTCAAGCAAAGTTCCGTCGAGATCGAATAAGACTGCTTCGTATTTACTCATGTTATGTCGTACCTTGTGGATGTCAGGAAGTTCACCTTGATGTCGTCCTTGTGGGAACGGATGAAGCCTGACATATAGTTATTAAGATAGTCCGCCTTCTTCTTGGCGAATTCGTATTCCTTACCCTCATCAAGATAGTTGGCATCCGTTCCGGAATAACCGTCGAAGCCTGCAAGGTTGACCTCCTTGATGCCGCTTACCATAAGGATCTTGAGGATCATCATGAGTGAGTTGTCGGCATATTCTGAAGACCTGTCGAGCAGTTCGCTAATGTTGACGACATACTCGAACGGCTTGTCCGTAGGCGTCACGTTACTCGTCGCGATGATCGGGATCTTCTGCTTGGAAAGAAGCGTCGACAGCTGTATGTAACGCTTGCTGTTCGTGAGGAAGATGTAATCCGGCATGAACGACTTATTTGCATAGTTGATAGAGATAATGACAGGATTCCTGCTCATGACGAACTCGCTTATGCGGGGGCTCTCCGTATCCATCGTGTTTCCTGGGCCGGTGACAAGGATCGTCTTGTCTTTAAGCTGCTCCGACAAGGCTCTGATCGACTCTGCGTCATTGATCTCCTTATCCTGGAACTCGAGGTAGAGCTTCTCCATGTAGTTCTTGTCGTACAGGAGTTTCTTCTCGCCTTCGAGCCTTCCGAGGAGCTCATTCATCTGCTTGATGGAAAGCGTGTGCTTGTTAGTAAGCTGCTTAACGTAATCGGGGTGGCAGTCGTTGCTGGCCGCGATGAAGAAGAACAGGCTGTAGCCCCATGTAGCAGGCTGATAGAACTGCATGATGTTCGCATCTATAGCCTCGAGATACTGGCTTAAGTGATAGTTCTTGCCGTACTCGTTATTAAGATGCATGGCGATTAGCTCGATAGGCGCATTGCCGGCACTCTTTCCCATGCCGTAGAGCGAACCGTCAACGAGAAGTTCTCTGTCTGTCTCGTTCGAATAAGCAAGTACCATCTGACAGTTCGCATATCCCATCTGGAAGTTGTTATGACCGTGATAACCGATCGCGATATCCTTGTCGAGGTTGCCGTCGAGAACCTCAAGGATGTGTCTTAAGTCCTTCTGGTGCGTAAGTCCGTATGTGTCTACCATCGAGACTGCATCGGGCTTCTTCTCATTTGCTATGCTGCAAAGGTCAACGAGCTCCTCATCAGTGTAGGCAGTGACACTTACAAGCTGTGCGAAGACGATGTAACCAAGCTTCTTAAGTTCATCACAGAACTCGAGCGCTTCATGTCTTAAGTGCTTCTTGAAGATGACTCTGATACCGTCAAGATAGCTCTCTTCGCAGGGCTTAATGTGATCAAGACCGCATGTACCGTAGTCGATCATGCCGAATACCTTGGTATTCTTCCTGTCGAGATCTCCGTATATCTTTCCGACACTGTCAGTGTCAGGCATTATGCTTCTGTCGTAATCGAAAGGTCTTCTCTCGTCTAAAAATCCGATCTCGATGATGTCCGTACCGGCATCGACAACGCGCTCGAATACCGAGACCATGTTATCGTGGCCGAACTTCCAATCGTTGACGTATCCGCCGTCACGAAGTGTGCAGTCAAGCAGGCTGATCTTCTGACTCATCATCTTTTCCTTTCTTCTGTCCGTAAGCCCAAAACTTGTTAAGAACGAAGTTTATCGGTACCGCCACAACAAGATTGATGAGGGGCGGAATATACTTACTTAAGTGAAACACATTAACGCCTATATGGGAGATGAGGTTGGAAAGTCCGAGGCCCGTGAACGCATATGCAAGATAAGTCTTAACAAGGGTTTTCCACCAGACTCTCTTCTCCTTGGTCTCATCCTCTTTGAAGACGAACTTGTTACTGAGCATATATGCCCACAGGACGCTTAAGATGAACGCAACAGTATTGCCGATATATATATCAGTATTAGGGAATAGTCCAAAGTGGTCCAATATTAACAGAGTCGCTGCATTAATAAAGTATGAGATGACAGTGTTCGTAACACCTACAAGTGCGAACTTAACGAACTGCAAAAAGCCATCAGCAGCCTTACCTTCAAGCTTCTTACCAAAGGGCATCAGCAGAAGGTTCATGCACCAGAGCACGAATCTCTCGAACCAGTTACGCTTCTGTATTGTCTCCGTATTCTCCATCACTGATTAAGAGCTTCCTTTATTGTCTTAATCATGTAGTCGATCATCTCGTCTGTCATTCCGGGATAAACACCGATCCAGAATGTATCGTTCATGATCCTGTCTGTGTTAGTAAGCTCACCTACTACTCTGTAGCCTTCTCCTGAAGCTCTCATCTCATCGAAGCAGGGGTGCTTTGTGAGGTTGCCTGCGAAGAGGTTTCTTGTCTGAACGCCGTGATCTTCGATGTACTTAACGACCTTAACTCTGTCTACGCCTTCCTTGACTGTCATCATGAAGCCGAACCAGGAAGGTCTGGAGTTAGGTGCTGCCTCAGGAAGGATGAGCTTGTCCTGGCATTCCATAAGACCTGCCTTAAGTCTGTCGAAGTTGTGTCTTCTTCTCTCTACGAATGAAGGGAACTTAACGATCTGTGCGCATCCTACTGCAGCCTGAAGGTCTGTAGCCTTGAGGTTATAACCGAAGTGAGAGTAAACATACTTGTGATCGTAACCGTAAGGAAGTTCACCGTACTGTCCGTCAAATCTGTGTCCGCAGAAGTTATCCTTACCGGAAGGACATACGCAGTCTCTTCCCCAGTCTCTCATGGATCTGATGCACTTATTAAGAAGAGGATTGTTTGTGTAGATAGCTCCGCCCTCACCCATCGTCATGTGGTGCGGAGGATAGAAGGAAGATGTTCCGATATCACCGATAGTACCTGTGAACTTCTCCTCGCCGTCGATAGTGTACTTGGAACCAAGAGCATCGCAGTTATCCTCTACGAGCCAGAGGTTGTGCTTTGTACAGAACTCCTTAACAGCCTTAAGATCGAACGGGTTACCCAATGTATGAGCGATCATGACTGCCTTTGTCTTATCGGACAAAGCTTCCTCGAGCTTACTTACATCGATGTTGTACTGAGGGATCGTAACGTCTACGAATACAGGAACCGCACCGTACTGGATAACAGGTGCAACCGTTGTAGGGAAGCCTGCAGCAACTGTGATAACCTCATCGCCTCTGTTGATCCTTCTCTCCTTGAGAAGAGGGCTTGTGAGTGCCATGAATGCACCGAGGTTAGCAGATGAACCGGAGTTAACGAGAGCGCAGAACTTTACGCCGAGGTAGTCTGCGAACTTCTTCTCAAACTCATCTGTATATCTTCCTGCCGTGAGCCAGAACTCGAGTGCGGAATCAACGAGATTGACCATCTCCTCGTTGCCGTAAACTCTTCTTGCATAAGGGATCCTGTCACCTTCCTCGTAAGGCTTTACTGCATGGAACTTATCAGCATATTCCTTAACCTGCTCGAGGATCTTTGCACGCGCTTCCTGCTCATTCATTGATTCAAACATGTATCTTTATCATCCTTTCGATATGTAATCGTTTATCTGCTTATCCATGATCGCGGGGATATCTCCGCCCGCCTCATAAACTCTTGTCCACTCTACGACTCTCGCGATAGCTTCATCGATATGCCATACGGGAGCCCAGCCGAATGTCTTCTTGAGTTTGCTTGAATCAAGCTTCAGGAAGTTAGCTTCGTGAGGAGCATTAGCCTCGGCTTGATCGACTCTTCTTACTCCCTCCCAGTTACTTACGAACATGTCTACGATGTCGCCTGTGCATACGCAGTCGCAGTCATCGGGACCTACGTTATACCAGCCCTGAAGGCTCTTATCTTCGTACTGTGCCTTAGCGATCATGAGGTATGCGAACACGGGCTCGAATACATGCTGGTAAGGTCTTGTGGAATAGGGATTTCTTACTACGATCTCCTTGGAGCCCATGGCAGCTCTTACGCAGTCGGGAATGATCCTGTCATTCGCGAAGTCACCGCCTCCGATAACGTTACCTGCTCTTGCAGTGGAGATAGCAGGAGCATCTTCTGTCATGAAGAAAGAGTTCTTATAGCTGTGTGTAACGAGCTCGCTGCAGGACTTGGAATTCGAATAAGGATCGAATCCGTCCAAGGGCTCATTCTCCCTGTAGCCCCATACCCACTCGTTATTCTGGTATACCTTGTCGGTAGTTACGTTAAGGAAAGACTTAACGTTCTTGGATGCTCTTACGCACTCAAGGATGTTAACTGTTCCCATAACATTTGTCTCATATGTGTATCTGGGATCCTTGTAGGAATCTCTTACGATAGGCTGTGCAGCCATGTGGATTACAATCTCGGGATCAGCCTCATCGAAAGCCTTCTTCATGCTGTCGAGATCTCTTATATCACCGATAACTGATGTCATCTTGCCTTCAAGCCCAGCGAGGCTGAAGAGATTGGGATCTGTAGGTGCCTCGAGAGAATATCCTGTGAGGATCGCGCCGTTCGTCACGAGGATCCTGCTCATCCATGTTCCCTTGAAGCCTGTGTGGCCTGTGAGGAAAACCTTCTTACCGTTCCAGAAACTTAAGTCCTTCACTTATATCAGTCCTCCCACTTGATCCAGGGAGCCTTGCCCTCTTTGATAAGGCTCTCGAGGAGGTCCTTGTCACGCTTGGTATCCATGCACTGCCAGAAACCTTCATGAATGAAAGCATTAAGCTGGCCTTCTGCGGCAATCCTCTCAAGAGGTGCCTTCTCGAAAGGAACATCATCGCCGTCAATGTAGTCGATAACCTTGGGGTCGAGCACCATGAAGCCTGCGTTAACAACAGTGCCGTCCTGGTCTGCCTTCTCTCTGAACTTGGTTACCGTACCGTTGTCTGCGATATCGATGCAGCCGAATCTCTGACCGACCTTGGCAGCCGTAATGGTAGCAAGCTGACCCTTGCTCTTATGGAATTCGTAGAGTGCCTTAAGATCGACATCGCTAACGCCGTCACCGTATGTGAGCATGAAGGGCTCATCGCCGATATAGTCCTTTACTCTCTTGATGCGGCCTCCTGTCATTGTGTTAAGACCTGTATCAACAAGAGTGACCTTCCAGGGCTCAGTATGAGTGTTGTGGACGATCATCTTATTCTCGGCCCTAAAGTCGAATGTGACGTCTGACGTGTGAAGATAGTAGTCTGCGAACCACTCCTTGATAACGTACTGCTTATATCCGCAGCAGATAACGAAATCGTTAAAACCGTAAGTAGAGTAGTACTTCATGATATGCCACAGAATAGGCATACCGCATATCTCGACCATGGGCTTGGGTCTATAGACGCTCTCCTCGGAGATTCTCGTTCCGTACCCGCCCGCAAGCAAAACTACCTTCATGGTAAGTCCTCCGCACATAGTTTTTCATTTTAATTATACTATATACGCGCGATTATTCTTTAAGATAGTTGTTGCACTCTTTTACAAAATTATTAAACTCTTCCGCATTAGCGTATATGACGTTTATCCTCACGTTAGGCGTATATCTCTCATTATCTACGAGAGCCTGATAGTCGGCACCGGTCCTTCTGATGTCCTCTGCGAGAGCATTACGAAGCGTCGGAATATACATAACATCGATAAGGCGGGAGTTAATACCAAGCTTAAGCTCCTCCGATCCTTCCCTGATCCTGAAGGCTGATGAGGCCTTGATATCCTCCGACGAGAATGCAAGATATACGTTATACATTCCGTCCTCAATAAGGAACTTTCCGTAATCATCGCTGTATGAACCGATATCCTTGATATCGAATGTCAGCTCACATTCCTTCTGCTCCCCTGCTTCAAGGTAATACTTACCGAACTCACGAAGCTCCTTAACAGGCTTACGCTGGACGGATACGGGATCTCCCACATAAAGCTGGACAACCTGTGCGCCCGCCCTGCTTCCTGTGTTAGCAAGCGTAAATGTGACAGTAACCTTATCGCTTAGAGCATATTCGCTCTTATCAAGCTTCATGTCAGATATATCGAACGTCGTATATGAAAGACCAAATCCGAACGGGAACATCGGCTTGATCTTCCTCATCTCGTATCCTCTGTAACCGACGAATATGCCCTCGCCGTAGTTACATGTGAATCCGTCCGGATAATTAAGGAATGCCGGTGTGTCTTCATATCTTTCAGGGAATGTGACCGTTAGTCTTCCCGAAGGATTGACCTTGCCGCTCATGATGTCATAGAGCGCCGTCGCACCCTCCATACCGGGATAATAGATAAGGAAGACAGCGTCGATATCGTCGATGAATTCTCTTAATTCAACAGGTCCCGGAACGTTCAATACGAGAACCACCTTACGGCTCTTATCGTCGATAAGGCCTCTTAGTACTCTTACATATTCATCGGGGATCTTAAGATCAGCTCTGTCCGTTCCTTCGGCTGAAGGCATCGATATTACGACTACCGCGACATCGCCGTCCTTACTGTCACCGAACACTTCCTTAAGCGAATGTGCCCTGTCCGTAATTACCTGTGCACTGCCGCTTCCGTAGATACGAATATCCGGGCTTCCGTAGAGGACTACCCTTCTCATGTCATCTAACGGGAATAGGTCATCTTTATTCTTAAGCATGACAATGCCTTCGGCGTTCGCATCGTAGCACGCCTTTCTTCCAATCTCCTTGTACTCTTCGTACGGGATCGGGAACTCCTTATCAGAGCAGTTATACTTAGCGGATAATTCGATCACTCTGCCCGCAGCAGTCTCGAATTCTTCACGGCTTAATCTTCCGTCCTTAAGCGCATTTAAGATCTCATCTTCTTTGTTCCAGGGACCCGGCATGAGAAGGTCGATACCTGACTCGACTGAATCACCTGAATCACCTACGCACGCACCCCAGTCGGTCATGCACAAGCCTTCGAATCCCCAACGCTCTCTTAACACATCTCTTAAGAGCCACTTGTTCTCGGTGCAGTGAGCTCCGTTGATCTTGGGATATGCGGCCATGACAGTTGCCGTTCCGGCCTTAATGCACTTCTCGAATGCGGGAAGGTACATCTCCTCGAGGGCTCTTTGTGATATATGCTGGTCGATACCCGATCTGTTGATCTCAAGATTATTAGCCGCGAAGTGTTTAACGTCAGCAGCTACTCCCTGCGACTCAACACCCTTTACCATCTCACTTCCAAGCATGCCTCCGACCAGCGGGTCCTCCGAATAACCTTCGAAGAATCTTCCGTTTCTGGGCTCTCTTAACAAGTTAACGTTAGGCGTTCCGAGAAGACACGATATCTTATACATCAAAGCCTCAAGTCCCAACGCCTTACCGTTATCGAATACAACTTCAGGATTCCATGTTGATCCCAGAAGAATTCCCGGAGGATAACATCCGGGATGCGGCTCGAATCCGCCGGTATATTCAGTCATCTTCTTGAAGAGTTCTTCTCGTAAGGTCTTCTCCTCTTCAGTCAGATTATCAAGCTTATAGAAGTTATGGATCACGTGATCAAGCTGCTCTCTTGTGTATCCTTCCTCGACGACATCATGCACGAAGATATCGTTGAACAGCTGCTCGAAGTTCATGCCTGTACCGCCGTCCAGGAACTGCATTCTCCTTATTCCGTATTCACTTATCTCTCTCGTGGAGAAAAAACCGGCACCGCATATAAGCGATGCCTTCTGTTCATCAGTTAACTTATCGAGGATTTCCTTAGTAGTCATAGTGATCACCGCCGTGATTAATTGTTAATGCAATGATAACATCTGCAGGTTTTTCTATCTATAACCCCTTAGCCTCTGTTCATGGGGACTGGGATCCTACCAAAACGGCTCATCCGTCGGTTCTTAGTCGTCTTTTTCGCGATTTTCGCATAAAAGAAGACCACGATGCTACCAAACACCCCCTAGCGGTAGCATCATGGTCCCCACAAAACCAATTTGTAAGTTAATGATCAAACCATAATAGCGAACTTCAGTGTGCACTGAACGGCAACCTGACCGTCAACTGTAGCAACTGCCTCGCCGACACCCATAGGTCCTCTAACCTGAGTGATCTTAGTCTCGAATCTGATCGTATCGCCCGGAACAACCTGTCTTCTGAACTTGCACTTGTCGATTCCTGCGAATACGGCGATCTTACCCTTGAACTCCTCCTGGGAAAGGATAGCTACAGCACCTGTCTGAGCGAGAGCCTCAACCATGAGAACACCCGGCATGATCGGATACTCGGGGAAGTGACCTCTGAAGAATGACTCATCGTAAGTTACGTTCTTGATAGCAATGCAGTATTCACCCGGCACATAGTCCTCTACCTTGTCGATAAGGAGGAACGGATGTCTGTGGGGAATGATCTCCATGATCTGCTGTGTGTTAAGTGAATTAGCCATGTCGGTATTCTCCTTTATTTTGAATTAAGCTTCGTACTTCTTAAGAAGCAGTGTGGCGTTGTGGCCGCCGAAGCCAAGTGAGTTGCTCATCGCATAGTTGATCTCACGTGTCTTGCCTTCGCCCATTGTGTAATCGAGATCGCACTCCTCGTCAGGCTCCGTAAGACCTGATGTTACGTGGATATAAGAATCGAGGATGGACTTAACGCATACGATAAACTCAACTCCGCCTGCGCCTCCGAGGAGGTGTCCGATCATGGACTTTGTGGAGTTGATAGATACGCTTTTCGCTGCGTCGCCGAAAGCATACTTGATGGCACGCGTCTCGAAAAGGTCGTTGTGGTGCGTGGAAGTACCGTGAGCATTGATGTACTCTACCTGCTCGGGTGTGATGCCGGCCTCGTTCATGGCAGCCTTCATAGCCTCGCCTGCGCCGGAACCGTCCTCTGCAGGTGAAGTAATGTGGAAAGCATCGTTAGTAGCGCCGTAGCCTACAACCTCAGCGTAGATGTGTGCGCCTCTTGCCTTGGCGTGCTCGAGTTCCTCGAGAACGACAACGCCTGCACCCTCACCGATAACAAAGCCGTCTCTGTTCTTGTCGAACGGTCTGGAGCATGTGTTGGGATCCGTGTTAGTGGAAAGAGCTGTCATGTTAGTGAAGCCCTGAACGCCCAGAGGGCAGATAGCAGCCTCGGCGCCGCCTGCGACCATAACGTCAGCGTCGTCGAACTTGATCGCTCTGTATGCATCACCGATTGAGTGTGAACCGGAAGCGCATGCAGTTACGATGGCAACGTTCTTACCTTTCATGCCGTATGCGATGGAGATGTTGGCAGATGCCATGTTGGCGATCATCACGGGGATGTAAAGAGGGCTTACCTTCTTGCCTTCCATAAGCTTCTGATGCTCTCTCTCGTTAGCCTGCATGGAACCGATACCTGAGCTTACGATAACGCCGACTCTGTAGGGATTCTCGTTCTCCATGTTAAGGCCGGAATCCTCGACAGCTTCCTTGGCAGCTGCGCATGCAAACTGTGAGAATCTCTCCATCCTCTTTGCTGTCTTGAAGTCCATGTACTTTGTAGGATCGAAGTCCTTAACTTCAGCACACATCTTAGCCTTGTAGTCTGTAGCATCGAATGCCGAGATCTCGCCGAAAGCTCTCTTGCCTTCCTTAAGACCGTTCCAGAAAGTCTCTACGTTCTCTCCGAGGGGAGTGATCGCTCCCATACCTGTTACAACAACTCTTCTACCGTTCATTATCTAATCTCCGATTCTATGTTCTTGTGAGTCGAATTACATGTGCATTCCGCCGTCAACGGAAAGAACCTGACCTGTGATGTAAGAAGCATCATCAGATACGAGGAATCCTACCGCATTAGCGATATCTTCTACCTGACCGTAACGCTTGAGAGGGATACCTGCGAGCATCTGCTCCTTAACCTTCTCGGGAAGTACGTCAGTCATGGGTGTCTGTACGAATCCGGGAGCGATGGCATTACATGTGATGTTCTTGCCTGCATACTCTCTTGCTGCACTCTTTGTGATACCGATAACACCTGCCTTGGAAGCAGAGTAGTTAACCTGGCATGCATTACCCTCGAGGCCTACGATGGATGAGATGGAAACGATGCGGCCGTACTTCTGCTTGCTCATTACGGGAACTACTTCACGGAAGAAGTTGTATGTACCCTTGAGGTTTACAGCGATAACTGCATCGAAGTCCTCTTCCTTCATTCTTACGAGGAAGCCGTCTCTTGTGATACCGGCGTTGTTTACGAGTGCATCGATTGAACCGAATGTGGCTGCTACGTCTGCAACTGTCTCCTTAACACTCTCGGAGCTGGATACGTCGCATCTGTAAGCCTTAGTGTCTACACCGTACTCCTTCTTGATCTCGTCAGCTGTCTCCTGCGAACCTTCGATAGGGCAAGCATCAACTACTGCGATGTTGTAGCCCATCTTGGCAAGCTTAACTGCGATTGCCTTACCGATTCCTCTTGCGCTTCCTGTTACGATTGCTGTCTTTGCCATTGTTATCAATCTCCTTATTATGATTCGAGTGCCTTGAGGTTCTCGGGGAGAGCCTCAGCTTCTTCTACTGTTGATACGTTGATCACGGGGATCTCGGGGATAGTCTTCTTAACGAAGCCTGCGATCGTCTTTCCGGGACCGATCTCAACCAATACGTCTACGCCCAAGTCCTTGAGCTTAAGAAGTGTCTGCTCCCACATTACTGAGGAGTAAACCTGCTTCTCAAGAAGGTCTCTTGTCTCTGTCGTATCCTCGATAACCTCTGCGTTGAAGTTAGCGATGTAAGGGATCTTAAGGTCTGAGATCTCTGCCTTGTCGAGCTCTACTCTGAGCTTCTCGCCTGCGCCCTTCAACATGGGTGAGTGGAAAGGACCTGATACCTTGAGCTCAACTGCTCTCTTCGCACCCATCTCGGAAAGCTTCTCCATACCCTCGTGAACAGCATCCTTCTCGCCTGTGATCACGATCTGTCCGGGGCAGTTGTAGTTAGCTACCTCAGCGCCGTCGATGTGGTCGATGCACTGCTGTACTGTCTCCTTAGGAAGAGCGATGATAGCTGCCATCGTGCCCTGGCCTGCAGGTACGAAAGAGCTCATGAGGTTGCCTCTGATCCTTGTAAGTCTTACTGCATCCTCGAAAGTCATCGCGCCTGCAGTTACGAGTGCACAGTACTCACCGAGGGAAAGGCCTGCCGTGATGTCAGGCTTGATGCCCATGTCCTCGACAGCCTTCGTCATGATGGAACACGCCGTTACGAGGCAGGGCTGCGTGTACTCTGTTACGTGGATGTCTTCGTTCTCCTCGAAAAGGATCTTCTCCATATCGAAGCCGGAAGCATCCGTTGCCTTCTTTACCATATCCTTGGCCCAGTCGTACTTCTCAACGAAGTCCTGAGCCATACCAACCTTCTGAACGCCCTGACCGGGATAAACAAATGCGATCTTCATCAGCAGATCTCCTTCGCGTTCTTAAGAAGGTTATTAGCGTCTGCCATCATGGACTCGATGATGTCCTTAACAGGTCTGATCTCATTAACCATACCTGCGATCTGTCCTGCCATGAATGTGCCGCCCTTAACGTCACCGTCGATTACAGCTTTTCGAAGTGCTCCTACGCCCAAAGCCTCGATTTCCTCGAAGCTTGCGTGTGCTTCCTCAAGCTTAATGAACTCGTTTGTGAGCTGGTTTCTGATCTGTCTTACGGGAGCTCCTGCAGATCTGCCTGTTACTCTTGTGGAGCTGTCCTTAGCCTTGATGATCATGTCCTTATAGTTCTGGTGGATGTTAACTTCCTCGGAAGCGCAGAATACTGTTCCGCACTGAACTGCCTCAGCTCCGAGCATGAAAGAAGCTGCAACTCCTCTGCCGTCAGCGATACCGCCTGCAGCGATAACCGGGATGCTTACTGCATCAACCACCTGAGGAACAAGAGCCATAGTTGTGATCTCACCTACGTGTCCGCCGGACTCTGTACCCTCTGCGATAACAGCGTCAGCACCGTCCTTCTCCATCTTCTTGGCAAGTGCAACACCTGCTACAACGGGGATAACGATGATTCCGGCTTCCTTCCACATGGGGATATACTTACCTGCAGAACCTGCACCTGTTGTTACTACCTTTACCTTCTCCTCAGCAAGAACTTCTGCGATCTGGGGAGCTCTGGGGTTCATGAGCATAACGTTTACACCGAAAGGCTTATCTGTTAACTCTCTGCACTTGTGGATCTGATCTCTGATCCAGTTCTCGTCTGCACCGCCGCATCCGATGATACCGAGACCGCCTGCGTTAGAAACTGCAGCAGCGATGTGGTGATCTGCAACCCAGGCCATACCGCCCTGGAAGATCGGGTACTTGATGCCAATCATTTCTGTGATCTTTGTCATGGTCATAAACTCCTTTATTTACGGTTATCAGTATTCGATGTAGTTAGCGTCCCATGTAAGTCCGCCGCCGAAGCTTGCGAGCACGAGCTTCATACCCTTCTTAAGTCTTCCGTCCTTTTTCATGGTGGACAAAAGTGAAGGGATAGATGCGCTTGAAGTATTACCTGTCTCCTCGAGTGTCATAGGGAACTTCTCGATGTCGATCTTAAGCTTCTTAGCCGTGGACTCGATGATACGTGCATTAGCCTGGTGAAGGATGAAGTAATCTACTTCATCAAGATTGAAATCATACTTAACGGAAAGGTCCTTGATAAGCTTCGGAACCTCTGTGATGGCAAATCTGAATACGTCTCTTCCTGCCATGTAGAAATATGTGGACTGCTCGAAGCCTTCCTCGTCGTATCTTCTGGGCTGCTTTCTGTTCTCGCAGTGGAGGCACACGCCTCTCTTACCTGAAGATCTCATGAGAAGCTCGTTCTTCTTGCCCTCTTCCGCTCTCAAGACAGCAGCACCTGCGCCGTCACCGAAGAGGATGCATGTTCCTCTGTCATTCCAGTCAACGTAATTGGAAAGTGTCTCTGTACCTACTACCAAAGCGAGCTTGGAATTGCCCGCTTCGATGAAGCTCTGAACAGTATTAAACGCTGCTATCCATCCGGGGCATGCGGAATTAACATCAAAACAGCCAACGTCTTCAGAACAGCCCAAAGCTTCCTGAACGCATACAGCTATAGAAGGAAAAACTACATCAGGTGATGTGGAAGCGGCAACGATAAGATCGATGTCCTTAGGATCGATTCCGGCATCCTCAACAGCTGCCTTCGCAGCCTTAATGGCCATCGTGGATGACTTATCTTCGATACCGTCGGCGATGTGTCTTCTCTTGATTCCTGTTCTTTCAGTGATCCACTCATCATTGGTCTCTACCATCTTAGAAAGGTCGTCATTTGTTAAGACCTTGGGGGGCAGATATGAACCCAAACCGATAATCTTTCCTGTCACCTGAGCCATTCGATAATCCTTCTTTATAAATCCTTTGATTATCAAAGTATTGCACAATCAAAGTATTTAGTCAATAGACTCGAAGGTTATGTGGCCAAGCTGATAACGGTAGAAAGAAGATTCATAAATGCGAATGATCCGGCTGTAAAATATATCCATTTTCCGGACATATCCTTCTTCTTAACGATAGCTGCAATTACCATGACGGCACCTGCTGCGAATATGAGTGTTCCCCACATCGCAAGAAGTCTTTTGGGGGTATATCCGAATCTTGAATAATAGAGTGCAAGCTTCGAGAAAGATACGACTGCGAATACAATACTCTCACTCATCAGTGCGATCATAACTCCTGAAGATATCTTCCCAAAGATATTCTTCTTGTCAGTGAAGTAATTAACAA
>JAEEGL010634601.1_pt1 | contig 23441 bp, 16 predicted proteins | sample 9134231 | NCBI WGS metagenome assembly JAEEGL01 (sample SAMN16246548, study PRJNA631951) | gut metagenome | biome: gut microbiome; feature: rumen; material: fiber-attached | host: Bos | place: Iran: Karaj | collected 2018-10
AGTGCCATGCCGCGGTATTCCCACGTGCGGAGGTCTTTGGAGGCGTAGACTTGGAATCCGTCGGGGGAATGGGTGCCGTAGGCATAATAGGTGTCGCCTTCAAGGAGGATGAAGGGGTCGGCCAGCTCGAGCTGACTCTTCTCAAGGGTGATGCGTGCCTGTACTCCGGTAAAGGCGAGGATGAAAAGTAGTAGAATGTGTGTGCGTGGCATAATGGTGTGGTTATATTAAAAGGACACGGAATAGAGTTGTTTGTCCACCAGCAACCCATCTTTCATCTGCAGGGAGAAGGGTCCCGCCTTGCCTGCACGGAACCGCAGGGTGAAGAGGTCGGCGCTACCGCTCAGGACCGGCCGGTCGCCCACGTTGACGAGGGTGGGGTAAAGCGCCTTTTGCCCGTTGGAGTGGAGTCGGTCGTTGGTGAAATTGCGCATGGATTTTACGGCCTCGCCGGGTTCCATGCCGAGGTATTCGTATTCGGCGGGGGCGTAGGGTATGGCAAAACTGAGCGCATTGACATTGGTCAGACCGAAGCCGCGTACCGTGACGGTCACGGTCTCGCCGGCCCGGTAGGTCTTCTTGTCGGGCACGAGGACCAGTTTGCCGGCCACGGGTTCTGCATCGTCCGCGGTCTTGGCTCCACCTTCCAGTTCAACGGCCACGTTGGAGATGTCGTAGGCATCGATGAGCCGGTTGCCGTTGACGTCGCCTTTGCTCACGTAGCCTTCAAAGTCCTTGTCGCCGAGACGCAGGCCGTTGTAGTTGAGGTAGGAGGTAAGGTCGTTCTCGTCGAGCTGATTGTCGGCATTGACATCGCCGGGAATGTAGCTGGGCGTTCCAGGCTGACGGAAAATGTAGAGCTCTTGTCCTGAACCGAACTGGCCATAGGCGCGGTCGACCGTAAGACGGATGTAGCGGGCCTGCGGATGGCCTTTGAAGGTAAATGTCTTTTTCTTCATATCGTGGGTCCAGGCAAAGTTGCCGGCCTCGGTCCAGTGGCTCTTGTCCATGCTGTAGGCCACCTTGCCGGAGAGCAGCATGCCGTTGACGCCCACCTGCCGCGGCAGGTATTCCATGCGGTCGAGGACGTTGACACTGTGCAGGTCGCATGTCATTTCAAAGGGCGTGGCTTTCGTTTCCCACTTGGTGTGCCACATGGTTTTTTCGTCAAAGTCGAAGAGCTTGTGCAGGCCTTCGCCCGGCTGGCTCTGGGCTGTGCAGGTGGCCGTGATGTGGCGGATGGCGAACTCGAGGGGGTTGGCCGTCGTGGTGGCCTTGAACTCTGTCCACTCGCTGCTGCCGCTGCGGTTGACGGCGCGAAGAGCGAAGGCATATTCGGTTTCTGGCTGCAGGTCCTCAAACTTCAGGTAGGTATCGCGGATGCCGGTATAGATCATGCTGTCGTAGCGTATCTCATAGTAGTCGGCGTTGTCCACCGGTTGCCATGAGGGTACGAGACTGTAGGCAGTGCGGTTGGTGTCGTTCACGGTAATGTGTCGGGGAGCGGTGAGGGTGCCGGTCTTTTGTTTTAGACCGTTGTCGATGTTGAACTCATAACCCTTGACGCTCACTTCAATGGTGGTCTTGGTGATATCGCAGGCCTCCATGCGGACATACATGACGGGGCAGGCGGGGAGTTTTACTTTCGAAGCCGGACTGCCGGGCGTGCTGTAGCCGTTGAGGTCGGTTTCGGCCAGATAAAAGTAGGAATTATTGTGCTTGCCAAAGTCTTGCATGCTAGTGGCCTTCTGTAGTTTCACCTTCTTGCCATTGACCTTTGCCGTGACGTTTTTAGGCTCCTTTGACACGTTGAATGTCAGTGTAAGGCTCTTTTGGGTGACCATACCTTCATAGTGTCCTTTGGTGGGCTCGATGGTTATGGTGGCCACACCTTTCTTTAAGCTGGAACAGATGCGTGTGGTCGCACTGTCGCCGTACAGGTAGGCATCGGTCTTGCCGTCATCTTCGTAAACGGTGAATTCGCTTTCGCCGTAAGGGAAGAGTTCATAGGAGCGGACATTCTTGCGAATCTGGTTAGGATTGTTGTGGGCGTAGGTCACAGGCAGAATGCTGCCGGCCTTGATAAAGAGCGGCAGTTTCCATATGGGGGCGTCGTAGTTGTTGAGCACGCAACCGCCCTCGTAGGTCTTGCCGGTGAACATGTCGTACCATTGGCCTTCGGGCAGATAGATGCCGTTGCGTATGTCGTTGCCCTTGGCGTCGGCCCTGGTATCCTGATAGACGGGAGCCACAAGGAACGACGGCCCGCACATGAACTGGTATTGCGTCTGCTTGCCCAGGGTGTATTTGTTGGGATAGTCGAGGAACATGGCGCGCACCATCGGCTTGCCCGTCACGGCCTGGTGGGCTATGGTATAGATGTAGGGCATAATGATGGTTTTCAGCTTCAGATACGAGCGGTTGATGCTTGTGGCCGGCTCTTCCAGGGCGTGGGGATACTTTGGGTTGGCTCCCCAGCCGTCCATGTTGAGTTGCATCGGTGTAAACGTCTTCCATTGGAAGTCGCGCACGTTGACGGCCATGTTTTTCCCGCCGAAGATGCCATCCATGTCGCTGGATATGTTGGGCATGCCCGACAGCCCCGCCCCGATGTAGGTAGGGATGTGGAAACGGATGTATTCCCACTTGCCGCCTGTCTGGTCACCGGTCCACACACCGCCATAACGCTGTGTGCCTGCCCAGCCGTTGACGGTGATGATGAAGGGGCGGGCGCGATGGCCGAGTTTTGGCATCAGTCCGGCCACTTTGCTAATACCGTTCAGGCCGAAGGAGTAGCCGCTGCCCACCCAGGCCACGTCGGTCTTGAGCACACGCACGCCGGCAACGCCGATTTCCTTCTCAATGTCGCGTTGCAGCAAGGGCTTGATACTGTCCACGGGGTGCAGGTCGCTCTGTGTCCACAGACCTATTTCCACGCCTTTCTTACGGGCGTATTCACCAAACTGGCGCAGGTTTTCGATGTTGCCGTCCAGTGTCTCCGCCTGTCCGTAGCCGGCACCATATCCGTCGTTGGGCAGAATCCAGCCCAGCGGCATGTCGTGCTTTTCATATCGGTCGATGACGGCGCGTGCCGAGAACTGATAGCTGCCTGGCTGTTCGCCGTTGAGCGACTCGCGTATGCCGCCGTTGTCCTGCTGGCTTTCCTTGTAACGCTTGCCGTCCTCGAAGAGGATGCCGTTTTCGCTCTCCTTCCAGTAGTCGCGGTTGTAGGCGTTGAGATGTCCTTCGTAGAAACCGAACAGCGGCAGCAGTACGGGCCGGCCTGTCAGCTGATAGTACTGGTTGAGCAGCGCCACCGGTCCGTCGGCCACCCAGAGGAACAGGTCCAGGTGGTCCGTCTGGTGCTCCAATGTAACGACGTCGCCGGTTTTTGCTCCGAAATCGTACTGGCCCGGTTTGAACGTGTGGAACATCATGCCATAGCCGGCAGTGGACCAGTAGAACGGTGCCGGCGAGCACACGCCGCCGTCGTTCCAGCTGTTCTGGTTGACAATGCAGATCTGTTGACCGCGGTGTGAGAAGCGTCCGTTCTGCACGCCGCCGCCGTAGAAATATTCGTCGGGTTGGGCCTGCAGGGTCACCTTCACGCCTTTGTCGGAAATCTCGGCCGGCGAGAGCTCCTTCATGACGGTGACGTTCTTCTGCCGGTCGCGCAGGCTGACGGTGCCTTTTTCCTTATTGAAAATTAGTTCCATGCAGGCCGTGCTTATGCCGTCGGGTGTGAGGGTGAGCTCCTTCACTGCGCCTCGAGGCTGGTCTACCAGAATCTGTGCCGGTGGCGTGGCCTGCGGGTCGCGTACGGGGCCGCCCTTGGGGTCTTGGAACACGCGCACGATGCGGTCGCTGTAGAAGTCGAGCGTGCACGTCTGGCCGTCGGCATAGGTTATTGCCACAGTCGTGGGGCCGCTCAGCTTGGCCGAAACAATCTTGCGCTCGGCACCGCGCGAGTTAATGGACATAAGCCCTAAGGCCATAATCAGTAAAAATAAGTTGCGAATGTGTAAATGCATGGTGAGTTTTTTTATATTTGGAGCAAAGTTACAACAATTTAGCGGACTACGGGCGTTTTCTCCGAAAATACTCTGCCGCGCGTGCCGCTTGGGCTCTGTGGCGCACTCCGGAAATCCTGAGCCGTACCAACTCCGTTTTCGTTTTTCCTAACTCCGTTCTCGCCCGTCGAAGAGCCGGCGTCGGAGCCGCCGGACGGAGGAAAATTGGGCAAATGCTTGTGAGTTCCGAAAGAAAAGCGTAATTTTGCACCGCTTTTTCCCTCAAGGGTAACGAAATGGCATCCGTGTGATGGCGAATTAGCATAGAGAAACTAATTTAGAGTAACACATTTAAAGAAAAAAGAAAAATGAAGGAATTTAATCTTCAAGGAACCAAGCGCACCGAGGTGGGCAAGAAGGCCACTCGCGAACTGCGCAAAGAGGGCAAAGTGCCCTGCGTGATTTATGGAAATCAGAAGGACAGCGAAGGCAAAGTGGTTGCCACAGAATTTGTAGTACCCTTCGAGGGCATCCGCAAGCTCATCTATACGCCCGACATCTTCCTGGTAAACGTTGACATCGACGGTCAGCTATGCAAGGCCGTAATGCGCGAAATCCAGTTCCATCCCGTAAAGGACAACGTGCTTCACGTGGACTTCTACCAGATTACCGAAGGTCAGCCCATCACGATGGACGTGCCTGTGGTTTACGACGGTCACGCTGTCGGTGTACGCGCCGGTGGTGCCCTGCAGACCCTTATCCGCCGTCTGAAAGTGCTCGGCCAGTATCAGGACATTCCTGAGAAACTGCACGTTGACGTTTCCAACCTCGACCTGGGCAAGAGCATTAAGGTAGGTGACCTGAGCTTTGACAACTTGGAGATTATCACTCCGAAGCAAGCTCTCGTTTGCACCGTCAAGACCACGCGTGCCGCTGCCAGTGCTGCCGCTGCCGCTGCTACCGAAGAAGGCGAAGAAGCAGCTGCTGAATAAGTAGATTCATCTCCAGAATAATATTTCTGACGGCGTGTTGGCACAAGTAAGCAATGGACATGAGTTTTCTCTATAATTGGTTCCAACGCTTCCGTCGCACACAACCGTCTGAAACGAATGACATGAACCATCTGATTGTTGGCCTGGGCAACATCGGCGACGAATACGCCGCCACCCGGCACAACATGGGATTCCGCATATTGGACGCTCTTGCCGGAGCGTCCAATGCTGTTTTTGAGGACAAGCGCTACGGGTTCGTCACCGAAGTGCGTGTGAAAAATCAGAAACTCATCCTGCTGAAGCCCTCCACCTATATGAATCTCAGCGGCAACGCCGTGCGCTACTGGATGAACCAAAAGAAGATTCCCGTTGAGCGCCTGCTGGTGGTATGTGATGACTTGGCACTCCCCTTCGGCACGCTGCGCATGAAGCCCGGAGGCAGCGAGGGCGGTCACAACGGTCTGCGCCACATCGTCTCGGTGCTCGGCACCAACCAATTCGCCCGCTTGCGCTTTGGCATCGGCCATGACTTCGGCCAGGGCCAGCAGGTAGGCTACGTGCTGGGCGATTTCAGCGATGAGGAACTGGCCCGGATGGACGAACGGGTGGGCAAGGCTGTGGAGATGATAAAGACCTATGCCCTCAGCGGGGTGCAGCAGGCGATGAACCAATTTAACGGCAAGTAGTGTCATGGGCGACTCGGCACGTCTAGACAAGTGGCTCTGGGCCTCGCGTATCTACAAGACGCGCTCCATTGCCATTGATGCCTGCAAGAACGGCAGGGTCACGATGAACGGCGGCCGTCTCAAGGCATCGCACCCGGTTAAGGCCGGCGATGTCATAGAAGTGAGGAAACCGCCGGTGACTTATTCTTTCCGTGTGCTGCAGCCCATCGAAAAGCGCGTGGGAGCCAAACTGGTGCCTGAGATAATGGAAAACGTGACGCCGCCGGAGCAATACGAGCTCTTGGAGATGAGCCGCATCAGCGGTTTCGTGGGACGCGCCAAAGGTACTGGCCGGCCTACCAAGAAAGACCGCCGCGCTCTGGAAGACTTCACGGCGCCGGTCTATCTGCCGGACTTCGATGCGCAGGACGACGATTTCGATTTTGATATTGATGACCTATAGAATGTCAAGGGGAGCGAACCAGGTTCGCTCCCCTTGACGTTTCTAAGTCCCTTTTCGTTTGTTCGGGGAAACTATATCGGTGTTCGTCGCGACGAAAACGGATTTAGTGCGGACGAAAACGGATTTAGTGCGGCTGTCGCGTTGTTTAGATTTGACTGGTAAGGCTTTGGAGAGAGGCGCGTTCGCCCACAATCCAGATGACGTCGCCCTCGCGAATCAGACGGTCGGCGCGTGGCAGGCCCAGGTGCTCTTCGCCGTCCTCAAATCCGACGAGCATGCATTGGTAGTCCTCGCGAAGGCGGCTTTCACGCACGGTTTTGTTGCAGAAAGGCAGCGTGGTGTCAATGGTCAGGCTGCGCAAGAGCATTTCGTGGTCGTCGGTGCGCTCGTAGGCCGTGTTTATTTCAGTTTGCAGACGGCGTGCAAAGGCCGACAGGTGCTCGTCGTCGCCGATAACCTGCAGTTTGTCGCCGGGGAACAGCCGCATGTTGCCACCGGGAATGTTAATGCGCGCCCCTTCGCGAATGATGGCGGCCACCATGACCCCGTCCTTGCGGGCCAGGTCGAGCGAGAAGAGCGTCTGGCCCGCCAAGCGCGTGTTCATGGGCAGGGTGAGGATGGAGAGGTGTACGTCGCGCGACAGGAGACGCTGGGCATAGCCCGGGGCGGTGCGCCCCTGCTGCTCGGCTTGGATTTCACGCGAATGGAGGTTGCGCAGGAAGAGATGCTCCAGCCGCACACTGTTCAGCTTGACGCGTCGCGAGGCAATGATGACCAGCATGAGCACGAAGGAAACTATCCATTGTGCGACGGCGGAGAAAGAAAACAGGTAGTGGATAACGTTGAAGATAAATGCGGAGGACAAGACATAGCGCACAAGGACGGTGAAGAGGAGTGGGAAACGGTTGAAGCGATTGCGTTGCCACAAGGCCTTGAACTCATCGGAATGGTTTTTGCGCATCACGATGGCCCGCAGGAAGGGGGATATGATGAGCAGTGTGAGGACCCCGCAAGCGGCGCGGCCCCACCATTGGCCTAAGAACGACGTGAGCAATGGCAGCACGGATGCAAACATGACGGCAATGACGGCAATGGAGAGGAATGCATAGGCCCCCACTTGTTTCAGCAACATCAGTAAGAGACGTTTCCACGCGTTGTCGTTGCTGACGGACGGGATGCCGTTGGAGTCGTCAAGTGTCTGCTTGAGCCGCGCAGGCAGTATGGGCTCGATGCGGTTGTAAGCCGGTATGGCCAGACGTATCATGTAAGGCGTGAGGAACGTGGTGATGACACTCACGGCTACGACAACAGGGTACAGGAAGTCGGCCGTTACCTTCAAGCTGACGCCCAGTGAGGCTATGATGAAGGCAAACTCGCCTATCTGCGCCATGCTGAAACCGCACTGCATGGCCACCTTGAGCGGTTGGCCCGAGAGCAGGTAGCCGCCTGTGCCGAAGATGACCTGTCCGACGATGATGGTGAGCACCAGTACAAGGATGGGTAACCAGTATTGTGCCAAAATCTGCGGATCAACCAACATGCCGACCGAAACGAAGAATACGGCACCGAAGAAGTCCTTGACCGGGGCCACTACGCCCTCGATTTGTTCCGCTTCGACGGTTTCGGCCAAGATGCTGCCCATCATAAATGCGCCGAAAGCTGCACTGTAGTTCATCTTGACAGCCAAGACCACCATGAGGAAGCACAGGCCGAGCGACACGATGAGCAGTGTCTCGCGCGACATCCATTTGCGGTTTTTCCGGAGGAATGTGGGAATGATGAACAGGCCGACAAGAAACCACACTACCAGCACCAGCAGCAGCCGGAGCATGCTGTTGGCCAAAGCTGCGCCTTCCAACTGTCCGGCGGCGGCCACCATGGCCAGGATGACCATGAGCAAGATGCCCAGGATGTCTTCTACTACCAGTACACTCAGCACCGAGCTGGCAAAACGCTGCTGCCGCAGTCCCATGTCGTCGAAGGCCTTGAAGATAATGGTCGTGGACGACATGGCCAGCATGCCGCCGAGAAACAGGCTGTTGATGCGGCTCCAGCCGAAGAAGTGGCCGCAGATGGAGCCCAAGCCTATCATGCAGAAGATGATGGTGCACGCCGCGATGAACGGGCTGCTGCCCATCTTCAATATCTTTTTGAAGCTGAACTCCAGACCCAGAGTGAACATGAGGAAGATGACGCCGATGTCGGCCCATGTCTGCACGCTCTGCATGTCGGTTACCGACGGCATGAACTGGAAGTGCGGGCTGCTGATGAAGCCCGCGACAATGTAGCCCAGCACCAACGGTTGGTTGAGGCGCTTGAAGAGTATTGTCACCACGCCTGCCAGCACCAGTATCAGTGCCAGGTCGCTGATAAGGGGTTGAAGTTCGCCCATGAGCGGCGAAGTTAGTCGTTGAATTGAGCGGTAATCTTACATATCTCCACAACCACCTGCATGGCCTTTTCCATGGTGGGGATGGGCAAGAATTCAAATGGTCCGTGGAAGTTGATGCCGCCGGCAAAGATGTTTGGGCAGGGCAGGCCGCGGAAACTCAGCTGCGCTCCGTCGGTGCCGCCGCGTATGGCCTGTATGCGGGGCGAGACACCCGTATTTTCCATGGCTTTGATGGCTATGTCGATGACGTGCATCACAGGTTCCACCTTTTCTCTCATGTTGTAGTATTGGTCGCGCAGTTCCAGAGTCACCGTGCCTGCGCCATATTTTTCGTTAAGCGCGGCCACCAGTTGGGTAATCTGTTCCTTGCGGGCTTCAAACTTCTTGCGGTCGTGGTCGCGGATGAGATACGACATCGTGGCCTTTTCGCATGCTCCCTCCATGCCCAGCAGGTGGAAGAAACCTTCGTAGCCTTCGGTGTTCTCAGGCAGTTCGTCCTGAGGCATCAGCCCCTGCAACTCGGTGGCTATGCGCACGGCGTTTACCATTTTGTTTTTGGCGTAGCCCGTGTGCACACTCTTGCCCTTGATGGTGATTTTGGCGGCTGCGGCGTTGAAACATTCATACTCCAGTTCGCCTATGTCGCCGCCGTCCATGGTGTAGGCCCAGTCGCAGCCGAACCCTTCCACGTCAAACTTATGGGCACCCATGCCAATCTCTTCGTCCGGATTGAAGCCTACGCGTATGTCGCCATGCTCAATTTCCGGGTGTTCCATCAGATAGACCATGGCCTGCACTATTTCGGCTATGCCGGCCTTGTCGTCGGCTCCCAGCAGGGTACGGCCGTCGGTGACGATGAGGTCTTCGCCCTTGTGGGCCAGCAATTCAGGGAATACTGTCGGGCTGAGCACTGTGCCGTCCTCGCTGTTGAGCACGATGTCGCCGCCGTCGTATTGTTCTACGATACGCGGGTTCACACCCTCGCCGCTGGCATCGGGGCTGGTGTCCATGTGGGCGATGAAGCCCACCGTGGGCGTTTTCTTGTCCGTATTGCCCGGCAGAGTGGCATAGAGGTAGCCGTGCTCGTCCAGTTCCACGTCTTTCAGGCCCACGTCCTCCAGTTCGTTTTTCAAGTATTTGGCGAAGACCATCTGTTTCGCCGTGCTCGGCGTGGTCTCTGCATCCTCGCTCGACTGGGTGTCGAACTTCACATAGTTCAAAAACCGTTCTACGATATTCATTGTCATTTTGTCTTTTACGTTCATTAGGGCAAAGATACGAATAAATTATGATAGGTATGCCAAGGCAGCGAGAAAATCTGATTACTCATGAAATTCAGAATGGCCGGACGGCCCGGAAACCCCATGAAAATGTCAAAAATTTTCAGACTTTTCCAGCGGTTTTTGTAATCGTCTGGTTTTCATTTGGTCTTAAATATGTCAAAACAAAGGCGGCGTTTCAGAATTTTGAAACGCCGCTTGTGAATTTTGAAACGCCGTCTTTGTAGCCCGAAATCGGACCACTGGCTTTGGACTGTCAAATCTTTTTTGAATTTTTCATGATGCCATTGTCCGTCACGTTCACTTCACGATAGTATATTTTCCGGCAGTGTAGCGTTTCGACTCTGTCTCGCCGGGCAGTGTGACGGTGGCCGTGGCGCCTTTGGGAATAGTGAACTCCCATCTCCAGCGGTCGCCGTCGTAGCGCCAGGCACTCTTGATGATGCCGGCGGCAGAATGGTATTCGGCTTCAATGTGTCCCAGACGTTTGTCTGGCACGGGACGCATGATGATGTGCTTGAAGCCGGGCTCGGCGGGGTCGGAGGCGATGCCGGCCACCGTTTCCCATATCCATTCGGCCACACAGCCATAGGCGTAGTGGTTGAAACTGTTCATGCCTTGCGGGCCCATGCCCTTGTCGGCCATGTAGCTGTTCCAGCGTTCCCATATGGTGGTGGCACCGTTGTCGACCGAGTAGAGCCAACTGGGATTCTTGCGTTGGAAAAGCAGTTCGTAGGCGATGTCGACCATCCCGTTTCCGGTGAGGGTGGACATGAGGATGGAGGTGCCCAGAAAACCGGTTTGGAGACAGTTGCCGTGTTCGCGGAAATTGTTGCGCAGGCGTTCCGTCATGGCTTTTTTTGCCGCACCCTCGACGAGATGGTTTCTCAGGGCGAAGAGGGCCGGTGTCTGCATGGTGTTGAGGATGTCTGTCTTGAACGTGCCGTCGGCCTTGAGGAACTTCTCCTGCAGATAGGCCTTGGCCTCGGCTTCCATGGCGCGGTATTTGGCCTCGTCGCGGCCGGTGGCGTGCGCCATGTCAGCCATCATGGACGCGTCAATGGCCCAGTAGGATGCGCTCAGATAGTTCCAATAGTCGAGGGCCTCGGGTTTCAGTCCCTTGTCGAAGGCCCTGCCGCTGCAGCTCTCCAGCGGCTCATAGCTCAGCCAGTCGGCCCACTGGTAGTTGCCGTTTTCGGCACGCAGGGTCTCATGGTCGTATTTGGTTTCGTTGACATAAGCCATGTATTTTTCCATCGATTCCCAGCTTTCGTCCACGATGGCCTTGTCGCCAAACTGTTTCCAGACGGTCCAGGGCACAATGACACCGGCGTCGGCCCAGCCGAGCCGCATCATGTTGCCCGGTTCAGCTCCATATTGTGCTCTGGGCGCCACGCCGGGATAAGCGCCCGTCTCGCTCTGTGTGTCGCGGACGTCGCGCAACCACTTGTGGAAAAATTGGTCGGTGTTGGCAAAGAACGAGCCTGTCTCGGCAAACACCTGCGTGTCGGCCATCCACCCCAGACGCTCGTTGCGCTGCGGGCAGTCGGTGGGAACGGAGAGGTAGTTGGAGCGCTGTCCCCAGATTACGTTCGAGATAAGTTTGTTGATCGAAGCGTCGCCTGTTGTGATGGTGCCGGTTTCCATCTCTTTCGAAATGGAGGTGACGGGAATGGACTTGACCGATTTGATGCTCACCTCGTCTGTCGCCGTCACCGACACGTAGCGGTAGCCGTAGAAAGAGGTGTGGGGATAGTAAGTCACATAGTCACTGCTGTTGGCAAAGGTGTAGATAAGTTGGATGGCATCCTTGTACATGCGCAGGTTTTGGCGGTGCACGCTCCCTTCGGGGCCGTCCATGCCGCGGCTTCGGGCACCGTTGCCGTCGTTGAGCAGTTCGCCGGGCAGGCAGGTGAGTACCGTGCCGCTGGCTGCCTTGAATTCAAAGGCCGGAACGGCGGAGCAGTTCTGACCAAAGTCCACCACAAGCGTTTCGCCAGGTTTCACCGTCATCACTTCGTCCCTGGCAAATTCTTTGACCACGACCACTTTCCCGAATTCCTTGCCTTTCTGCTCCTTGCCTTCGCCTTCTTTGGCGCCTTCCACGCCTTTCCATATATAGGCCTTCACGGGAGAGAGCGTGAGGTCGGTGCGCAGATAGATTTCAGCGCCGGCCGTGGGAAGTATCTCACCGGAGAATTCTGTGTTTTCCTCCGGTGTGGATAAATAGGCCCTTTTCGTGAAGCCCATTGGCAGGCGGGCGTCGTACTCTTCGCCGTCGAAGATGCCTGAATGCTTTACCGGGCCTGCAATGCCGGCTTTCCAGTGGTCAAGGTCAGTGCCGAAGCATTGCCGTGTGCCGTCGGAATAGGTCAGTTCGAGCACGCCGCGGAAAGCGCATTTCTTTCCTATCATGCCTTCGTGTCCGCCGGGGGTGACGATGCGGTCGCCCCACCAGCCGGGGGTCACTTGTGCGGCCAGCTGGTTTTCGTCGCCGGACTTGGTATTGAACACTTTGGTGATATCGTAAGTGAACGAGCGCTTGGTCTTCCCGTAGTGGGTGAAGCCGGGCTTGAGCACTTCCTTGCCTATGCGCTGGCCGTTCACGTAGAGTTCATACACGCCGAGGCCCGCCGTCATCCATTTGGCCGACTTTACCCGTTTCCCGTTCTTTACCGTCGATGTGAACCAGCTGGCTCCGTCGGCGGCACGCTCGTTGTCGCCGCGTATCTTGCCTGTTACCACAGGGGCATCGGCTGCCGAGAGCCACTTCGAAACGCTCCACGCCGAGTGGTCGAGCGCGTTGGTGAGATTACCCGCTTCGGCGGTGTCGCCCGTGGCGCACCCCGATAGACTGACCATTGCTGCGACAATGGCTACACTTGTCAAATTTCTGAATACTGCTTTCATATTGAACTGAACTATATGGTTACAAAGTTCTCAAAAAATATTGGAAAAGGCAAACAATCCGTCTAAAAAACATGTTTTGCCTAAGCGAATAAAGAGGGGGCTTTTGTCAAAATTTTTCGCACTTTTTCTTGTGGTTTTGTAATGCGCTGATTTCCATCTGCTCTCAAACGTACCCGAACAGAAACGGCGTTTCGGCATTTTGAGACGCCGTTTCAAATTTCCGAAACGCCGCTTTTGCGCGCCGAAATCGGACCTCTGCCGGCGGTTTGTCAAAATTTTGTCAATTTTTGCCTCTCTGCCTCCGGCGCGCCTGCTTTTTCCTGTCGGTATGAAACTTTTTTGGCCTCCACGGCTGTCAGGTACAGAAAACTTGCGGTTTTCATTTCTCCGCTACGGCCATAATTTGTAATTTTGTGCCCGAATATAATTAAAAAGGTACAATAGAATGATCACATTTCTGGTTTCTCTGGCCCTGCTCGTGCTGGGCTACATGGTTTACGGCCGCTTTGTGGAGCGCGTGTTTGGCCCCGACGACCGTGTGACGCCGGCTGTGAGCAAGGCCGACGGCGTGGATTACATCGTTCTTCCGAACTGGAAGATATTTATGATTCAGTTTCTCAACATTGCTGGCACAGGCCCCATCTTCGGTGCCATCATGGGCGCCAAGTTCGGCCCGTCGGCTTACTTGTGGATCGTCTTCGGCTGCATCTTCGCCGGTGCTGTCCATGACTACCTGGCCGGCATGCTCTCCATGCGCCACGACGGAGCCGGGCTGCCTGAACTGGTAGGCCGCTACCTGGGCAACACCACCAAGAAGGTGATGCTTGTCTTCAGCGTATTGCTGCTGGCCATGGTGGGAGCCGTCTTCGTATATAGTCCGGCCGAGATACTCAAGGGCATGTGGGGCAGCGGCCTCTTCTGGATTATTGCCATCTTTGCCTACTACGTCATAGCCACCATGTTGCCCATCGACAAAATTATCGGGCGCATCTATCCCCTCTTTGCCTTCTCGCTGCTCTTCATGGCGGCCGGCCTGATGGTATGCCTGCTGCTCAAGTGGCCGGCCCTGCCCGAAATATGGGACGGATTGGGCAACAAAGCCATTGCCACGGGCCATGAGTCGGAGCCGTTGCTGCCCTGCCTGTTCATCACCATCGCCTGCGGTGCCATCAGCGGTTTCCACGCCACCCAGAGCCCCCTTATGGCGCGTTGCATGAAGAGCGAGCGCATGGGGCGCCCCGTCTTCTACGGAGCCATGATAACGGAAGGCATCGTGGCGCTCATCTGGGCTACGGTGGCCATGTACTTCTTCTACAATTCCCCTGAACCGGGCTACACGCAGCTGGCCGGCGAGAGCGGTTTCGCCACCTCAGCCCCTGCCGTGGTCAGCCTGGTGTGCAACGACTGGCTCGGCGTGGTGGGCGGCATCCTGGCCCTGCTCGGTGTGGTGGCTGCGCCCATCACCAGCGGCGACACGGCCTTCCGCTCCGCCCGTCTCATCATTGCCGAATTTATCCATCTGGAGCAGCGTACCATAGTGAAGCGCCTCTATATCTGCCTGCCCCTCTTCGCAGCCGCCATAGCCCTGCTGATGTGGCAGATAAACAATCCCGACGGCTTCAATGTCGTCTGGAAATACTTCGGGTGGGCCAACCAGACGCTGGCCGTCTTCACCCTGTGGACCCTTACCGTCTATCTGGTCTTGCACAAGAAGCCATATATCATCACCCTGGTGCCCGCACTCTTCATGACGGTCAGCTGCACCGTGTTCTTCTTCATCTCCAAACAGGCTCTCAATGTAGGAGCCACGGTGGCCTGGAGCATGGGTGCCGCCATACTGGTGGTGGCTCTCGTCTGGTTCTTCGTCTGGAAGCGTAAGCAAGCCAAAGCGTAGGCACCGGCAGAACGAAAACGGAGTTAGTCAGCGCGAAAACGCATTTAGGAATGGCTAACGCCGTTTTCGTGCCTTCCGTATAACGATAGTCCTCCCATATGGAACTCCTCATATTCGATTTTGACGGCACGTTGGGCGATTCGCGGCGGCTCATTGTCACCACGATGCAGGAAACGCTGGCGGCTTTGGGACTGCCCGTGGCCGGTGAAGCGGCCTGTGCCGCCACCATTGGCCTGCCGCTGGAGGGGTGTTTCTTTCAACTGCTCAACGACGAAGCGTTGGCGGCGCAGTGCGCCGATTTGTACCGGTACGAATTGTTCCCGAAAAATAATGTGCCGGGAGCCGTGCCGCCGTTCCCCGGGGTGGTGGCCACGCTGCACGAACTGCACCGGCGCGGTCTGGAACTGGCGGTAGCCAGCAGCCGTGCCACACCGTCGCTGATGCAACTGCTGGGCGACATGGACGTGCTGCCCCTGTTCAGCAGCGTGGTGAGCACACTCGACGTGGCCCAGCCAAAACCCGCCCCCGACATGGTGCTCAAAATACTTGCTGACACGGCCGCCAAACCATCCGACACCATGATGGTGGGCGATGCCACCTACGACATGCTGATGGGACGGGCCGCCGGCTGCGCTACCTGCGGCGTGACCTACGGCAACGGCACACGGGAAGAATTGGCCCGTGTGGCAGACAGCCTTATAGACCGCTTTCCTGACCTGCTGAGACTGCTCTGAGAACTGCCGGCGAAAAAATATTGGAAAAAATGGAGCGCAAACGCCGGAGTTCAGAATAAAATACGTACTTTTGCAGTAATAACCGCGAGAGACATCAAGAAACAATGATAAATAGAGAACTGATAAGATTGAAAGTGGTACAGCTGGTGTATGCTGACTACAAGAACGAAGGCAAATCGGTGGACGATGCCATGAAGGAACTCGTTTTCAGCCTGTCGAAATCCTACGACCTGTACCACTATCTGCTGCTTCTCATTACCGATATAACCGATTACGCCCGCCGTCGCTACGATTCGCTGAACGAACGGCTGAAGACCATAGGCAGCCATGACACGGCCAATGCACGCTTCGTAAACAACCGTCTGGCAGCCCTGTTGGCAGACAACAAACAATTGTACGAGTTTTACGAAAAGCCCGAAACCCACAAATGGCTGGAGCAAGAGGGCCTGATAAAAAAACTCTACAAGCAAATAACTGAAAGCAGCATTTACGAGGCTTACATGGCCTCTGAGGACGACTCCTTCGAAACGGACCGCGAGCTGTGGCGCAAAGCCTACAAACAGTTCATTTGTAATAACGAGGACGTGGACAATGCCTTGGAGGAATGGAGCCTTTATTGGAACGACGACAAAGAGGTGGTGGACACCTTCGTGCTGAAAACCATCAAGCGTATGAACGAGGCGGACGGGCCCGACCAGCCCTTGCTCCCCGCCTACAGCGCCGACGAGGACCGCGAGTTTGCCGGCCGCCTGTTTGAGGCGGCATTGATGCACCGTGGGGAATACGAGGAGATGATACGGCAAAGCACCCGCAACTGGGACTTTGAGCGCATTGCCGTGATGGACGTGGTCATCATGATTTGTGCCCTGGCCGAGGTGATGACTTTCCCGAACATTCCGGTCAATATTACGTTGAACGAATATATCGACCTGGCCAAGATTTACAGTTCACCGCGCAGTGCAGGATTTGTGAACGGCCTGCTCGACCATATCGTGAAGATATTGCGCGGCAAAGGGCGTATCAATAAGTGACGGATATTCATCTAAAACCCAATTATACGTATGATTACATTAGCAACCATCCTGCTTCAGGCAGGTGCAGCCCCTCAGCCCGCAGGCGGCGGTGGCATGTTTTGGATTATGATTATTGCGCTTTTCGCCATCATGTATTTCTTCATGATTCGTCCGCAGCGCAAAAAGCAGAAAGAGATTGAAAACTTCCGCAAGGCTCTCCATGTGGGACAGGAAGTGATTACCGCCGGGGGCATCCATGGCACAATCCGTCAGATTGACGAGGCAAGCAATGTCATCGTCCTGGAGATTGCCAAAGATGTGAAGATCCGTATTGACAAAACTTGCATCTACGCCGACTCCTCAAGTGTGGCAGCCCAGCAAGGCGAAGTGAAATAATTGTTGTCTCATAACAACTGGCTTTGGCTCAGGCCAAGGCCAGTTGTTCCTTAGTTTCTTTGCAGTAAGACCATGAGAGGGACGGTGGTGCCGTTTTTTCTGCGCACGATGGTTCGTGTGCGGCGGTTCTTCTCGCGTTTGATGAACCGCAATTTCATGGTTTTCCTGTTCTTTTTGTTCCTTTCGGCAGCATTCTGGGTATTCCTGGCGCTGGATGACGAGTATGAACGCGAGTTTGACGTTCCCCTGGAACTGGTCAACGTGCCCGAAAATGTCGTCATCACCACGCCGCTGCCCGAAACCTTCCATGTGGTGCTCAAGGACCGCGGCAGCCAGCTGATAAACTACCATTATGCCGGATTGCCCAAAGTGACGGTCGATTTCACCAACTACGACCGCCATCTTGGTATGGTGTCGTTCCCCGTGACCGATATCACCAAGCAGCTGGTTCAGAAGATGAGCACCTCTACCCGCTTGGTGTCGGCCAAGCCCGAGCGGCTGGAGTACCTCTTCAATTTCGGCATGCATGTGCGCATGCCCGTCCGGCTCCATGCCACGGTCAAGGCCGAGGCTTCCTATGCCGTTTCGTCGGTGAGGGTAAAGCCCGACTCCGTGACCGTATGGGCATCGCAGGAAATTCTTGACACGATGACCGCAGCCTACACCGTGCCCGTCTATGCCACGTCTCTCACGGCCTCACAAGAGCGTGAGGTGGCCCTGCAGCCCGTGCGGGGCATCAAGTATGCACCCGACCAGGTGAAAGTCAACATAGAGGTGGACGAGATGACGGAAAATGAAGTCGATGTCCCCGTACGGGGCACCAATTTCCCCGCCAGCAAACGTCTGCGCACGTTTCCGTCGAAAGTGAAGGTCACTTTCCAGGTGGGTACCAAATCTTACCGTAGCATTACCGCCGATGACTTTGTCCTGTTGCTCTCCTACGACGAAGTGAAGGACAATGCCGACGGTCGTGCCAGTCTTTCGCTCAAGTCCATCCCGCCCGGTGTGAGCCACGTGCGCATCGTGCCCAAGGTGGTGGAATTTTTGATAGAAGATGTGCCCGAAACCGAGTCAGATGACCTTTAGCCTGGGGGTTACAGGAGGCATCGGCAGCGGCAAGAGTTATGTTTGCCGCCGGTTGGAAGCGATGGGAGTGCCCGTCTTCGACACCGATCGTGAGGCCCGTTGCGAAATGGAGGAAAACACCCGTTTACAAACTCAGTTGTCAGAACTCGTCGGCCAGCCTGTGGTGTTGGGCGGCCAATTGCAGAAACACGTGCTTTCTGCCTTCATCCGTTCGTCTTCCGAGTGTGCCGTGCAGGTGGACAACTTGGTCCATCCCTGTGTGAGGCAGCGCATGCGCCGGTGGCTGGCCGCTCAAACGGCCGAAGTCGCTGCCGTGGAGTGTGCCTTGCTCTTTGAGTCCGGCTTCGATGCCGATGTCAATCTGACGGTGGCCGTCACGGCGCCGCTTGAGGTCCGTGTGGCCCGGGTGATGGCGCGCGACGGCAAGCCGCGCGAAGAGGTGGAGCGATGGATAAGCCTTCAGATGGACGAGGAAACCAAGACGGCCCGCGCCGACGTTGTCATTGTGAACGATGGGGCTCACGATGTTGACTTGCAGTTGCGTTTGCTTCTGGCCAGCATCGCATCGGAAAAAAGTTAAGTTTTTTTTCGCCCCTTTCGCCCTGTAATTCGTGGCTAACACTTAACTTTGCGCCTGCAAATGTATAATCTGAATATTTAGAAACATGAAAGAAATCATACTGGCTATCTCCGGCAAGCCCGGATTGTTCCAATTAGTGTCGCGTGGTCGCGCCACGCTGGTCGTAGAAACGGTTGACGAGCAGAAACGCCGCACATCGGTGAGCCTGCGCGACCGCATCTCGTCGCTCAACGACATCTCGATCTACACAGACGATGAAGATGTGAAACTCATGCAAGTATTTGAAAACATACGTGAGAAATACGAAGGCAAACCTGTGGCCATTGACGCCCGCAAGGCTTCTAAGGAAGAGCTGAGCGACTTTCTTGCCGAAGTATTGCCAAACTACGACCGCACCCGCGTGTATCCGAACGACATCAAGAAGATGATTCTGTGGTACAACATCCTGGTGGACAACGGTTACACCGATTTCCTCGTGCCCGAAGAGGGCAGTGAAGAGTCCGAGGGCGAGCCGGCCGAATAGTCCTCAAACCCTCCCGTCCCCATGCCGCCGGCGGTCCGTCTGCGGCCGAGGGTAACGATAACGAAATCCGATATGGAGCGTTCTATATCGGATTTCGTTATATCTATATCGGATATAGTCCGTCCGAAAACGGATTCCGTTCGCAAAACTGACGCACGGTGTCACATCAGGTTTGCTTGTCGCAATGAAATACACCCTCCCGATTGGCTGAACTTTTTTGCCAGTTCATTGAAAAACATGGTATAATACAGTGAGATGAATAAACAAAATGTGTACTTTTGCCATCTTATTAACAAAAAGTATCAACCGATGAAACCATTGCTAATCTCTCTCTTTGCACTGTTGGCATTGACGGCAGTACAGGCCGACACAACCTATGGGTATCTCCTTTTCAAAGGGACAGACGGGACTCCGGCCGCCCTTTCCGTGGCAGAATTGGAAATGACCGTCGCCGGCGGCCAGCTGGTAGCGGTCAATGCAGCCGGAACCCGCACCTTTTCCCTGAAGGATTTGGCCACCATGCAGTTTTCCGAGACCGCGCCTTCCGGTATTGCCACGTCGCGGCGGGTGGATGGCCCTGTGGCTGTGACAACTCCTTCGGGCGTGCAAATGGGAACCTTTGGCAGTCTTCAAGAAATACGCAGCAAACTGTCTCCGGGCATCTATCTGGTGAAGCAAGGCAGTGAAACATTCAAAACAGTGGTAAGATGAAACGAATACAGCTATTTATCGCCGCCCTGGCGGCTACGGTGACCCTGATGGCGCAGACCCTGAACGTGCAAGTGGGCCAAGTTACCTACCAGTTTCCGGCTGCGCAAGCCGGTGAGATGGTTTATGCCGACGGTACGACACTTACAATATTAAATAAGGTATTCACTTTGTCCGAAGTGACACGAATGTACGTCGATACCACAACGGTGACCGACAACAGCGTCAGTGTGGTCTATCAGGATACATGTGCCCTGGTGCGGGTGGCCGGCAACGTGGCGCAATACGTTGACGTGGCCGTCGATGGCGCTCACGTCGATATTGCACAACTGGACGCTTTGGCCACAGAAGTCACCTATACGCTCTCAGGCAGTTCCTCCGACGGCGCATTTCTGATGTCTGGTTCCTATAAAGCCACCGTCGTCCTCAACGGACTCACCCTGACTAATCCCAACGGCGCTCCCGTCAATATTCAGAACGGCAAACGCATCGAAGTGAGCATCAAAAGTGGCACGGTAAACACCCTGACCGATGGCACCGGCAACACACAGAAAGGGTGCTTCGTCAGCAAAGGCCACACCGAGTTCAAGGGCAAAGGAACGCTCAATGTCTATGGTCTGGCTGCCAACGGCATCTGGAGCAAGGAGTATGTGACAGTGAAAAACTGCACTATCAACGTGCTCTCGGCCGTGAAGGATGGCCTGAACTGCAATCAGTACTTCGCGATGGAGAGCGGTGAACTTACAATAAAAAGTGTGGGCGACGATGCGCTCCAGATATCCTTCGAGGATGACGGTACAGATGCCGAAGACACCGGTGCCTTCACGCTTACAGGCGGTACGCTCGATGTGACGGCCACAGCCGATGCCGCCAAAGGCATCAAAGCCGCCGGCAATGTGTATGTGCAGGGAGGCAGCCTCACCGTGACCCAGACCGGTAACATCGTGACCGACTCCACGGGCATCAGTTATCCCACCAGCGTGAAGAGTGACAGCAATATTGTCATTACCGGCGGCACGGTGACCGTGAACAACGCGGCAGCCGGTGGCAAGGGACTCAGCGCGGAGGGACATGTAACAATAAACGAAAACGATACCACCACCATAGTCAACATCACAGCCAACGGTACCGGAGGCACGGCAGAGAACGCCGGAGGCAGTTCCACAACCACAGGTTCCTATAAAATTTATGTCAGCGTACCCACCTCGGGCGGCGGCATGGGACCCGGCGGAAGTGGCAACAGCGCATGGAGCAGTATTTACTTATATAAAAGTGACGGCACACTGGTGGAACAATTGACCAAGTCAGTCAGCAAATCGAGCGGTTACACCACCACGACGTTCTATTACTACGATTTTAAGGCTTCTGACAACGGCACATACTATTTCCAGGCTCCCGACTACACCAGCCGCGGCACGACCTACACCATCCGGTCGGTCACCTTCAGCGGACCAACTACGGGAGAAGACATCTATTACAGCATAAACAACAGCTATTCCACCAGTGGCTCTGTTCGTACCTACAGGCTCACCAATGTGACCAACACCTATGGCGGCAGCAGCGACACGGGCGAGGAAAGCGGCACGGCATACAACGCCATCGGCATTAAAGCCGACGTGTCCATGGCCATCAGCGGCGGTACGGTCACAGTAGCCAACTCCGGCAGCATGAGCAAGAGCCTCAAGGCCGATACGGTGACCGTCAGCGGCGGCATTGTCACGCTCAAGCCCAGCGGCAGCATGCTCGTTGTCAGCGGTGATGCCTCTTACAGCTCCGGTATCAAGACCAAGGAATACGTGCAGACTGGCGGACAGATTGAAATTACAGCTACGGGCACGGCCAACCGTGGTGTGACAGCCAATAATATCACCGTCGATGACGGCACGCTGACTGTGACGAACAGTTCCGGCGGCTACAAAGGCTCCAGCGATTCTTACACGGCCAAAGGCCTCAAAGCCGATGCCAAGGTAGCCCTTAACGGCGGCGTGATAACCATAAGCATGACCGGTGCCGGCGGCAAGGGCATCAAAGCCAACGACACCTTTACGCAAGGCACAGCCGACGGCAACGGTCCCACACTTACCGTGAGCACTACGGGCAGCCGTTTCGGCAGCAGTTCCGGCGGCGGCATGTGGGGTGGCAGTTCCAGTGGAGGCTCTGCTAAAGCCATCAAAGTGATGGGCGCTGCTACGCTCTATGGCGGCGAAACAACCGTCACTACAGCTACCGACGGGGCCGAAGGCCTGGAGTCGAAAACGCAAGTGAACATCAATGGCGGCCGCCACTACTTCAAGTGTTACGACGACTGCATCAACGCCACTAAGGGCAGTAACAATGTGAGCGGCAAGATGTTCTTCAACGGTGGCGTCACCGTGTGCTGGTCAACGGGCAACGATGCCGTCGACTCGAATGCCGGTACCTCGGGTGCCATCACCATTGGCGACGGTGCCGTATTGGCCTATACTTCGAAGGGTGGGGCTGAAGAGGGTTTCGACTGCGACAATAATTCCTACATCCAGATTACCGGAAAGGGCATCGGCATCAGTGCCGGCGGCAGCCAAGGCGGCGGAGGAGGCATGGGCGGCAGCAGCAGTGGCAACACCATCTCCAATGCGGCCCAAGGCTATTATTTCTCTACCAGTTCACTGAACTATACTTCCGGAAAGTATTATACCCTGGCCGATGCCAGCGGCAACAATCTCGTGACTTATTCTTTCCCCACGGATGTCGCTTCAAGACTCGCTCTCCTCACTGCCACCGGCATGGTCAAGGGCAGCAGTTACAACGTGAAGTATTCCACCACCGAGCCCACCGATGCCACCACGGCCTTCCACGGTCTTTATCTCGGCAGTTCGGCCAAAGGTGAGGATCATAACGATTTCAAACTGGACTTTACCGCCCAGTGACGTCCGTAAACGCACGGGCGAAGGCATAAAGACGGCGTCTCAAAAAATTGAGGCGCCGTCTTGTCTCTCCGAGGCGCCGTCTGTGTTCTGTCGGGCGACCTTGTCCGCACGAAAACGGAGCCGTCCTTTTCTAAATCGGATATAGGCGGCACGAAAGCGGATTTGCTCCCGTCTGAACCCGTGTTGTGGCCGAATAAGGGGCTTACCGATGGTTATTAGTTATTTTTACATTTTTGTAATATGCCATGTCGGCGTTTTTTTGTAAACTTGCACCGTCAAAAGAACCATCGAATGAAAACAAAAAGAATAAAATTCCTTATCGCGTGCGCCTTAGCCGCACTGAGCCAAATGGCCTCCGCCGGCAGCTACTGGTTAGGCAAAGCCATTGACCGGTCAGCCCTGGTGGCCGGCGACTACGTGTATGTGAGCTGCGCCAAGAGCACGAGCGAGAACGTCTATGTCAGCGCCCGTCTGCTCAAATCCAGCGACGGCACGGGCCGTTCTGCACGTCTGACGGGCTACACGGATGGGACGGAAGTGTTCGAACTGGTGAGCGCGCCGGCCCAGCATGCGGGCACGCCGTCCTTTTACCTGCGCAATATCGCTCGCGACAAGTACATTGTCGGCAGCGACACGGGGTGCGTCTATGTCGCCACGGCATCAGATGCCACGAGTTTCGAAATAGTGAAGCCCACGCTGGAACTCGGTGCGTTCCGCAACGTGACCGCGTCGGCCCTGCTGCTGGCACATTACGAAAGCGACGGGGTCCGCTATCTGATACCTGACGTGAGCGGCAACCGGACGGTTTACAGCGCGAGCGCAGGGAATGTTTTCTGGACCTTCCGTGCGGCGATGACACAGTGTGCCCAGGTCGGTGCCGACGAACTGA
>JAEEGL015880903.1_pt1 | contig 23441 bp, 12 predicted proteins | sample 9134231 | NCBI WGS metagenome assembly JAEEGL01 (sample SAMN16246548, study PRJNA631951) | gut metagenome | biome: gut microbiome; feature: rumen; material: fiber-attached | host: Bos | place: Iran: Karaj | collected 2018-10
ATCTTTGGCGAAGCCGAATGAATAGCTAAGAATTTTGTTTGACCGAAATGCGAACCGATTCCGGGGTTCGCATGAGACCCAAAATTCGTGCTATCATTCGGTTCGCCTTTTTTCAATTGCGGCCGTATCGGCAAGGAAGGTCGCACGGCCGCATTCCTCATTTCCCCTATTTGCGGCCGTCTAAATGAGCAATTCGTACGGCCGCAGTACCTCTTCTTATCTAGCGAAGGATAATCCTTAGATGATATTTCCTCGTAGCTAGATGATATTTCCTCGTTGCTGGTTGTTGCGCTTTCGTTAAAATTGTGGTATACATACGTCATAAACGCGCGCCAGGCGGCCAGGCGCCTGCATTACGGAGGCTCAGACGGCCCGGCGGGCGTCTGAGCATTGCCAGCCGGGCCGACGGGCGCCGGGCTCCCTACCGTGTGCCGAGGCCGCGCCGCCAGCCGAGCCCCGCACCATTGCCGCAAGGCCGCGCACCAGTCGGGTCCCGCAGCATTGCCGCAAGGCCGCGCACCACCTGAGCCCCGCACCATTGCCGCAAGGCCGCGCCGCAAGCCGGGCCGGCGGGCTTCGATAATCCAACCGCCCGGCAGCACTGCCCCAAGGCCCAACCATTTGAAACAACACAGGAACCACCGAAAATGATGAAGCATAGCAAACCCGAAACAAAAGAAGAATCACTCAGCCTCCCCACCGGAACACCGGAAGGCTTCACGTTGACGCCCGAAAGCGGCCTCACAGACGAAGAGGCGCTTAAGGCGGCGGAGCGAGGCGAAGCAAACAAGGCGTCCGAGGATCCCGGAAAATCGGTCGGACGGATAATCGCCGATAACCTTTTCACCCTATTCAACCTCCTCAACGTACTCCTCGCCGTTGCCCTCGCAATCGTCGGAGCGTACCGGAACATGCTGTTCTTGGGAGTCGTTGTCAGCAACACACTCATCGGCACGATCCAGGAGCTGCGGGCGCGCAAGACCGTTAATAAGCTGAAGCTCCTGAGCGAGGCGCCTATAAAAGTGAAGCGCAACTCAGCCGTGCGGGAATTGCCCGCGGCGGAAGCGGTGAAGGGCGACATAGTCGTTTTAAAGGCGGGCGACCAGGTGCCGGCGGATGCGATCATGCAAAGGGGCGTGTGCAGCGCGAGCGAGGCGCTCTTAACGGGCGAACAGGACGCGATCGAAAAAAAGCAGGGAGACTGGCTGTATTCGGGCAGTTTTCTGACGTCAGGAGGCTGCGAATGCCAGCTCGTACACGTTGGCGACGGGAGCTACATAAACAGGCTCGGGCGCAGCGCGAAGAAGATTATTCCGCCCAAATCGGCGCTCATGACCGACCTCAGGCGCATCGTGAGATTCGTAAGCGTGCTGCTGGTCCCGATCGGGATCGCGCTGTTCTGCAAGCAGTTTTTCATGTTAAAAGCGCCGCTTAACGAGGCGATTCCTTCGAGCGTGGCGGCGATGATCGGGATGATCCCGGAGGGACTCATATTGCTCGCGTCTGTGGCGCTGGCGGTGGGCGTAATAAAGCTCGGACGCAGGAACACGCTCGTGCAGGAGCTGTACGGGATCGAGACGCTGGCAAGGATCGATACGCTCTGCCTGGATAAGACCGGTACGCTCACGACGGGGGCAATGTCGCTCACGGAGCTCGTGCCGTACGATGCGGGCGAAGAAGAGCTGCGAGCCACCCTCTCCCGCTTCTTAGGCGCCGTTGACAATACCGCCCCCACGCTGGCTGCCGTTGCCCGCTGCGTGCCCCCGGAAGCAGAAGAACCTGACGTGCTCCTGCCCTTCTCATCCGACCGTAAAAACACGGCGGTAACGCTAAAGGACGGAAAAACCGTCGTTGTCGGCGCGCCGTCGTTCACGCTCGGGAGCCTCTACGAAGGGGCCGTGAAAGACCTCGTCGAAAGCAAGGCGTCGAAAGGACTCAGAGTACTTACCGCAGCCGAATGCGAAGGCAGGATCGAAGACGGTGTGATCCCGCCTGTTACGCGCATTCTCGGCTTTTGCGTGATCGCGGACGAGCTCCGGAAAGAGGCGCCGGAATGCCTCGAATATTTCCGCGAGCAGGGCGTCACGCTTAAGATAATCTCGGGCGACGATCCCGTGACCGTATCGCACATAGCCGAATCCGCGGGGCTCGCGGGAGCTGTGGAAAGCTTCGTGGACGCCTCGCTGATACCCGAAGACGAACTGGCGGAAGCGGCTGAAAAATATACAGTTTTCGGCAGAGTGACGCCGGAGCGCAAGCAGAAGCTCATTGCGGCGTTAAAGGCTAAAGGGCACAATGCGGCCATGACGGGCGACGGTGTAAATGACATCCCGGCGATGAAGACCGCTGACTGCTCTATCGCGATGGCGGGAGGCGCTGACGCCGCGAGACATACGGCGCAGCTGATCCTTTTGGACAATAATTTCACGTCCCTTCCGCAGGTCGTAGCGGAGGGTCGCAGGGTCATCAACAATATCAGCCGCACGGCTTCCCTTTTCTTAGTTAAAACGATCTATTCATTCCTGCTGAGCCTGCTGATGCTCATGCTTCCGGCGGTCTACCCGTTCCAGCCGATACAATTAACGCTCGTATCCGCGTTGACCATCGGCGCCCCGTCGTTCTTCCTCGCGCTCGAACCGAATTCAGAGCGTGTCAGGGGCAATTTCTTGAAGACCGTGCTGCTGCGGGCGCTTCCGGGAGGTCTGGCCGTGACGGTCGCGGCTGCGGTGTCGTCAATGCTCGGCGCTTTCTGGCCTAAAGAGGTCTGCTCTACAGTAGCGACGCTCGCCGCAGGAATTTCCGGACTTCTGATGCTGCTGAACGTCTGCCTGCCGTTCACGAAATTACGCGCGATCGTATTCGGAACGATGTGCGTGCTGTTCACGGCGGCGTCAATAATCTTCGGAAAAGTGTTTTACCTCGTTCCGCTCGGAGGCGCGCAGATAGCGGCGCTGGCGGCAATGGCGCTCTTCAGTGCTGCCGTCATTTTCGGTACGAGATTTTTATCTGAAAAGTTCAGGAAAACTGCCGCCAGAAATCATTGACGGCGCCTTCGTAAAGCGCGTGATCCTTGAGGCACGAAAGCCCGTGCGGCGCCCCTTCGACTTTCACGAACGTGATTATTTCAGGATTCGAGGCGTATATATCTTCGCTCATCTTAAAAGGCACAAAATGGTCGCCGGTCCCGTGTATCAGCAGGACCGGTATTTTTGTACGTCTGACCGCCTCCTCGGCGGAGCTTGAAAGCACGTTCATGTGTGCGAAAAGAAGCGCGGACGTAAAGATGAAAGGCTTTGCGAGGAAAGCGAATTTGAACCTGTGCGACGCCACTTCGTATATGATCTTATACGGCGACGAGTACGGACAATCAGCTACGATCCCTTTTACGTTTTCCGGCAGATCGAGCGACGATGCCATGAGCACCGTGGCGGCGCCCATCGACACGCCTTCGATAAATATCCGCGTATCTTTTCCGAAGCGGCGGAGCACGTAATCCACCCACGAAACGACGTCGAAACGCTCTTTAACACCGAAACAGATATTGTGCCCCTCCGACTTACCGTGAGCGCGCTGATCCACCAAAAGGACGTTCCCGCCCGCATTAAGCGCGAGCTGAAGACCGCCGGAAAAATCCCTTATACCGTTGCCCCTGTAGCCGTTAAACTGGATATGAAACGGAGCCCCTTCATGCCTATAATACACCCTGCCGTACAAACTTAACCCGTCGTACGAGCGTATTTTGACCTCCTCGAACGGTATTTTTATGGCGCGGTCAATAATCTCGACCATTTCGTCGTGGAACGGGTCGTAGTCGCGGCCCTTCAGCACATCGCGGGAAACGTCGCGGTCGTTTTTATTGTAGAAGGTTATAAAATATATCCACAGCGAAACTGCCGCCGTGATCAGCAAAAGCGCTCCGGTTATACCGAGGACAATATATAAAGCGGTCATTTTTTCTGCCTTTATCTTACTTTTTCAAAGAAAATGATATCGGACGATTCCGCTTCGGGAAGGCTGAACTTGTAACCTTTCTTAAGCGCGCTGCCGCTCACGACCTTCTCCAGGCTGCCGTCAGCGTTTCTCAGCCTGTACTTTCCGCCGCCTAAGCCAGAGAGCTTGAGCGTCATTTCAGACGTCCCGGACTCCGGCCCGCGGAAGAGCTGGATCGCACCGCTGTCCGTTCCGGGATCGTAATATTCCCACGCCCTCCAGGCGGCGGGAGATTTATCACATTCGGTAAGCGGATAGAAGTCGGAATAGTAGTATTTGGAAAGTTCGCGCCATTCAGTTTCGCCCTGCTTTGCGAGCGTCCAGTTCGAGTTCGGATTCGTATAATCCACGCTCAGAATGAACCACGGAGCCATCGACGAGCGGTAATTGTAGATCGTTGCCGGAGCTGTGGAATGTACCTCCAGCTTGAAATACGGGATCCAGCGCGAAAGCTCCAGCATACAGGTCTGGCGCTCGTTGAAGCCGTCGTCGTTGCCGTCCCAGAAGTCGCTGATGTGAAGCGGCACGCTCCTGCGCAGCGTCTCGATGTCGTTCCTGCCTCCGCCGGACGCGCACGAGTCGATCATCATCGCCGGATAGCGTTCGAGCAGCGAATCCCACATCTTAAGGTAGCCCTGGACGTACCTGTTCTCGACGTACCCGTCTTTAAAGAAGTCGTCGGCGATCCTCCATACCGGCCCGGGGTTCACGTTGAAGTCGGAGCGGAACATGTCTATGTTTCCGTCGTCAATAACCTTGTATATCCTGTTCAGCAGCCATTCGAGGCACTCCGGATTTCCGAGGTCGAACAGCTGTCCTTCGAGCCAGCTTCCTCCCGCCGCTGTCCCGAGGTACCACTCTTTTTTGAAGCCTGGCATATTTGCGGCGAAATCTTCTTTATTGCAGCGCATTACCTCCGCTTCGAACCACAGCATGACTTTACCGCCGTAGCTGTGCATAAGTTCTGAAACCTCCGCGAAACGGTCCGGGAATCTGGCAGTATCGACGTCGAGCGTGCCGGTCTCGGGCCACGAGCAGGGCTCCCCTTTCGCGTTAAGATACCAGCCGGCGTCGATCCAGAGGTAGTCGAGTTTCAGACCGTTTTCCTCGTAGGTATTAATGAGCTTTTTAAACTGTTTCGTTGTCATGCCCGAAGCGCCGGAAGAAGCGCAGAATACGGGTTCGAAACGTTTTCCTTCCGGGTGGCGCATATTGCAGTCAATGAACCAGTGTCGCCACAGATTCATATTTTTATCCTCGTCGCGGCCGGAATAATTGACCATCACGATGAGCGGCGTGCGTATCTTATCGCCCGGCTCCAAGAACATGTCGGTGTAGTTTTGTCCGGCGGTAACGCGTGTCTTATCCGCGCCCTTTCCTTCGAAAGTGGCCTTCCAGCTTCCGGGCCAGCCGACGGCAATAAACGTGCCTCCGTTTCCGTATTCGAGGTTGAAGTACGGGAAGTCAACGTGCGTCGGACGCCCCGTGTCGGTGCCCTTCACAACCATATTGTTCGCCATCTTGTACTCGTACGGCGCGTACATGTCACCGAGGTCGCCGTTGATCCCTTTCAGCACGGCGTTCTTTCCCTTCGCCTCCCAGTCTAGCGCGCAGATCTCGGAGAAATTGTCCGGCGTCTTTTTTCCGCTGTTGTTCTCTATCCAGACCGTCCATTCGCACGCGTCGTAGGCCGAATATTCCTTGCCCTCCACGGTGAACGAAACGCCGCTTTCCGTGTGAAGGAACTGCGCCGTGATGCGTTTTCCGTCTTCAACTTTTTCAGTTACGTTAGACACCTGCTCGAAGTCCTCGTCGAAGCCGTGGTACGTTTTTTTACCGTATTTGAACGATATGGGGAAAGAAGCCGGTTTTTCGAGCAGTTTTTCGAGCGAAGGGCCTTTATGCGCGCAGCCGCTGAGCGCGGGCAATGCGGCAAAAAGTGCGAGAGCAAATATCGGAGCGATCAGTTTCCATTTTTTCATACGTTTTCCTCCCCTCCGCGGCCGTCGATCATTTCAGCACGGTCTCCTGACGGAGCGCCTGCGTCCTTACCGGTCCCGGACGATCTGTTTATTTTATTATATACTACTCTGAATGCTATCAATTGTGCAACAAAAGAAATTATCCACGATATTATGTAAGACAGATAGAGTATCTCGAGGGTGTGGAAGCGCGGTATCGAGAAGATCGTGAAGATCCATATCATGCGCATCACGCAAACGCCCACGATCGTTATCACCATAGGCACGAACGAAGAGCCCATGCCGCGCAGAGTTCCCGTCGTGACGTCCATCAGGCCGCAGAGGAAGTATGGCAGGCATATGAATGCGAGGCGCGTCATTCCGTAGTTTATCGCCTCCGGGGAGTCAACGATGTAGATGGACAGGAGCGGACGGCCGAATACGTATCCGAGTACTCCGAGCACTATTCCGAACGCGGAGACGCAGCCGAGACAGCAGATCAGGATCTTTGAAGTACGCTTTGCCTTCCCGGCGCCCACGTTCTGTCCGGCGAAGTTCAGAGCCGTCTGGTGGAAAGCGTTCATCGAAACGTAAACGAAGCCCTCGATATTTCCCGCGGCGGAATTTCCTGATGAAACGGCGACGGATTGGAAGGAATTCACCGAAGACTGGATGAATACGTTAGAAATGTTGAACATTACGCTTTGAAAACCGGCCGGAAGCCCTATTTTCATTATTTTCAGCAGCGATTCTTTGTATATGCGCAGTTTGTGGAAGCGAAGTTTCGCGGCGTCGTCTCGCCTGGCCAGAGACATGAGCACGAGCACGGCGGCGATCGTCTGCGTTATCACTGTGGCCCATGCGACGCCGTCGACGTCCATTCCGAACGCCAGCACGAACAGCACGTTCAGTCCGACGTTAACGATCCCGGCGATCGTAAGGAACATAAGGGGGCCTCTGGTATCGCCGAGCGCGCGAAGGATAGCCGCGCCGAAATTATATACCATCGACGACAATATACCTACGAAATAGATGCGCATGTATTTGGTCGAAAGCGGCAGGATATCTTCGGGAGTGTCCATGAGCTCGAGCAGGCGGCCTGCGAGGAATATGCCCGCTGCGGTAAGGACGACGCCGCTGATCAGTGCGGTCAATATCGAAGTATGCACGGCTTTGTGCATTTCTTTACCGTTCCCGGCGCCTTTAGCCTGCGCGACTGCGACGCCCGCGCCTACGGACAATCCTATGAACATATTTATGATCAGGTTTATGAGCGCGCCGGTGCTTCCGACGGCGGCAACGCATACGCTGCCTCTGAACCTCCCTACTACGACAAGGTCCGCGGCGTTGAACAGCAGCTGCAATATACCTGTAAAAATGATCGGCAGCGTGTAAATAATCACGCTTTTTAAAAGCGGCCCGCCGACCATATCGATTTCCGAACGTTTCAATTTTTTTACCTGTTAATATATCCGTTAATTTGTGTTGTTAAGTTTTTTCGGGAACGTATGGCACGCCGTTCCCTGTCATTCGCGTCATTTGCGTTCTTTAAAGTCTTATCCGATACCGAGCCTGAATGCCGGAGCCGGAAGTCCGAACGAGTTCTCGAGATCGGCTTCGGCTTTACCTGCGATATGGAAGTGCGCGAACGTGACTGCTTCGGCTCCGGCGCCGCTTAGCTTCGCTTCTCCGGCAGTTACGAGTACGGTGTCCGGGCCTGTGATCTTTGCATACGCAGGCGCAGGCTCCTCTTCGCCCTTAGCGAGTATTCCGAAGCCTTTGGGCTCTCCGCCTCCGCACGTTCTGAGACCGCTTCCGGTATTTATGAATTTAACTTCAAAAGTGCCAGGCTCAGATCCCGGACGGACGCTCACGGGCAGCGGTGATTCGTACTCCGCCGCGTCAGGCATATGCGCTTTTCCGCCGTATTCGTACGCCCAGACCTGCATCGCGAGCCTTCTTCCGAGCTCCGCCTTATGAGGCGAATGCGGCCAGTCGGGGTAGTCCGGATCTGCGCCGAGATCGCGGTCAACGGCTAAATGCGAGTCAGGTATGAGTGTAAGCGCCCGGAATTGTTCGAGTCTTACGATATGCAGGAATGGGAAAAACGTCTTTCCCTCTTCCCTGTACGACGAAAGCTGTACGTTGTAGAACGGGAAGTTCACGCCGAAACGCTCGCGCTCGTCGATTATCATTGCCGCCAGATCGTCTGCGTATTTATAAGCCATTTCTTTCCAGATGCCTTCGCTCTCGCCCTGGAAGAATAATTGTCCGTAGAACGCGAAGCCTTCGAACGGACTTAAAAGCGTATTGTAATAACCGCCTACGGGCATATTGGCCCCGACCGTATAGCCGCGGTCAATCGCCAGTTTTTCAGGCATGAGTTCGCGCAGGCACGCGCCGCCGGGTCCGACCATAATAAGGCCGAGCGGGACGTCAATGTGTTTGGTGAGTTCTTTCGCGAAATAGTAGCCCATTGCTGAAAATTCCATTGACGCGTCGCGGTCCGGCCGTTTCCAGCGCCATTCGGGCTTGATGATATCTTCATAGGGAGAAGCGCAATTGTCCTTAAACTCAAACGCTCCGGCCTGAGACTGCCTGAAGAGGCGGAAATTATCCTCCCCGGAGATCTCGCTTTCCAGCTCCGGCGTCGTAAAAAGGCACGCGGCGAGGCTGAGTTCGGCGTTCGACTGGCCCCCTACGAGCCACACGTCGCCTATCAGGATGTCGCTTAAAATATAGCTTCCGTAAGGAGAACTGATTATCATACGCGACGGTACGTGATCCGCTTCGTGCGCACTGAATACGAGCCTGAATCTGCCGTCAGGTCCGACTTCGGTCACGGCGGTCTCTCCGAGCCATGTGCCCGTAACAATCATTCCCGGGTGCGACGAAAAGCCGTACACCGCCGCGGGAACGCTTCGCTGGATGACCATATGAGCTGAAAAGCAGCCGCTTATTTTAAAATCGGGATAGCCGGACGCACCGGACTTACGATCATCGCAGTTTCCGGCATTTCCGGCGCCGCGCGGAGATTCAATATGACCTTCCGAGTCCGGTAGTGCGGGGACAATATCTTTTTCAGCCGTTTTCATGTTTTTTCTCCTTATTTTCCTCTTGAATTCGCGTTCCGGTTGTGGTAGAATGCCACTCGCCTCGGGGACGTAGCTCAGTTGGTCAGAGCGTTCGGTTCACATCCGAGAGGTCATGGGTTCGAGCCCCCTCGCCCCCACTTAAAACCGGTCTAAGACCGGTTTTTTTGTTTTGTTAAGCGCCATGCTGCATGGCGGCACTGTTTCAGACCGGATACGGGTATTCTCCGAAGAAGCTTATTATTTCTATCTCGGCTATCTCTGCGGCCCATGCCATTGAATACGTCGGAATATCGCAATCGTTTATTATGAGTTTAACGTATCTCGCATCGACGGGCGAAAATTCCAGCACCGGCACGCAGTCCGGCGCTTCGACGTTTTTATATGACACCGCTCTTTCATATTTTTTCCCGTCCGCGGAACAGAGGACGTCAATGCTTAAAGGAAAACATATTCCCTTGTTCGGGCCGTCGTATGCGGGATAAACGTCCAGCCTGCAGACGCGGTACAGCGCGCCGAGGTCAATAACTATCTCTCCCGGTCCGCCTAATCCGGTGAAGCGTACGTACGTTGACCGGTCTCCGTCTCCTAGCATTGCGGGATCGTTCGCAGTCTTAACACCGTTTAGCGAAAACGACGCTCTTTGGGAGATATTGCCCTCGAATGCCTGTGTAGGAGGCGCAGGAGGCCCGTAGCGGCGCGAACAGGACGCGAAGCATAAAAGTACCATGCACGCTAAAAGCAGCGTTAAAACGCCTCTGAGCGGCAAAATTTTCGATCGCATTTCTGTGCCTCCGCCCCGTTTCATTGTCCGAACAATTATATTTCTTCTTTCTTTTTCCTGCGTTTTGCCAGAGCTCTCTGAATGGCTTTCACGGTCTCTACGATCGGGATCATCAGGAACGCGATACCGAGCGCGACTGAATATTCAGCGAAGCTGATTGACGTGAAGCCGAAAGCGTTTCTGAGGAAAGGCACGTAGATGACAGCCGTCGTAAGCAGCAGCGAGCCGATCGTGGAGTAGATCAGGAACTTATTATGATTACCCTTTACCGCCATGCCGATGATCGATTTTCTCTGCGAACGCATGTTAAGCGAATGGAATATCTCGGCCATCGACATCGTCAGGAACGCCATCGTAATACCGTCGTCGCTCTGAAGGCTGGACCACGTTCCGCCTTCCATAAGGTGGCCGATAAAATATGCGGTGACAACGAGCAGTGTGACGAGCAGGCCCTGATACAGGCAGTCGCCTCCTACTCCGCCCGCGAAGATACCGTCGCGGCTCTTTCTCGGAGGTCTCCTCATGATATCCGCTTCAGCTTTTTCAGTGCTGAGCGCAAGCGCGGGGAAACAGTCTGTTACGAGGTTTATCCAGAGCAGATGTACGGGTTTAAGTATCGTGAAGCCGAAGAGGTTCGCGACAAAGATCGCCGCTACTTCGCTGAGGTTGGAGCTGAGCAGGAACTGTATTGCTTTTCTGATATTATCGTAGATCCTACGTCCCTCTTCAACCGCGGTGACTATCGTGGCGAAATTATCGTCCGCCAGCACCATATCGGCAACGTTTTTAGTTACGTCGGTTCCGGTTATACCCATACCTACGCCAATATCCGCAGATTTTATCGACGGAGCGTCGTTCACGCCGTCGCCTGTCATTGCGGTGATCATGCCGCGTTTGCGCCATGCGTTTACGATACGCACTTTATGTTCGGGCTGTACTCTCGCATAAACGCTGAACATACCCACCCTCTTTTCGAATTCTTCATCCGACATTTCAGAGAGCTGCGCGCCCGTGATAGCGCCGCGTTCGTCGTGGAGTATTCCGAGCTCCTTAGCGATCGCTATAGCGGTATCCAGATGGTCGCCGGTGATCATTATAGGCCTGATGCCTGCGCTGTGGCACTGTTCTATGGATGCTTTCACTTCCGGACGTACGGGATCGATCATTCCTACAAGTCCGCAGAAGATCATATCGGTCTCTACCGTGTCGGAGTCAAATTTACCGGGCAGCGCATCCCATTCCTTAGAGGCCGCGGCAAGTACGCGCAGTGCTCTTTCTGCGAACGCGTGGTTCTGGGCAAGTATTTCTTCGCGCTTTGCTTCGTACAGAGGCTGAATGCTTCCGTCAGAATCGTAGAAACGTGTGCAGCGTTTAAGCAGCTCGTCCGGAGCGCCCTTGGTGCACTGGAGGATCTTTTCGCCGCTCTTGTGGAGCGTGGTCATCATCTTTCGGATCGAATCGAACGGCACTTCTCCTACGCGAGGTTCAGCCGCTTCCAGCTCGTATTTTTTAAGTCCCAGCCTGTTTGCAAAATCCACGAGCGCGTTCTCCGTAGGTTCACCCTGGATGTCTCCGTCCTCTTCAAGCACGCTGTCGCAGCAGAGCGCGAACAGTTTCGAAAGCTTTTCAGGTTCGATGCCGTAGCTGTCAACGACGGTCATCTTATTCTGGGTAAGTGTTCCGGTCTTATCGCTGCATATTATCTGAGCGCAGCCGAGCGTTTCGACCGCGGTCAATTTACGTATGATCGCGTTCTTTTTAGACATATTCGTTACGCCTATGGAAAGTGCGATGGTAACGACCGCTACGAGGCCTTCGGGGATCGCCGCGACAGCCAGGCTGACCGCGAGCATGAACGTGTTAAGGAAGAATTTAAGATCGTGCTGGCCGCCTGATATAAACTGCCTTACGACGCCGAAGAGGAATATGAAAATACAGATACCGATAACAAGTTTGCTCAGGATCCCGCTCAGCTGTGCGAGCTTCTGCTGAAGCGGCGTCTTTGAATCTTTAGCGTCCTGAATGGCTGTGGCGATCTTACCCATCTCGGTATCCATACCGGTGTTCGTGACTACCATGCTGCCTCTTCCGTAGACCGCTACGGAGCCCATATATGCCATATTATGTCTGTCAGCCAGAGGTATGTCCTGGGCGCCTTCGCCCAGAGCCATCGCTTCTGCGTATTTATCTACCGGAACTGACTCTCCGGTAAGTGAAGCTTCTTCTATTTTAAGGCTGGCGCTCTCAAGTATCCTGCCGTCCGCCGGGATCGCGTCCCCTGCCTCGAGGATGACTACGTCTCCTGCGACAAGGTTCTCAGAAGGAATGTGAACGAGCCTGCCGTCGCGCTTCACCTTGGAAGTGGCCGCCGACATTTTTTGAAGCGCTTCTATCGCTTTTTCTGCCTTGCTCTCCTGGAGCACGCCTAAAACGGCGTTTATTATTACGACGACAAGGATTATGATAACGTCTACGGGAAACTGTTTTTCAAGTATCGACGTGACCGCCGAGATCGCGGCGGCAACGATCAGGATTATTATCATCGGGTCCGCCATCTGTTTGAAGAACCGTTTTATGAGCGATTCTTTTTCAGGTTCCTGAAGTTTGTTCTTCCCGTTCTTTAGCAGTCTGTCTTCCGCTTCTTTTTGCGTAAGACCGGTGCGGGAAGTATTGAATTCTTCCAGTATCTTTTCTGATTCTTCCAGATAATATCTCAAAATGATCAGCCCTTTCACATTCGTAGAAAGCCGGCGTTATGCAGGCGGATTTATTGTATCACTAAAGGTGCTCTTTAACAAGTGATTTTTTTTGCTTTTCGTGGGTTTTGGGAGGTCTTTTGAAAGGTCAAAGTGCGTAAAAGCAGGCGGTTTTCGCGCGTTTTGTCAAAATTCGGGTGGATTTTCGGACAAAATAAACACGCTCGCAGCATTTAAGGAGCTTTTACGGGGCGTCAATGAGACATTTTTGCACTTTATACCCGTTTGTGGCGCAATTTCAGCGCCGGCGCTTCTTTAAAATGCTATGAGCGTGTTCAAATTCGGCTGTCAAACGCTTCATTTTTGCGATAATTGTCCGGGCGGCAGCAGAAAAGAAAGTCGATTCAAAGCTTTGCCCGCTACTTTTTCAGCGATTTAAAGTATATCGCGTGAAAATGAAGCTGTTGTTCAGTACGCTCCGATCGCTTCGGTCATTTTTCGGTAAGATCAGGGCATTTGCTGCCGTTCCTGTAGCAGCGGATATACTCGCACAGCCAGCGGTAGTACAAATCTCCGTGACCGCCCTCCATAGGCTCGACGTCACGGCTGTACTCCTGATTGAAATTGTCCGTAAATATATATCCGACGCCGTCAACGTAATATAGCTGTGCGCACCATTCGTTCCACCACGTGACGGTGACGATCTTGGGATGAACGGCGAAGACGTTCTTCCATTGTCCGTTCCAGAAACGGCCTCCCTGCCTGCCGTGCGCAGTCGGAAGCGACATATATGTCTCCTGTGTGGCAACGTCCGCGCACATGTGCTCCGGCTTTCCTTCGGCATCGTACGAGACAGTCTTTGAATTATCGATCTCAAGGTAGCTCCACTGCCCCACGTCCGCTTTACCGCGCAGTCCGTACATACTGCGTACGGTGAGTCCGTCGTACGTCGCGCCTTCATCTTTGGACCAGTCCATTATGAACGGTTTTCCGTCCCAGTATACGAAGCAGTCCTTCCATTTTTCGACGTCAAGGAACCGTTCTTTCATAAATCCGAACATATTGCTGCTGCCCATCCAGCAGACTACGTAAGGCGTGCCTTTGCCTTCGGCGCGCATCTCCATGATCGTGTCGAGGAGCGCCGTGAGCGGCCCTTCGATATACGTCTGCCAGGGGGACGTGCCGGGATTATAGCCGGGCGACGTGGCGTACGTGTAGTCAAGGATTATGAAATCCACGCCCGCGTTATAAAGGAGCGTCATATTGTTTCTGTGCGCGTCCTTATCCGTGCTGCGGTAGTATCCCTGCGCCGGTTTGGACCAGTAGTGGAAGGCGTGCATCGCGTTATGCTGGTCGCCCTTCGTACCGAAGCCGTACTCGGTGCTGAAGCCGTACTGTTCGGTATATTCGGCAACGTTATGCGCCTTTTCGATCGCGTTCGTGCCGTTGCCGTGGATTGCATTGAACCACATGGTATAGCAGATGCTTATAACGTCTTTTTTATCAGTGATGTCGAAGCCAAGAGAATGGTCCCCCACCGGCACCGCTTCGATGGTCGTCGTGGTTTTCTTTTTACCTTTAGTGCAGCTTAAGATCTCGATATTGTCCATCGCGAATCCTCCCAGATGATTGAAAAATGAAAAATAACCGCCTTCGAGGGCGTCGGGATCGTTATCCCCTTCATATTTTTTATTGCCCGAAGCGTCAAATACACGCATTTTACCGTCTTCGTTAGTTATGTGAAGGACAAGCTCGCCCTTCAGGTATACGTACACCTCTTTAGTGTCTGGGACGGCAATTATATCCGCGTGGGTTTTGCCTTTTATCAGTTCCGGATCGACTTTAACCACTGCGTTCCCGCCCGGCCAGGCCCAGTGTTCCGCGTCCGCTCCGTATACGGCGATCGATGAAGTATTCGGATTGAAACCGATATACAGACCGTCTCCGGGGCAGTCCGCTATCGTTCCGACGTTGCTCTTGAAAACGCCTGCCATCGCGGACATCCAGGCGCCTGCACCGTCGGAAAAGAATTCCGCGTCGAAAGAAAGCTGCGCCTGCACCACGTCTTCGGTTATGCATTCGACGGCGGGCGCCCAGGTCGTCCAGCTCCCTCCGACGTGCGTGCCGGATTTTTCGTTATACGGTACGTACAATACCCCGTCGATCACCTGTGCCTGCTCTTCGCTCCTCGTGACCGCTTCTCCGCCGATCAACGCATCGCCGTCATCGAAGCCGCAGTCAAGCAATTTCACTGCTCCTGTCATTTTTGCGTCGGCAATTTTTCCCGTGAGTTCTGTGTCGAAGGCGTCAAAGTACGTCACTTCGGTATTCGTTTTGTATTCGACGATCCCGTCGTTGAACGGTTTCTCCGGGTCCGCGGTTGCATACGAATATGAACCGCCCGGAACATTATCGCCCTTCTGTGTGCAGCCCGCGAACGCGCAGACTGCGATAACTGCCGCCAAAATCAATAAAGCAAATTTCTTCAATCAAAATCCCCTCCATACATCTCATCCAATATTTCGTACAGCTCCGCGTACGGCGCCGTAACGTACGATATATGATCTCCGAATTCGAGCACCTTAAAGGAGCCGTCGCTTTCAGGCCAGACCGGAAGCCCTTCTCCGTTCGGATCGCCGGTTTTAATAAAATTCACAAAATACCCTTTCATATCAGCACTGAGGGAACGGTCCGAAGCAGTATAGAGATTTGACCCTGAAGGGATATTTCCGTAAAGGTAGACCTCCTCGCCGCTGTGCCAGGAACCGAGCCTCCCGTTCTCTTTTGTGAAATAATACACGTACGTCGTGATCCCGTTCGCGAGAGCCTGCCTCTCATAACAGTAATGCCCGTATGTAAAGAGCACGGCCGTATTGATATCGAGCCAGTTGCGCTTTGCCTGCGCGTCGTTTTCGGCCGGAAAAAGCTCCATAACGCGCGAGGCATAGGGTTCTTTAAAGAAGCTGCGGATCTTGCTCTCATAATTTTTTAAATTAGCGTTACTGAAAAGCAGGAACGGCGCCGCTTCTTCGCGGTTAAAACCGTGCAGCTGGGCTTCTTCGTTGTGGATGCCTTTCTTATATGATTCGTACGGCGTCTCGGTAAGGACGTATCCGTCCACTGTAATATGATGATGGTAGTTCAGTTCGTCAACTATTTTTCCGGCGCTCAGTGCGCGCAATGCTTCTACCGTATCGGCTTTTAAACGTTTTTTCGTCATCGTTCCTGCGGAAAACGCGGCGTCAAGCGTTCTGAATGAGTGCGCAGGTTCCGGTGCGGTCACGGTCGAACTTTCGGCAACGACTCTCCGGAAAAGTCCTTTTGCGAGCGGCGAAGTACAAAGCGCCGTAACACAGGCGGACCCGGCCGATTCGCCAGAGACCGTGACGTTGCCCGGATCGCCTCCGAAGGAAGAGATATTGTCCCTCACCCATTCGAGCGCCAGTATCTGATCAAGCAGGCCGTAATTTCCGGTAGTGCCGTTGGGCGATTCCGCAGCGAGTCCGGGATCTGCGAAAAAGCCGAAAATCCCGAGGCGGTATCCCATATTAACTACTATGACGCCTTCGCGTGCGAGCCCTTCACCGCTGTAATCCTCGTACCACGGCTGCCCCGTCTGCAGCGAGCCTCCGTGAATATAAACGAGCACCGGAAGGCCCGATACGTCTCCTGAAGGCTTCCATATATTCAGATATAAAGAATCTTCGCTCACGGGCGGCCGGAAGTTATCGGTCAATGATATTTTATAGTCGTGATAACCTATTATCTGCGCGAGAGAATCGTAGATAGGAAGGTGCTGCGTCTGCATGGACATCGGGGCAAAATGGTCCGCTTTCAGGACGCCTGACCACGGTTTTGCGGGGACAGGCTCGCGCCATCTGAGTTCGCCCACGGGAGGTTCGGCATAAGGAATGCCTGCAAATACTTCTACTTTACCATCCGCGGTTTTAACCCCTGTAAGGTCGCCTCCGCTCACGTGAAATATATCTGTGCGTCCGCCGTTCTTCCCTCTCACGGCAGGTATCGCTCTCACGGGGGGCCAGGATACCCACAGGATCAGTGCGAAACAGGCGAACAGTCCGAGCCAGCACAGAAAGCGCACGTATCTTTTTTTAGTTCCAAGCCATCTGATCCTGAGTATTACGAACACGCAGATCACCGCGGCGGCAAGTATCCAGCCGGTTATCGTGTGTTTTCCCAGTTCAAGCACGACCGCGAAGATCAGCGAAGCGATCACCAGCAGCACGCGCCAGAGTATACCGCGGTTCTTCCTTTCGCCTCTTTTAGTGCTATGCTTTTTTTCTCCGTTTCCGGATCTGTCCTTCATATTTACCCCCGAAATGCGGCGCCGGAATAATTAACCTTCCGAATTATAAGCCTCTGATATTTCTTTTTCCGGTTCATCAGGTCCGACTTTCAGCCGCTTTCCGCACAAAAATCTTACACACAGAACTACGCATATGAGTATAAAACCAACCGGGTTAAAACGCAAGTGAAAATTTCGTGAATTGTCATCAAAAAAACGTTAAAAAGACTTGAAATCTCTCCCCCGTAACTGGTAGAATATGGATAGGAAAAGAGCTTATTATAGTTCGTGAATATGTATAGAAATCGGGAGGTATTAGAGATGTTAGTAAAACTTAACACAAAAGACGCGAACGTCACCGAGAGATCGGAAAAGAACATGGAGAAAAAACTTCTTGCCCGTTTTAACAGGTATTTTAAGGACGAACCCGAGGAAAAAACCACTCTTTGGGTGAAGATCTCCGAGAAAAAGTATATCACGAAAGCGGAGCTTACTATCTCTTATCAGGGCTACCTTCTCCGTTCCGAGACTACCGATAACAAATCCGCCATGGCAGCGCTCGATAAGGCTATCGATATCCTGGAGCGCCAGATCGTAAAATGCAAGACGAAGCTCGCCCGCGGACGCCATCAGACGATCACTCCGGACGCTGCAGAGTCCGCTATCGAAGTGGAAGAAGAACCCGATAATTATCCTATCGTCCGTGTAAAGACTTACGAAATGAAGCCGCTCACCGTTCAGGACGCTATCCTGCATATGAACATGGTCGGACACAGCTTCTACATGTTTAAGAACCGCGAGAACGGTAAGATCTGCACGGTGTATAAGAGAAACGACGGCGACTACGGTCTGATCGAAGCAGAAGATTGATCCCGCACTATAACCCGGTCATATAGATTAAAAAATACCGGCGCAGCTTCAGAAGGGGCTGCGCCGGATCTTTTTGTTTAAGTTTTCAGCGGTCAATGATTTTTTCAGTTCCTCGTAAGCAGGTCGAACGTTACGCCGCCCGTTGCCGCCGCCGACTCAAGGTCGCCGAAGTATTTGTGGGCAATATTTTCGTACTGTGCCGTGCAGGACATATTCGTCACTTTGACCGCGTCTGCCTGAACATTTTCGAACCTGATCTCGAGCCTTATGTTCTCGGGAGTGAGCTGATTCGAAAGCACGTAGCGGTAAGGTGTAAGGCCCTGCGAGAGCTCGTATCTGACTACAGAATCATTGAGCAGATAACCGCCGTTGTACGCGCTGATCACTACAGTGCCGCCTTTTTCGCCCGAGTAATCAGCAGCAAACGTGAGTTCGACCTGATCTCCGCACTGAAGCTCTTTAATGTCGTTGAACACGAATCCGTCCGAAACAGAGCCCTTATAACCGATCGCGGATATCTCAACGTTCGCGTGGAACGGCACGAGATAAACGGTGCCTTCCCAGCCGCCGGTCTCATTGATCGATTTGAGCAATCCCGTATCTATTCCGCCTTTTTCGGAAGGACGGCTCATCTGCACGATATTGAATTTAAGATCCGCGCCGTTATCGTACGGGACCATTCCGGCGGTAATACCGGTATTCACCGTTCTGGGCTGGTTCTCTTCCTGGAGCGTATTGATCGCATAGCGTTCGCCTTTTTCGGAGGCAGTCTGTTCCTTTGATCCGGGCGTCAGCGGTATGATCATATGGAGCATGCGTACGCCGTGAGAGAACATATACCTGAGCTGCGCGAGTATCTCGTCCCTGTTCGTGGCGATCGAGCCGTACTCGCCGAGCGTGATATTGTTATGGCCCGCTTTGAAGGCAAGGTCAAGGAAATTGTTCTCTTGCGTGTACCAGAGCGAATAGCGCGTTCCGCCGTAAGCCGTGCCGCAAACTGTGACTGCTTCGACCGGCGACAATCTCGTGTCCGCCTGCCCCAGGAATCCCGCGACGGCGTCTCCTTCAGGGATCTGGTGAGCGTTGATCGCTTCCGGCGGGAAGCCCGCTAAAAGTGCCTCGCGGTACGCTTCCATGATACGTTTGTTAACGATATATCGCGTATAAAGGCTCCACTGAGTGAAGAAATCGCTGAAGCCGTATTTGTCCCAGTCCCCTCTCGATTTCGAAGGATCGTCGTACTTGGGATCGAAGCGCGGCGCGTCGAAATCGTCGATGCTCGCAAAATTCGTTTTGAATCTCGCGTTGATGTTGTCGATGCTGCCGTACAGCCCGAGGAGATACTCCCTGAAGCCGCGGATCATATTGACGTTATAGTCGCCTATTGACCCTTCGATATTGATCTCCTGCTCATGCACCGGCGATACCGATATGAGTTTCTCGGGCTCGGCCTTCTCGCCCCTGAAATCGACCGAAAGGCCTCTTAAGTACGTGCGGAGCGGATATATACGCATCCTGTTCATTTCAGGCACGCCGTCGGCGTAAGTTCCGATATAGAACGCACTGTCGAGCTCCAGGTAATCCGTCGTGGCGTTGTCCCTGCCCACAGATGCGTATCTTAAATTTCCGTCAGCATCTTTAACCTGCGAGAGCACGGTGGTCGCAGTCATCCTGTTCCAGCGGTGCGTGAAGCAGGGTTCCCACATATGGTATCCGTTGTGGTAGGCGGCGGAATCCTTGAACTTTACGCCGAACTGTGAGAGATACGTTTTTTCCGTATTCGAGAGCTGGTCCGCGGCTTTTTCGGGATCTTTCAGTTTTCCGACAACAGGTGCGGCGAGGTCAACGCGCACGTGGTGGAACGTGCCGTTGTCAACGTATCCGTCGGGATTGTTTTTGGCGAAGGAAGAGTAGAAGCGGTTCTCGCGCCAGCCTACGTTAACGCTGTCGCCGCCGGTAAGGTCGGAGGCGTACGTATATATTTTCGAGAACGTGCCGTCCTTCATGGTTACGTTAAAGCCGTCTTCGAATGCCGACGAATAAACGCCCGTAGCGTCGTTGCCCAGCGAAATTGCCAGAGGCTCGATGCTGTTCTTAACGGGGTCGCATATAAACGCTTTCTGAACGTCGCCGTAATACATAATAATGCTGTCATTGGCCGCGCCTTTGCGAAGCGAAAGCTCGAGCCCGGAATCCGCGTCGGGGCCGCTGAACTCGAACTCTATTGACCTCACGAGCGTCATATCTGCGAGCGAGTAGATGTTCATGTGCGGTTTGCCGTTAGCCTTATGATCCGCGCCCATGACGGCCAGATACTCGTCCGAACTGCCTTCTTTAAAACGTCCTGTGGCGATCGTGTATGGTGCGTCAATGCCTTCCGGCACGAAAGCGGCGCGTATCACTCCGGAAGTGTCGAATAGTCTTACGGCATCCGCTCCCGTTCCTTTACCGCTGAATGATGCGGCGGCAATGAGCGTCTCTTTTTTATCTCCCATCGAGTATGCGGCGGCGGCGACTCTCACGCCTCCGCGCACGTCAGCCGGGAACGCAAGGAACTGCGCCGAAATGGCCTGCTGGCGGTTAAATACGCGGACGAGTGTGTAATTCCCGTCAGCCTTTCCCTGGCCGGCAACGATCGCCGGTCCCGCCGTTACGTTAGCGTCACCCATCTGCGCGTAATAGAGGTTCGTCTGGAGGCCGAGGTTCAGATCCGGAGCCGTGTAATAGACAGTATTCGTGCCGTTGGAGACCTTCGAAGGAAGCGTTATGAATGCGTTCAGTTTATCATCGTCGGCGGCGCCACGGAGCATCAGCGACAGATATTCCAGCGTATAGAGGTCATTGAACGTGTCGGGAGCGTTTTCCGGCAGTGTGATCACCGCCATTCTGCCGTCGTAGACGGTGACGGTAAGGTCGGATGCTACCTGAGCGCCGCTGACAGCATCTATCCAGCCGCGGCTGTCTTCCCGTCCGAGCATTTTCGCGCATTCCGTAACGTTAAGTTTCAGGCCGCCTTCTTCCTTTAACAGCGCCTCGCCGGTCTCAGTAAGACCGGCCCTGTAGTATGCAAGTTTTACGTCTTTATATAAAGCGAGCACGTTATCAACCCCCAGCAGCGACGTAACCGGTCCGAACCCCGTATAGCTTAAGTAATCCGGGGCCGGAAGCGCATTATAAATGCCAGTATCGTTAAAAGCTACTTTTTCACCCGCAGGATTTTTAGTGCATCCGGCGGCAAAAGAGAGCAGCAGCACCAGCGCTAAAAGCGCCGCGGCAGTCTTTATTATTCCTGTGTGTTTTGCGTATCTGCCGGTCGTTTTCATCCGGTCTCACTCCCCCTTGTAAAACGGTTATTTTCTAAGCGCAGCCTTATCATGCTTTACTTTGAAACGCTGAATCTTGTTCGTGGAAGTTTTTTCAAATTCGATATCGCGTAATTCCAGTCCGCAGATCCTTTTGTATGCGGGAAGGTCTTTATTAACGCGCTTTATTTCGCCCCAGATATACCTGGCCGCGGCATCGTGAAGCGCCTCGTCTCCTTCTATCGTCTCACCCGCTTCCTGAGCGGCTGCTTTTACGGCGTCGTAGTCCGGGAACACAGTCACGCAGACTTTAGTATCTTCCTGTCCGTCGTCTCCTGAATTATCGCCCCAGACCATACATTCTTTAACGTACACGATATCATCCAGTTTGTTTTCGAGTTCTTCGGGGAATATATTTTTACCGGTATTTGTGACGATTATGTTCTTGATCCTGCCGGTAATATATACTCTGCCCTGTTCGTCCATTCTTCCCTGGTCGCCGGTACGGAACCAGCCGTCTTCGGTAAACACCGCGCGCGTCGCTTCGGGATTGTTGTAGTAGCCGAGCATGACGTTATCGCCTTTTGCCTGTATCTCGCCGCGCCCCTCGTCGTCAGGATCGGCAATTCTGATCTGGATGCCCGGCATGGCGGGTCCGACCGAGTCGTACTCGTTTCCGCTGTCGCGGTTAACGCAAAGTATTGGCGACGTTTCGGTGAGGCCGTAGCCCTGGCGCATCTTGAAGCCCATCGTCTCGAGATCTTTGCAGATCTCCGGTTTCATTGCCGCCGCACCGGCTACGACGAGATGGATACGTCCGCCGAGCGCTTCGTGCGCGGATTTAAAGAACGTCCGGCCTGCATTGATACCGAAATGTTTCAGGAACCTCGAAAGCCCCATCAGGAATCTGAACCCGAACCATTTGAGCTTCGTCGCTTTCGCTTTTTCTATGATCTTTTTATGCAGATTTTCTATGATCAAAGGCACAAGCATGAGCATAGTAGGCTTATACTCTAATATGTTTTTACCGATGTAGCGGATCCCTTCGCAGAAGGCTACGCGCGCTCCCATGCGGAACGAAACGAGGAACGTCGTGGTACATTCGTACGTGTGATGGATCGGCAGGATCGAGAGCATCGAGTCTTCGCACGAGTGGTCAAGGCATTGAAGCACGGATACCATGTCGGTCAATATATTTTTCTGAGACAGCATTACGCCCTTCGAGACGCCTGTCGTTCCGGACGTGAAGATCAATACAGACATCGCTTCCGGATCGATCGTTACTTCATCGTATGCAGTGTTTCCGGCTTTGAGCAGTTCTCTGCCCTTTTCCATAAGCGTTTCAAAACGGATCAGTTTTGCGCTGCCTTCCGGCTGCTCCTCAGGCTCGTCCCCGCGGTCCATAAGCACGCATAATTTAACATTCGGAAGTTCGGGCAGCGCGTCCTTCAGCGCTTTTGCGTAAACTTTATCCGATACGATGATGCAGCATGCGCCCGATTCGGACAATACGTGGTGTATCTCGTCCTTGTTCAGTTCTTTATCGACAGGAACGACAACGTCCCCGGCGCAGGCAATCGACAGATAGCTGAGGCACCATTCGTACCTGCTCTCGCCCATCACGCCGATATGCGAACCCTGCGGGAACAGATCGAGCAGCGCCGTCCCGAGGATCCTCGTCTCCTGCTTGAATTCATTAAACGTGACGTGCCTGTATTCGGCCGGTTCCGTGGAAGTCTCTCGCTTCGTTTTTACGATATACGCTTCTCGTTCTCCGTAATCTCTCGCGGATTCATCTATCATTACCCTGAAATCCCTTGGCACAGGATCCAGCTGCATATTAAACTCTTTTTTCTTTTTCAATTTTCAATACCTCCAAAATTCTGCAAAGAGTGCTTACGCCATAAGGACCCAGCGAAGCGTCCCCGCGGCATTATACTTCAGTACCAGCCCCATTTCACCGTCCGGTGCGGAAGCTTCTGCTTTATAATATAAAATAATAGCTGTTCCCGCTTCCGTCTCGGATGAATATTTTCCTTCACGGATCCATCCGTCGGATTCGAGCAGCAGCATATAATCAGAAAGATCTGTCTCACTTACGGAAACATAAGACGCGCCCCATTCGCGCTTCTCCGATGCGACTGCGGCGTAAAAACTTCCTTCGCTGTAATAACCTTTTTTGAACACCGGACAGAGCTCCGCCGGAACGTCGTCGTAAAGTCCGTTGTATTCGAGCAGGTCGGAAAATTTTTTGTCCATCAGTGCTGTGACCCTGTATACAGCGTCTCCGGCGCCGCGCGGCTTTAAGAACATAAGTTCGTGAAGGGTAAAGGCGAAAGGGCCGTACCTCATTTTATCTCCGATCAACAGTAAGGATACGTTTACAGTTCCGAAACCCACAGCGGCGGCCATACTAACAACCGATTGACACTGCACGATC
>JAEEGL012431485.1_pt1 | contig 23440 bp, 23 predicted proteins | sample 9134231 | NCBI WGS metagenome assembly JAEEGL01 (sample SAMN16246548, study PRJNA631951) | gut metagenome | biome: gut microbiome; feature: rumen; material: fiber-attached | host: Bos | place: Iran: Karaj | collected 2018-10
CAGCGCTGAGAAGAGCAGTCCCGAGGAGGCGCCGACGAAAAGCGTCGGGGATATCTCTCCGCCGCAGCCACCGGCCGCAAGCGTTATGCCCATAGCCAGTATCTTTATGATAAAACCGTAATAAAGAACTTTCCTTCCGGTTATCATGTCCTTTATCACGTCGCTGCCGAGGCTGAGGTAATCCCTGCCGAATACGAGAGCTATGATGATCAGGAGCACGGTGCCGCAGGCGGGCTTCTTCCAGCCGGTTATGCCAAAGCGCGCAAAGATTCTGTGAACGATGTGAATACCTTCGATGTTGAAGATAGAGATTATGCCGAAAAACACTCCTGCCGCAAGGACGGCTCCCAATGAAGCCGGGCCTATCGCCGGAACCGGCACCGTATAGTACGGCATATGCCCCGCGCCTACGGCGGCTGCTGTAAAATAGCCCGCTATGCCGCTGATAAGCGAAGGCAGCAGTACGTCATAGAATATCTGTCCGACAAAGAGGACCTCAACGGCGAAGATCGCTCCTGCGACCGGCGTCCCGAAAACGGCGCAGAAACCGGCCGATATGCCGCAGACGATTATCTTTTTCATATCTGACTCATCTGTATTGAAGATTTTGGCAATAACATAGGCGACCCCTGAGCCTATCTGCGCGCAGGGCCCCTCTATGCCGAGCGAGCCGCCCGAGGATATCGTGATTATCGTAGCAACTATCTTTACCGGCACGGCCCTGATGTCGATCAGGGTCCTTTCTTTATTGTGTATCGCGTCTATAACGGCTTCGGTACCATGTCCTGCAGACTGCGGCGCAAGCGTGCGCACAAGGTAGTAGCTTATAAAGAGACCCGGCAGAAGCAGCAGATAGCGAAGGTCTACGAGCTTTGCCGCATATGAGATGGCAGTCCTGAGCGCAAGCAGAAAGAGACCTGCCGCAAGCCCTACCGCAAATCCTGTGATGACGGCTATCACACACCACTTTAATACGGTGCACATCAGCCATACTTCATCGCGCACTATGTCGGGACGGCCGTTTTTTTCTTCGATATCTATCGTGACCTGTTTTTCTTTGTCGTCAGAGCTGTTCATGATCGCCACCGAAAGCCATTTTAGCATAAAGAGCTGATCGATGCGTTATAATAGCCGCATGAAAGAGAAGATCGCAAGAGCGGCGGACAAAACCGGAAAAATATTGATATTAACGGCATTGGCGGCGGCGTTTGTTTTTACAGGCTGGAGGATAGCTACGAGGAAGGCCTATATTGCCCACGAAAAGGCGCAGTGCTGCGCCATGGCCGCCAGTGCTGCGCTGTGCGCCGCTGATGCTGTCGCACACGACGCAGCAGTAGCCTCTCTTGTAAAAGAATCAAATTCGGTCGAATATATTTCGGAGCACAGAAAAATGCCTGAAAGTATAAATGTTAAAGTCATCATAAACTCAGAGGAAAACTCATTTCTTATAAAGTCGATCGTTTCTTCCGGATGGAATTCACGCAGTCCCCAGAGCAGCAGCTTCTCTTTAAAGCTTTACGAAACGGAAAATATTATTTTTGAAAGCGGCGCAGATGCGGAAGCCGCAGCGCTTGTAGCGGCAGCCCGCAGCGATATTAGCCCGGGGAAAAAGCAGATGGAGCATATATTCACTTTCCCCAACGAACGCCCGTGCCCGGCGCCCTTTGCGGCTAAAAGCGCTTCCGTCAGCTGCTTCGGCGAAAAAGATATCTGGATAGTATTCTTTGACGAAAAAAACGATTAGCCTGTCTCTTTTCGCGTTTTGACACGCAGCTTCACAGGCTTATAGACCGAAGTTAAGAGTGCTTATTGCTGAAAGTTATATAAGCTGTTTGAAATAGTTTTTCGCAAATTCAAGAAATACCCTTACTTCCTGCTTCTGCGTATTGTTTTCGGTCCATGTAATGAATATGTTGCGTCTGCATATCGGATTTTTTATGTCAAGCAACCGGGCCTTGTCTGAGTTGATCTTTCCCCATGTCGATTCCGGCCACATTGCTATTCCCAGCCCTGCGTTCACAAATTCTCTGATCATCTGGGGACTGTCGCTTTCAAATGCTACGCTGGGCGTATATCCGCATATATTGAAGATTTGCATCGTTATATCGTGCAGCATATGATTTTCATTAAGCGTGATAAAACTTTCGTTGCGCAGATCGGCAAGGTTGACTGCGTTTAAAAGTGCAAGCGGAGAAGTCATCGGAACGGCTAATTTTATCTCTTCGCTGAGCACGAGCGTGCCGTTATTCGGCAGGATATTCGGCAGAGACGAAGATATACAGAGATCACACTTCACAGATTTCCCTTTTTGAATCAATTCAAAATTGATCAGAGGATAATCCTTTTTAAACTTTGAGAGCATATCTGACAGCAGCGAAGAGGCGGCAAGAACGTTGAGCACGATCGTCTCATGGCTTTTGCCGGAAGCTACGCTCAGCTCATTCGGCAGATTGTCGAGCGATGCCATAATGCCTTTTAAGCGTTCCTGCAGCGTTTTGCCTGCGTTGTTCAGTTTTATTCTCTTCCCCGACCTGTCAAAGAGCGGCACTCCAAGTTCCGCCTCAAGCATATGGATCGCTTTGCTGACCGAAGGCTGCGATATAAAAAGCTCATCCGCCGCCTTTGAAAAATTTTCGTATTTGGCTACCGTCAGAAAGTAACGCAGCTGAAAAAGCTCCAAAGCAAAGGCCCCTTATATAGATAAAAGTTATATAAAACAGTCTTATTATATATTGGACAAATAATAACGGCAAGCTTATTTTTATAACAGCCAATAATAAGCAGTATTTGCAAGCATATTTTTATAATAAGGAGGACATTATTTTGGATTTCAAGAATCTACCGTTTTTTGACAACCACACGCATCTTCTTGACCCGAATCTGACGTCGCTTACCAAGAAAAGCTACATTATGCGCTTTGTACACGGTTATCAGGATATGGAGCCGTGGGATAAGGGCGTCGAGTCGGATTACACAGTCGGTCATGCCTCAGCCTGGCAGGTAAGCAACATTGAAAATCTGGGGTTGGTCAAGCTGATCACGCATTTCCTTTCTGAACGTTTTGGCTGTGAAGAAACGCCTGACGCGGTGACCGAAGCGCGCAACGCGTTTATCGCCGGAGATCCGGAGAAGCTTAAGGCGTACACTAAGTCGCTTTACGACGAGGAAGGAATAATAGGGACAGTCCTTGACAGCCACGACCCGTGGGGCGATCCGAAGGATAAGGTCTTCCCCTGCCCGGTCTACAGGCTGTACAACTTTGAAGACGACTATTTTGAACTGCTTCCCAATGCCTCTTCTTTCAAGTCTTTGATGGAGGAAATGGAGAAGAGGATCCGCAAAGCGATAAGCGACGGTTTCAAAGCGCTTAAGGGACATGTGGCTGAGAACTATACGATGGAAGTCCGTGTAGTCTCAGACAGCGACGCCGAGAAAAAACTGGCGGCGGCGCAGAAGGGTGAAGATAAGGGCGCAGTCGAGGATGTGTTCTTCGCAATGTACCGGCATGTCCTGCTCCTTGCGGCAGAGCTGGGTGTAACAGTTCATATCCATGCGGGTACGACCGGCTTCAACCGCAAGAGCGCGGCATATGTTCCAAGCCTTGATCCTTTCCTTTTTGTTCCGTTCTACATGTCTGACAACGCGCTAACAAAAGCAAGAGTGGTATTCCTGCACCAGGGATTCCCCTATACACGTCATGCAGGGATGATAGCCTACGCCTTCCCGAACATCTTTGTTGATACCAGCTGGGTGCTCCCGTGGAACGCTTACGCATTCCGCACCAATCTTGAAGATCTGCTGGGCGTATGCCCGCACAAGAAGATACTCTTCGGCACAGGGCAGCACGGCATTCCTGAGATCGCATGGGCTTCCGCGAAAGTCGCGAAGGCCTGCCTTGCCGATGTGCTTGAAAGCCAGTGCCGTATGGGCCTCATGTCTGTAAAACAGGCCGAAAAGACTGCCAGCCAGCTGCTCTTTGAAAACGGAAAGGAACTTTACAAGATCAACTGATTTTTATTTCGGCGGTCGTTCGTCTGCGGCCGCCGAAATAAAATAATTCCGCTTTGTCGCGGAATCTTTGCCGCACATTTTTTAATTAACCGAAATGGAGGATCGTTTTTATGATTACTGTTATTGTACCGATATGCTTGCTTGTGTTCCTGCTGCTGTGCAAAAAGATACCCTTCTTCGGCGGCAATATACCGGCCGCATTAGGTGCCGCTGGCGTATGCGCAATGATCATGGGCGGGATACTCAACCCGATCAAATGGGGCGAAGCATGGCTGTATGGAGTTGATACGATCGCGTGGGTCCTTTTCCTCACCGTATTCGGCAGTATCTACGCCCAGACGCAGATAAAGCTCGGGACTATGGATACGGTCTTCGAATGCTTTAAAGCTAAATTCGGGGAAAGACCGCGTATCCTCATCTGCTGCATACTGCTTACCCTCGTTATCTCCGGCTCTCTGCTTGGCGGCGGCACCCCTTCGATCGCTATAGTGGGCGTTCTTATGATACCGTCGATGGTACAGCTCGGGCTTGACCAGGATCAGATTTGCGCAACGCTTGTTATGGGCGGATCCATAGGGTCTTTGATGCCTCCTGTCAGCCAGGCTATCTTCCTTTCGTCTTCACTCATCCACATCGACGTCGACATTGCCAACCAGTATGCGTATTTCACTATCTTCAGCGCTTTTATAGTTGAGTGTCTGTATGTCGCACACCGCTTTGTAAGGAAAGATGCGAAAATAGTCGACTACGACGAGAACGGTAAAATAATACCGCCGGAGTCGGTCGGAAGCATCCTCTCCAAGAAATGGTACACACTTATCCCGTTTGCCTTCCTTCTCGTCATAATACTTCTTCGTTCCTTCAAGATCGTTGATATCGTTCCTCTTGTGCTTAACCAGATCCAGATCGGCGGCGAACCTTTCCTTAAGGCCCTTAAAAAGATTTTCTTCATCAAGGGCTTTACGAATGTTACAAACCTTATACTGATACTCTCTACTTTCGTCGCCTATGCCTTCCCGCAGGTCCATAAGACCGGGGCGGAATGCATCGTAAAGGGCTTCAAAAACTCTGTTAAGATGATGATAATCCTCTTCTTCTCAGCGTTCATGGTCGGTTCTTTCACATTTGGCGGTCAGATAGAGGTCGTAAAGGAGTTTGCAAAGCATCTTGACCTCAACGTTCTGAAATTCGGCGGCATGGCGGCAATGGTAATTATGGGAATGCTTTGCGGCACCCAGTCGACGCCTAACAACGCGATATTCTCATTCTTCGGTCCGGCGCTGCTTCAGGCCGGTATCGAACCGGGCAAAGCCGCGGCGGCAGGCGCTCAGTTTGCGGCGGCAGGGCAGGGAATGCCCCCGGCAGATACAGTTACATTCTTCACTGCCGGTCTTGTCGGCGGCGTGCTCGGCAAAGAAGTCAACCCGCTCCGCTCGATGTTCCTGGCGGCTCCTGTCTGGCTCTGGGTCATTTTCACAGGTATGCTGCTGCTCTATATCTAAATCAAAATATATCCGGACTTTTTGTCACTGCCGCCCCGCGGCGGCAGTGACATTGTTTGCATTTACTGGAGGGTGCTGCTGAATGAATGTCGTTGCGTACGCCGCTTTTGCCTATTTATCTACCGCGCTGATCTCGCTTGCGGTAATAACTATCGTAGTTTTGGTAAACAAAATGCTGCTTTCATTTTCAAAAGGTAAAAGTGAGGAAAGACAATGATCACCCGCGAACTTCTTATTAATCTTTTCCCCGGCATAGCAAGCTTTGCGATACAGAGACCAGAGATCGCCGCGGCCCGCATCGTTCTTATTGCCGCCGGTTTTATCCTGGCATACCTCGGCTTTAAAAGGAAACTTGAACCTCTTATCATGGTCCCGATGGGCGTCGGCATGATGTGCGTCAATGCCGGAGTCCTGTTTTTCGCTGACGGATCGCTCGGCACGCTTTTTGTAGCGCCTCTCGTTGAGGACCCTGCGGCACTTATCAATGTAATGCAGGTGAATTTCCTGCAGCCGATATATAACTTTATGTTCAGCAACAGCCTTATCGCATGCCTCGTCTTCATGGGCATAGGTGCGATGAGCGAGATCTCATTCATTATCATGAATCCTTTTACAAGCATTTTCATAGCTCTCTGCGCTGAGGCCGGCACGTTTATCGCCCTTGTTCTGGGCGTATGGCTGGGGCTTGCGCCGCAGGAAGCCGCTTCGGTCGCGATAATCGGCGGCGCCGACGGACCTATGGTCCTGTTCGGTTCTCTTATGATGGCCCCCAAACTGTTCGTGCCGATCTCGATAATCGCATATCTTTACCTGAGTCTTACCTACGCAGCTTATCCGTACCTTATTAAAAAACTTGTGCCCGCGAAATACCGCGGCATTGATTTTGAATATGATATTCCGGAAGTTCCGCAGAAGACAGTATTTATCTTCTGTGTGATAGTATGCGGACTGCTCTGCCTGCTGCTGCCGGTCGCCTCTCCTCTGATAATGTCCTTCTTCCTCGGGCTTATCATCAAAGAAGCGGCGATAGAGCCTTATCAGGAACTGCTGGAAAATACGATCTTATACCTTTCGACCTTTCTGCTCGGACTGATGCTCGGCACGCTCTGCGAAGCTTCGGTGCTGCTTGATTCAAAGGTATTCATTCTGCTGGTCATCGGCGTTGCGGCGCTCTTCTTCTCCGGTATCGGAGGAATTGCCGGCGGCTGGCTGATGTATTTGCTTAAGAAGAAAAAATTCAACCCGCTTATCGGCATCGCCGGAGTTTCCTGCGTTCCTACTACGGCGAAGATAGCGCAGCATGTTGCAGAGGAGGAAAATCCTTTTGCTGTGATACTGCCTCTTGCCATGGGCGCAAATATTGCCGGTGTGATAGTTTCAGCGATCGCTACCGGTGTATATGTTTCAACGATCGGGCTGATACGCTGATGAACTTTCCTGACGGCAATAAGATCATCACGGAAGACCTCTACGATGCTTTAGGCTGCCGTAAGGTCATATTTTTAAAGCGGGTCCGCTCTACCAATATCGTGGCTAAAAACCTGGCGCGAAAAGGATGCAGCGCAGCTGTTATCTCGGCTGTGCAGACCGCCGGAAAGGGAAGCCACGGCAGAAGGTGGGAATCGGATGCAGATAAGGGGCTTTATATGTCCCTTGCCACCTGCGGCATACGCGAAGGGGGGTTCACAAGGTGCTCCAGCGTTGCCGCTGTGGTTGCCGTTTTCAGGTCTGTAAGGCGCGTATCAGGTCTTTGTACTGAGATCAAATGGCCGAACGACCTCATGGTGGGCGGCAGAAAGCTCTGCGGGATCTTATCAGAGGCTATGTGGGGAGACGAAGGTCTCGAATACCTGATAACTGGCATCGGGATAAACGTAAATCAAAACAAAAGCGATCTCCCTGATTCGATCAGGGAGATCGCGACCTCGATCTTTATTGAAAGCGGCAAAACGTGCGATATGCACACACTCGCGTATGACCTGATAAGAACTTTTGACGGAATCATCTGTGAAATTGAGACTGAGGGCGCCGAAGGCGTCATGAAGGAATATATTTCAAACTGCCGCACCGTTGGAAAGGAAATATCAGTAAGCGACTGCGGAAAAGAGATCTTCAGAGGGAGGGCTGAAGGGATAGGCGCGGGCGGAAGCCTGATAGTTCGCAGCGCCGGAGGCCTGACGCAGGAATTTGATTTCGGAGAAGTAACGAACCGGGAAATATAAATAAATACAGCACGGAGAGGGAGCATGCAGATGGATGATATAAGCAGCCTCAGCCGGAAAACGCTGAGGGCAGATACTGAAGAAAGGCTGAAAGCCGCGGCTAAGTTTGTCTATGACGGAAAATTCGTCAGGCATTCAGACACGGTCGCATTGCTGCAGAGCGTTATAAAGCCATATGACATTGTGAATATCGAAGGAGACAACCAGAAGCAGGCCGACTTCCTCGCGAAGTGTCTGTGCAAGGTCGACCCGAAGGTGATAAACAATCTGCATATGGTCCAGTCTGTTATATCGCTTCCGGAGCATATCAAAGTCTTTGAAAAGGGCATAGCAAAAAAACTGGATTTTTCGTTCTCAGGGACGCAGGCGGGCGCGATCGCCGAACTCATTGCCAGCGGCACGGCCGAGCTCGGTGCGATACACACGTATCTTGAGCTTTACGGACGCTATTTTGTGGACCTTACGCCGAGAGTGGCGCTTGTAGCCGGGGTCCAGGCCGATTCTCAGGGCAACATATACACCGGCTTCAGCACGGAAGATACTCCTTCCATAGTTGAAGCCGCAAAATTCAAGCAGGGAATCGTTATATTCCAGGTAAATGAAATAACAGACAGGATACCGCGTGTCGATATCCCCTCTGACTGGGTAGATTTTATCATACAGTCCCCGAAGCCTTTTTACATAGAGCCGCTCTTTACCAGGGACCCGGCCCTTATCACCGACGCCCAGGTGCTGAGAGGCATGATGGCGATAAAGGGAATATATGCCGAGTATAACGTTAAGAGGCTGAATCACGGCATTGGCTTTGATACGGCGGCGATAGAGCTTATGCTTCCGACATACGGGGAAGAGCTGGGACTGAAGGGCAAAATATGCACTCATTTTGTCCTGAACCCGCATCCGACGCTGATACCCGCCATCGAATCGGGCTGGGTGAAGTCTGTACACTGTTTCGGCGGAGAACTGGGCATGGAGGATTATGTCGCGGCGCACTCCGACATTTTCTTCAACGGTCCGGACGGAACGCTGCGTTCAAACAGAGCATTTTCGCAGGTGGCCGGACATTACGCGACGGATATGTTTATAGGCGGCACGCTTCAGATAGATAAATGGGGCAACAGCAGTACCGCGACGGCAGCAAGGGTATCCGGCTTCGGAGGCGCGCCTAATATGGGATGCAATGCCAACGGAAGAAGACATTCAAGCGAAGCGTGGTTAAAATGCGGCGCGGAAGCGGCCGGAAAAAGCGAAGCGATAGGCGCTCTTTCGAGAGGCAAAAAGCTTGTCGTACAGCTTGCGGAGACCTTCAGGGAAAAGCTTGCCCCCGGCTTCGTCGAGGAGCTTGACGCCGTGAAGCTCGCAAAGAACGCGGGACTGCCGATAGAGCCGGTAATGATATATGGCGACGACCTTACCCATATTGTTACCGAGGAAGGCATAGCATATCTTCACAAATGCCGCGATATGGAGGAGAGAATGGCCGCGGTGAGAGGTGTAGCCGGATATACCGAGATCGGCATGTCCGCGGATCCTGCCGAAACACGTCGTCTGCGGGAGCTCGGCATCATAAGGACACGTGAGGATCTTGGAATAAGCATTGAAAAAGCAAACCGCTCGCTTCTTGCGGCAAAGAATATGCGTGATCTCGTTGAATGGTCGCATGGCCTGTATCATCCGCCCGTGCGCTACAAAACATGGTAAGGGGGATAAATTACTATGGCTTTGCATACACTGCTTTTTGAGTTCAAAGCGGACGATCCGAAGAGCATTCCTGTCGAATGGTCACACTACGGGGTCACCGGCTCCGGAGATCTTGAAGTGCTGATGGAGAAGAAAGAATATGGCGGAGAGGTAAAGGCTAAGGTCGTAACTCCCGTGGGAGGCTTCGAAAAGGTCTGGGAAGCCGTGCTCGAAAGATTCGTCAAAGAGTTCGGGCTCGGCGATGTCCTGATCGAGATCAACGACGACAATGCGACTCCGATAGTCGTTTATACACGCCTTCGCCAAAGCCTTGTTGAGATGGGGTTCATAAATGATAAGGAGAAACGGTCATGATCGACTGGAAGAAGATAAATGAATACTTTTTTTCGGAACTGAACGCAAGAGAGAAAGCCTTTGCCCTTGCTGATGAAGGTACATTCACGGAACTGCTGGGACCAAGGGATCGTTTTTCGAGTCCTCATCTGAAAACACTTGGCACTGCTATTGAATTCGATGACGGAACTGTTACCGGTGTCGGGCTATTAGATAAGCATATCGCGTTCATTGTATCGATGGAGGGAAAATTTATAGGCGGAGCGGTAGGCGAGGTCAACGGGGCGAAGTTCGTTGCCGTACTGAGACTTGCGCTTAAGACTTATGAAAAGCTCGGTGCTGATGGGCTGGCGTCAAGACGCCCCATCGTCATAATATCCTTTGATACAGGCGGTGTCAGACTTCATGAAGCAAACGCCGGACTTCTTGCCCATGCAGAGGTCATGGATGCGATACAGGATCTTCGCAGGAAAGTGCCTGTTGCCGCGGTGATCGGCGGCAAAGTAGGCTGCTTCGGCGGCATGGGTTTTGTGGCGGCTTCCTCAGACGCGGTGATAATGAGCGATATCGGCAGACTTGGCCTTACCGGGCCCGAGGTCATAGAGCAGGAAGTCGGTGCGGAAGAGTTCGATGCTTCCGATAAGTCGCTTATATACCGCACTACAGGCGGAAGACACAAATTTATAACCGGAGACTGCAACTTCCTTGTTGCGGACAAAGCTCCCGCTTTCAGGGAAGCCCTGAAAAAAACGGCGGATATGTCGATGGAAGAGATAGAAGGTATGCGCAGGAACGGCTCCGCGGAACTTGTCCAGAAACAGATAGATTTTGCGGAGGAAGTTGTCGACAGCGGAATCTCTGATTCGATCGGCCTTTGGGAAAAATACGGCAATAAAGAGGCTGAAAAACTGCCCGAAAAAAGCCTTGACGTTTTTCTTGAAACAGTAAGGCGCAGGCCGTTGGACTGATCTTGCGAAAGGACGCTGGATTATGGAAGAACTTGAATTTTCTATGATAGGCCAGTCGAGACAGATACTGGAAATGATAACGGACGAAGGCACATTCACTGAGAATACGGCAGGCGGTGCTGTTTTCAGCCCGGAGTTCGGCGTCGGTGCGATCGTGGGGACGGCAAAGATAGCGTCGCGCACTGCCACTGTAATAGCGAATGACACAGAAGCCTATAACGAGAAATTCCCTGTCGTTTTTGCCGGCGTTATCGGTATTGAGGAAGCTTATAAGATGGCGCAGGCGGTCTATGCGACTATCGAAGCCGACAGAGAGAAGCCCGTAGGAGAAAAAAGACCGATAGTCCTTATCGTTGACACCCCGGGAAATGCGCCCGGCAAGGTCGAAGAAATAATCGGTATGAACAAGGCGACCGGTGCATACCAGCTGGCTCTTGCCGAAGCCAGGGGAGTCGGGCATCCGATCGTTGCCGTCGTTATCGGAAGAGCTATAAGCGGCGCATTTCTGTGTCACGGCCTGCAGGCCGATCATATACTCGCGCTTTCAAAAGATTTCGGGACGATCATCCATGTTATGCCGCTGAGCAGCATCTCGAGAATAACAAAAATGGATATCGAAAGGCTTGAAGAACTTTCTCAGAGCAACCCGGTTTTTGCGTCCGGCGTAGACTTTTTCTACAAACTTGGAGGAGTAAACGAGATCATCTCAGATCTTAAAGAGCTGAAAAGCACTGTCTTAAAACATATCGATCAGGTAGCCGAATGCAAGAAAAACGGAGAGTACGGCCGGCTCGGTCCCAAAGGCAGAGGCGCACTCGGCGCAGAGCGGGGCGGGCGCGTATACAGAGAGAAGGTCCTGAAAGAGATGGACGAACAGTTCGATGCCGCGGCAGAAAGATATCTGAAAGCGTAGAGCGTCTTCAATGTGTTTTTTTGACGCTTTTGACAACGAGCATACGCTTGCGGAAATGCCCAGGCTGTCGCTGAAGGATAAATCGATAGACGGCCCCGCGGCGGCTCATAAGATCGAAGAGGTGCACACGCCGGATAATTTCGCTTTTACAACGTTTTCGACCGGCAGCAGTGCTCTTCAGAACGTTATCGCGGTGACCTGGCCCGAAATGGAAAGCAGAAGGTCTGCTTCTGCGAAAGTTTTTCAGATGACCGGGCTTGGCAGCGGCTGTGATATGCTCGTTACATATCCGCCGCTCGTAAATCTCTTTACCCCCGATGCTTTGCGTGCACATGGCGTCAATGTGCGTTTCCTGGAGAGATCTTCACGTTCATCTCTTCTTGCTGCACTTGCCTCGCGCAGACCGGATGCGATCGTCGGAGAATCATCTTTTATACTGTCGGCGATGCTTGACGCGGATAAGCTTTCACGTCCCGATCTGTTCGGCTGCGGCATGAAGATCTTTGCGTCCGGAACGCCTCTTAAGATGGAGCTGCTTGAGGAAGCTGAAAAGAAAAAAATAGAAGTACACGACCTGTACGGCTGTCAGGAATTCGGGTGGTTAGCCTGCGACGGCCATGCGGTGAGAAATGATATTTCTTTCCTGCCTGTAAGCGGCGGAAGCGGAAATTTATTTGAGATAGCAGTAGGCGGCCTGCCGGTGGGAGACATAGTGCCTCTTTCGGCGGGGGGGCATGTCTGCGGCAGAAGCGGCGAGATTCTGACTTACAGAAGGCAAAGGGCGCAGACAGAATTCGACGTTATAGTAAAGGAATCAAAAATGTCATCCCCCGAGAGCGTTAAGCGGACAGCAAGGAGCATTACCCGCCTGAAGGGAAGGCGTGTCTATGTGAGCCATGATCTGGTCACGGGTGCCGCGCATACCGTCCTCGAATTGAAAAAGTCGCCAGAAGAATGTCCTGCGGCTTCCGGAAGCTTTATCATACGCGGCGATGAAAAGACAGAAACATTCGATCTGATCGCGCAGGCGCTGCTGAGCTATCAGAGCAGCCACAGAGAAAACGGAGTCTGGAGTAAAAATGAAAGAATTCAGACGTCATGACCTGCTGAAGATATCGTTCGAAGGACGCAGCAGAATCTTTCAGGAGCTTGTAAACAGCGGCACTGAGCTCCCGACGCAGATACTGAGCGATACGCTGCTGAATTTTTGCGGGAAAGACCGCATCCCCGCGGTCGTAAGGCGCGGTCCCGTGCAGCCCGAAGGATATGTCAATGCAGGCTTTGTATCTGTGCAGGTCATAAACGGCAGTAAAGCGAAAATAGCATGTACGGTCAGTGAAAGTGAGATAGTTGATCTTATATCTCCATATGTTCTGCCATTTTGCAAATATAATGAAAGGAATAAATGTCTGGAGGCTCTCAGGGCCGTATCTGCAATGCCGGAAGCTGAGAACGGAAAGATAGGAGTGGCAGGATCCGCCGCTATGGAGGTCGTCACCGGCCTGAGCTATACGAATGATGAATCAGACCTTGATATAATAATCAGGGACAGTAATTTGAAAGAAGTATTTAAAACCTGCACAAATCTGATACGTATAGGACAGCAGTACGACGTCAGCATGGATGTGGAGGTGCAGCTGAAAAACGGTTACGGAGTAAAGGCGAAGGAGTTGTTCATCGGCAGCAGCACGCTGCTGGGAAAAGGCCTTTTTGATGTTCAGCTGCTGGAAAGAGCGGAAGTTGAGGATTTGCTTAAAGATAATAAATAATTAAGGAGGAAACAGACATGGAGATCAAATCAAGGGTGCCCGGCAAGCTTGTAAGGTACGAGAAACAGGTAGGAGACACAGTGAAGGCGAAAGACGTTGTCGCTGTGATGGAAGCAATGAAGATGAAGCAGCTCGTGCCGTCGCCTGTGGACGGAGTTGTCAAAGAGATTCTTGTTGAGCCCGGCACAAGGGTCCCCGCCGGAAAGGTGCTTGCGATAGTGGAATAAGAAAATTGCGGGGAGCGCTGGATTTCAGCCGCTCCCCGCAATTTTTGATAATTTAATGACCTTTTACGAGTATTCCATCGGGCGGCGCTGCAGTATCATAAGGCCTTCGCGCGGTTCAAAACCGAGCCGGCCCATGAAGGTCACAAGCTCGCTGGTATATGTGACTATCACCGGGACGTCTTTTAAGGCAGGGTGGGAGAGCGCGTACTGCAGGAGCTGCGACCCCACGCCTTTGCCCTGATAGTCAGGGTGGACCAGTATGTCCCATAAAGAGCCGCGGAAGACGAAATCGGTCAGCACGCGGCAGAATGCTATAAGTTTGCCGTTATGTCGTATCGAAAAACAGATGCTGGTCCCTTCCAGCATTTTTTCTATCTGCTCTATGGAGCGGCTCTTTCCCCAGCGCGTGAAGCGGTAGAGATCCTGGAGATCGGAAGCGGAGAGCGCAAGTTTGCTGTCATAAAACATATACTCAGTGTTTTGCTTCATTTTTTGTTTTTTCCGGGAAAAGCGTTATGTTTTCCTTTTTTTTTCTGCTGTCAGAGAGGGCAAACCCGCGGATTATATTGTTCAGGTCACCGCGCCTTGCGTCCTTTGATATCGGTATCTCCAAAAGCTGGCCGGCGCCGCAGCTGCTGCACGTCCACATAACGCGGGCAACGCCGAAGTCGTCAGGCATTCCGGCAAGAACTTTCAGTTCTTTGCATTTCTGGCAGGCTACGATATACATCCTGATCTCTTCCTTTACAAAAAATCAGCCCGATCAAATGCCCGGCGCTTAAAAAACACAGCTTTCAGGCGGCATTACTGTTTTTTCAGGTCGCATTTTACTCTAAGCGGGCCCTCGCTGTAAATATCCCTTTCGGTAACTATCTCCAGCACGATGCTGTTTTTTGCCTGTTCTATTTTGTCGATGGCGTCGATCAGATCGCCTGAGTCCACAGAACCGATATTTCCTGTCAGAGGATCGCGCAGCACGCCGTCTCCTGCCGCTCTCTGGTTGAGCGTGCGCAGCGCCTGCGAGACGGTTTCTTCTATCTCATCGCGTGCTGTTCCGGGCTCGAATTTATGAGTGTAAAGTACCTTCCCCTTTTCATAAATGAGCACGGACGGGTAGGTCTCTATCTTTGTGTTGACCTCTTCTCCCTCCACAGCGTTTCCGACTGCCGTAAGGCGCATCATCCATCTCCCGTTTGCGCCCGCCAGCCTGCTGCGTGCAGCGTTTGCGGAATCAGGCGTCACGTTTGGCAGTTTTACCTTTTCAATGTCCCTTATGCCGAAACGATAGGCCAGAAGCGTGCGTGCCTCGCTGCGCAGCGCCTCGGTACGCTCGGCGACCTGCGCCTCTGTAATGGGGGAACCTGTTATAACGGTCTGGGCAAGCACTTCATCCGAGAAGGCCGCTATTCTTCCCTCTCTCAGTCTCTGGATGCCGGATTTCAGGCTGTCGGCTTCTTTTTTCAGCGCAGCAATGGATGTTTCGAGTTTTTTGCTTTCGGAGAGGAGCTTTTCTTTTTCTTTGCGCAGCCCGTCCTGTTCGGAGAGCAGCTTATCTTTTTCTTTGCGCAGAGACTGCTGCTCGGAATACATTTTATCGCGCATCGCAGTCATTTCAGAGAGTTTTGTCTGTGTCTCACCGAGCTTCTTTGCCCCTTCTTCAAGCCGCACTTCGACTTCTCTCAGCTCTTCTTCTTTTCCCGCAAGGTCGCCCCGGCTCTGGAACAGGTCCACTTCCATGCGGCTTATCGTATCTTCGTTCTTTTTCAGTTCTTCGCGCGTCGAAGTGAGCTGGCGCTGTATCACCTGCATGCTGAAAAGGGCGGTGCGGACCTGTTCGGAAGCCACGCTCAGCGTTAAGATCGTGGCAAGCGCGATGCCTACTCCGGTCAGTATCGAAATTATGCGTGAAGTGTATCTCGGGCGCAGCTTCATGAAGGTTATGCGCTTTTTGCCGAGCTTCATGCCTATCACGTCGCCCGCCCAGGATACAAGCGCGCTGACTGCTATCAGAGTCCCTATAAGCACCCAGTTTATGTCGTGAAAAATCTCAAACAATGCTCTGATCTACCCCGCAGTAAAATAAAATTCCGCAGATATACCCATACAATGAACCGCTCCTTACATTATAGCAGTAAAAGACGGAAGCTGCGCTGTCATCAAGGCGCAAAGGAGCGGCTCTTTATGCTTTTGTCATTCATATTTCAGCGCTTCTATCGGATTGAGCAGGGAGGCTTTGTATGCCGGGTAGTAGCCGAAACCGACTCCCACCATCGCGGAAAAGACGAACGCAAGCACGATGGAACCTGAGGTAAAGACCGGCGGGGCGGATGTAAATGACGAAAGAGCATATCCGGCGCCGACACCGGCCAATATGCCAAGTACTCCTCCCACCATGGAAAGAACGACGGCTTCTATCAGGAACTGCATCCTTATGTCGCGTTCAGTGGCGCCTACCGCCATTCTTATCCCGATCTCGCGAGTACGCTCGGTTACGGAGACCAGCATGATGTTCATTATGCCTATGCCCCCTACGACGAGCGATATGAAGGCTATGGACCCAAGCAGCATCGACATTATCGTAGTCGTGTTGCGCCTGGCCTCAAGCATCTGGGAGACGTTTCTCACCGAGAAATCGTCGGCTTCGCCCCTTTTTATCTTATGCCGCTCCCGGAGCAGAACTTCTGTTTCATTCTGGATATATGAGAGCGCTTCCATCGATACGCCTTTAATATATATATTCCCTATCCTTCCGGCGGTTTTCCAGCGGACAAGGCGGCGCTGCGCCGCAGTCAGCGGGACAAGGACAAAGTCGTCCTGGTCGCTGCCCATCGAAGATACACCCTTTGATTCAAATACCCCGACGATATTGAAGGGTATCTTGTTTATCCTTATGGATTTGCCGAGAGGGTTCTCCCCTGAGAAGAGCTTATCCGCGACGGTCTGCCCGATAACCGCGACCTTCGCGCCCTGTCGGACGTCGCTTGCGCCTATATCGCGCCCTCTGGCAATATTCCATTCCTGTACGTACGAGTAATCGCTGGTGCTCCCTATAATGCTTGAGTTCCAGTTCATGTTCTCGTATACGAGAGTCGCGCTTAAGTTTATCATCGGGGCCACTGCGTCCACTCCCGATACCTCTTTTTCTATCGCCTGAGCGTCGTCATAGGTGAGATAACGGGTAGTGCCCGTGTTTGAACGCCCGGGCCTGTCGGGGAAGACCATTATAAAGTTGCTTCCGAACGATGAGATCTGTTCGTCTATGCTCTTATTGGCTCCGGCTCCTACCGCAAAGGCAGCGATAACGGCTGCCACGCCTATGATTATGCCAAGGGCGGTGAGCATCGACCTCGTCTTGTTTCTGCGAAGTGCGGTAACAGAAGCGGAAAAAACTTCGACTGCCGGTATCATGCGCCCTCGCCTCCGTTCTCTGCTGCCTGCCCATCGGTCTTTTCCGGAGCTTTCGCCGCCTGCTGCTGCACAAAGCGCCGGTTTTTGTTGATCTCGTCCTTAATTACCACGCCGTCCTTAAAGTAGAGTATGCGCTTTGCATACTGCGCCACGTCGGGCTCATGTGTTACCAGCAGTATCGTCATACCTTCGTCGTTAAGGCGGCAGAAGAGGGCCATTATCTCGTCGCTCGTCTTTGAGTCGAGGTTTCCGGTAGGTTCGTCTGCCATCAGAATCTCAGCACGGTTCACTATGCCCCGCGCGATCGCTACACGCTGCTGCTGGCCGCCGGAGAGCTGCGACGGTTCATGATATATGCGCTCGGCAAGCCCCATCTCGATCAGGGCCTCTTTTGCCTTTGCATGGCGTTCCTTTCTTGGAATCCCGGCATACAGCAGCGGCAGCTCGACGTTCTCAAGCGCCGTTGTCTTCGAGAGCAGGTTGAAGCCCTGAAAGACAAAGCCTATCATTTCGTTTCTGATATGCGCGAGCTCGTCGCTGTCCATATCTTCCACACTTCGGTCATCAAGGTAGTACTCTCCGGAAGTGGGGCGGTCAAGGCAGCCGAGTATATTCATCGTCGTAGACTTTCCGGAGCCGGACGGCCCCATCATCGCGACGAACTCTCCGCGCTCTATGCTCAGATTTACGCCGTGGAGTATCTCTACTTCGTCATTTCCGAGCTTAAAGCTTTTTCTTATATCCCTTAGCTCTACGAGGGGCATTTTATTTTCCCTCTTTCGGAACGATAATGCCCGTTATTACTTTTTCCCCTTCGCTGATGCCCGACAGGATCTCTGTCCTGTTGCCGTCGGTCAGACCTCTTTTGACCTCGACACGCACGGGTTTTTTCTTATCCAGCGTGTAAACTGCGGGGGCAGAGGTCTCCGCGATATTGCGCCTCGGTCCTCCGGGACCCGGCATGCCCATCCCGGCAGACCCGCTGCCATCCGAAGGTTTGAAGCGGAATGCGCTGTTCGGAACGGTGAGCACATCCTTGCGGCTCTCAAGTATCAGCGACACGTTTGCCGTCATGCCCGGCAGAAGCTTGCCGTCCGGGTTGCTGAGTTTGACTATCACGGTATATGTGACGACATTGTCGCTGCTGTGAGGCGAAAGGCGCACCTGCGTCACTTTGCCGCTGAAATTCTGGTTCGGATACGCATCCACGCTGAAGACAGCTTCCTGCCCCTCATGGACGCCGCCGATGTCGGCTTCGTCCACATTGACTTCGACCTGCATCTGTGTCAGGTCGCGCGCTATCTCGGCAATTGAAGGAGTCTGATAGCTTGCCGCCACGGTCTGCCCTTCTTCTACGTTTTTAGCCACGACTACACCGTCGACAGGCGAGTATATTTTGGTGTATCCCAGATTTATCCTGGATTTCCGCAGGGAGGCCTCTACCTGCGTTGCCTTGGCCTGAGCGGCGGCCAGGCTTGCTTTTGCTTTGAGCCATGAGCTCATGTCGGCGTCGACGTCCGCCTTTGCAATGAGATCGCGCTTTGCGAGTTCCTGCGTGCGGGCGAGGTTTTTGGCCGCAACGTCAAGGCCGGCCCTGGCGTTTGCGATATCGGCCCTGGCGGAGGCAAGGGAGGCCTCGTTCTGCGCAACGTCGGCGGCCTGCGTCTCGGAGTCCATCAGCGCGATAAGCTGTCCCTGCTTCACAACGCTGTTGTAATCAAAGTAAAGCTCCTTTATCGTGCCCGATATCTGCGTACCTACGTCTACCGTTTCCACAGGGTTCAGCGTTCCGGTGGCCTGTATCGTTGAGAGGATGTCGGCCCGTACGACCGGGGCTGTGTTGTACTGTATCTCGGCGCCGCGGGTGGAGTGGAAGTAGTAGCCCCCTGCGGCTGCCGCAATGATAACGAGCAGCGCGGCGATCTTGAAAAATCTTCCTTTTTTTGTCCTGCTATTTCCCATAATTCAATCCTCCCATGGCTTTTTCAAGGTCTATCTGCGCAGCCTTGCAGTTGTAAAGGGCAAGTATCCTGTTTGCTGAAGCGGATGCGTAGCTGTCTACCGCGTTCGATATCTCAAGGCTGTCGCCTACGCCTGCTTCATAGCGCCCCTGCGCGAGGTCAAGAGTCGCTTTTGCCGAGCGCTCAGCCTCGAGGGACGATACCAGCGCTTCCTTTGATTCTCTGAGAGCTTCCCATGCCTGTCGCACTTCAAGCGTTATATTATTTGAGAGCGCCGAAAGTTCGGCCTCGGCTGCCCTGAGATTTGCCTCGGAGTGTTCTATGTTGCTTTTTGTAAGCCCTCCGTCGATGATAGGGACCGAAAGCGAGAGCCCCGCGCTCCATTCGCCTCTTTCAAACGGAGAGTCCCCTCCGAAGCCGTAACCGGCGGAAGCAGAGACGGAGGGCGAAAGGCCCTTCATCTGGACCGTGAGGTCTTTCTTTGCCGCCTCGACCCTTTTCTTCTTTGCCTCAAGCTCAGGCCGGTTTTCCTGGGATCTTCTTATCGCTTCATCAAGAGGTACGTTCCACTCTTCGAAATCAAGCTCGTCTTTTACTTCCTTTATCATGCGCCCCGGCTCTCCCATTGCATTTGCAAGACGTGCGCGCAGCTGCTCTATAGACGATTCCGACCTTACCACCGCAAGCTTCGAAGAAGCAAGGTCAGCCTCGGCTTTTGTTACTTCGATCTTCGGCTTGGTGCCCACTTCGTAAAATGAACGCGCCCACTTGAGCCTCTTTTCGTAGTTTTCGTGACGGGTGATCGCGACCTCATTTTCTCTCGTTGCGCGGTTCAGACCGTAATATGCGCTGCACACTTCCTGTATCAGCGACTCGCGCTGAGCCTCCAGGTCCGCCTCTGCCGCCTCTGTCGAAAGCTTTGCTCCGGCGACTCTTGCCTTGCGGCGCCCCCAGTCGCTTATCGACTGTTCGGCTCTTATATTTGTCGAATAGCTGCCGCTGTTGTTGTCTCCTGTAAGTCCTGTTCCGAAGCGGTTGTAAGAGCTTCCGGCAGACATCTGAAGGTTTCCGCCGGCAGCAGCCTGGCCGATGCCGGCGCGCGAAGCAGCCACCCTTTCGCTGTAGGCCGTGAGGTTAGGGTTTCTTGCCATCGCCGTGGCTATGCATTCGGAAAGAGTCAGCGTTTCAGCGCAGGCCGGCGCCGCGCAGAGCGCCAGTATTATGAAAGCCGCAGGATGCTTCAAAAAATTTATCTTCATTGGTTTTGCTCCTTTATTCAATATCCCTGCACGGAATCTTTATTGTGAAACAGCTTCCTTCGCCGGGACGGCTTTTTACCGAAATGGTCCCGCAGTGCGCGTCGATTATGGCCTTCACTATCGCAAGCCCGATGCCGAGCCCGCCGCTTGCCCGCGTACGGGATACGTCTGTCCTGTAGAACCTTTCGAAGATATAGGGCAGATCGTTTTCCGAAATACCTATGCCGCTGTCGCTCACTTCAACGATAAAATCGTCTTTGATCTTATTCATTTTTACGGAGACTTTGCCTCCGGTGTCCGTGTAGCGCAGCGCGTTTGAAAGGAGGTTTTCTATTACCTGCCTTATCTTGGCCGCGTCAACAGCAGCAGTGATTCCATGTTCGATCTCACGGGAAAGCTCCACGCCCTTGTTGCCGTAAAGGGGGTCGAATATCATGGCTGCCTTCTCGACTATCTGGGAAACGTCGACCTTTTCAATGGAGAGAGAGTGCCCGGCGCTTTCTATATTTGTCAGTTTCTCGGCTTCCTGTATCAGCTGGGAAAGACGGTCGACCTCGCTTACCGTAAGGCGTATCCTTTCCGGCGTAGGCTCCCAGACGCCGTCCTCTATCGCTTCCAGATGTGATTTTATGATCGTGACCGGATTGCGCAGCTCGTGAGCGAGATCGCTCAGCAGTCTGCGGCGAAGCTTTTCCTGAGCTTCGAGAGTGCTGCCGAGACGGTCTACGCTGTCCATAAGCTCAGAGAGCTCCGTTATATCGGAGTCCGCCCTGTCCTCTATTTCGTAATTTCCCCGGCTTATCTGCTGCGCGCGCTTTGCCGCGTTCAGCACGGGCCGGCTTATGCGGAATGCCATGAAGAAAGCTATCGCAGCGGCTACTGCCAGCATAAGACCTACCGCGTAAAACATTATGCGGTTGAATTTCCTGAGGAATGCCCCTTCAGGGCTGAAGTTGAAAGGAACGTGCAGTATGCGCAGGCCGCCTATCCTCTGCCCGTTTATAAGGATCTCGCGGCTGTCTGTGATGAGATCCTCCTCGCGCAGTTCGCGCAGGGCTTTGCCTGACTTGCTGCGAGCTGCGGAGAGCTGCTGGAGCCTGCTGTAGGTGCGCACTTCATCGCCGTCTTCGTCGGTAAGCTGCACAGTGACGATCGGCCAGCGCAGAAAATCGGCGCTGAGCGGGAGCATAGCGCACAGATCCCACGAGCCGCTCTGCACATAAAAAGCCGCAAAGAGCTTTGCGATCTCATCCTCATTCTCGCGCAGCCTCTCGGACGCGAAATTTCTGAACTGCCTGTCAAGCAGCTCGGAGATGGCAGTGGGAATGATCAGCATGCATACGAGCACGATGACCATGTACTGGAATATCAGCTGGGTCCGGAGCGATCTCTTTACAGTCATTTTACACCGTCGGATATCTTATAGCCGAAGCCGTGCACGGTGCGTATATAGCCGTTGTCATGCTCCGCGTCGCTCAGCTTCTTTCTTATATTCTTGATATAGCTGTCTATCGATCTTTCAAAACCTTCGTATTCATAGCCCAGCGCGTATGTTATAAGGTCGTCCCTGCTCCAGGTCTTTTCGGGACGGGATGCCATTCTGGAAAGGATAAGAAATTCGTTGCGGGTCAGGGATATTTCTTCGCCGTTCTTCTTGACCGTAAAATTCTGCGGGTCTATGACAAGAGAATCTCCAACTTTGATAAGGCTGGCGGCCGCAGTGTTCTCTCCGCCGCCCTTTCTCAGGTTTGCGCGTATGCGCGCCATCAGTATCTTGGGGGAGAAGGGCTTGACTATATAGTCGTCGGCGCCTGCGTCGAGCCCCGCCACGATGTCTTCCTCACCGCTTTTTGCGGTGACCATGATTATCGGCGCGTTCGAGCTGCGGCGTATCTCGCTGCATACATCCGCGCCCGCCATGCCGGGAAGCATAAGGTCAAGCAGGACAAGATCAAAATTTCCGGAATTGAACTTCGCAAGCCCCGTGAGTCCGTCGCCCGCTATATCCGCGCTGAAGCCTTCCCGTTCTATATAAGCCTTTTCGACCTCCGCTATCGCCCTTTCATCCTCTATTATCAGTATGTTCATCAGGGCCGCACCGCCTTTCACACATTTCTTCTGTCTTCGGCGCTGTGTTTATATTTAAACGTCTTTGTCCGTGCGGCCGGAAAAACAATCAATCATAAGAGCATTATGTTTGCCGCAGAGGACAGAAACGAATAAAAAATAAAAACAACGCCTTTTCTTCATGCCGATCATATTCTATACATTAAATATGTGAATTTTATGATTTGAAAACTGCATATAAGCAATGTATTTTGAGCTTATGTGCTGCATGCCGTCAGCTTAGCCGGATAAGCCTCCGTTTTCTTGACATAAAGCACAGCGCTTGATATACTTTTCGCTGTTGCGGGGCGGCATAGCCAAGTGGTAAGGCAGAGGACTGCAAATCCTTCATCCCCAGTTCGAGTCTGGGTGCCGCCTCCATGCATAAAAAGAGCTTTTATCAGAAATTACAGGATTTAACAGGAAGCCGGTACGTTGCCGGCTTTCTTTTTTTTGCCTGCATTGAAAGATCATCTTAAAAATATCTGTTTAACAGAGGTCCTTTTGGGTCCGGTTTACTATTTTTGAGTATTTCTCTTCCGGCTGCAAAGACAAGAAACGGCAGTTTATTATGTTGCTTTAACAGAGCGCATGCAAAAAACATTTCGGGGCAGAGGCTTTTATGACCGTTCTGGCAGGGTCAAAAGAAAACGGATATCAGAAGCGATTTAAAGCGGGTGTTATCGATTGAACACGCTTGCCCGATCAAAAATTAATACTTATAATTTTTAATAACGTTATATTATTCATTGTCTTTTACAACCGAAAAGAGGTGAATCTATGGAAAATTCCCGCGAAAACGGTTCTTTTAGGATATTTATCAGACGCCACTATGCCGACGGTTCCGCAAAACTGGAGAAGTGCACCGTTTATCGCCTCGGACCGGAAGAAACCGACGACGCCGCGGCGCTTCACGATGAAGTTGCAAAAGGGGTTTCCCGGAAGATCTTTGCCGCCAGCGCATATAACGAGATAGAACGCTTTTTGGGGGAGGACGGTCTTGCCGTCGGTATACGCAGTTGTGATAAGCTGGTTGCTCTGCGCACCCTGAGGATGGAGC
>JAEEGL011344742.1_pt1 | contig 23438 bp, 18 predicted proteins | sample 9134231 | NCBI WGS metagenome assembly JAEEGL01 (sample SAMN16246548, study PRJNA631951) | gut metagenome | biome: gut microbiome; feature: rumen; material: fiber-attached | host: Bos | place: Iran: Karaj | collected 2018-10
ATTGCGTGGAAAGCTTCGACCCGACGATCGTGGCCTGGTTCCGAGAGCATGCGCCGGAGATCGTGCGCGGTCAGCTGGCCTGCGCTCCTGAGGGATATGGGCATGCTGTGTCCAAGTGGAAAGCGCTGGCTATGAGTCTGTGTTTGTTCAATGTGAAGAGCCGCCCGCATTTCATCGCTTATGATCTGGTCAAAAAACCGCTGACTGTCCGGTTTGCGGAGCTTCTGGGCGTCAAACGGGTCTGCTGGACCAGCAGAAAGATCGAGGACACGGTGGGTCAGGATACAGTCATTTTTGAAGGATACGAACCCCCGCTGACCTTTGAAAACAAGGAGGGCTGATACCATGCCTAAGATCATTACATTTGGTGAATCCATGGTCGTCTTTACGCCGGATAACTACGGTGCGCTGCGGTATGAGAACCAATTCCGCGCGCGTCTGGCCGGAGCGGAGTCCAATACCGCCATCGGTATGGCCAAACTGGGCCTGGACAGCTGCTGGATGAGCCGTGTCGGCAACGATGAATTCGGTCATTACGTGCTGAATATGATCCGCGCGGAAGGCGTAGATACCAGGGGTTCGGTCATCGACCCGGACCATCGTACGGGTATCATGTTCAAACAGCGCGAATACGGCGGCGAGACCACGGTATTCTACTATAGAGAAAATTCCGCGGCCAGCCATCTGCAGCCGGAAGACCTGAAGCCGGAATGGTTCGAAGGGGCCGACGTCCTGCATCTGACAGGCATCACGCCGGTGCTGTCCGACAGTTGCCGCGAGACGGTCCTGGAAGCGGTCCGCATCGCGAAAGAACGCGGCATCTGCTTCAGCTTCGATCCGAATATACGTAAGAAACTGATGCATGGCCAGCAGGATATCGATACGCTTCGTGACTTGACTTTGCAGGCGGATATCGTCATGCTGGGCATCGATGAGGCGGATTTCCTCTTCGGGGTCCGTGAAGCCCCGGACATTCTGGAAGTCCTGTATGGGCAGGGGAGCGCGCAGTACATCGCCATCAAGGACGGCGGCAACGGCGCCGTCGTATCCGTGCGGGACGGCGGCATCCTCAAGATCCCGCCCTATCCGTGCAAACCGTTGGAGACGGTCGGCGCAGGGGATGGCTTCAATGCCGGTTTCCTGGCGGGCATCCTGACCGGCAAGACGCTGGAAGAAGCGGGCCGCATGGGCGGCATCGCCGGGGCGCTGGCCACCCAGACCACAGGCGATATGGAAGGCTACCCGGATGCGGAGCGTATGGCACGTCTGCTGGCCGGCCAGGCGGAAGTCTACCGCTGATCTGTTATGTGCATACTGAACCGCACATAAAAGCGGTTCTGCAGTTATAAATCTCTAAGAAACAGGAGGAATCACATGCTTCTCGAGAAAAAGTACTTTGAAGACCCGTCAGCGCTGCATATCGGCACGACGGAGCACCGCGCGTATTACATCCCCTTTGCCAAAGAGGACGAGGACAAGACGTGCCCCTGCGGCTCGTCCCGCGTGATCAGCCTGAACGGTGACTGGCAGTTCAAATACTATGACAGTATTTATGATGTGCCGGCCGACTGCGGCAGCAACACCTGCCAGTTCGACGACGTGATCCCGGTACCGTCTGTATGGCAGAACCATGGATATGACCGCCATCAGTATACCAACGTCCGCTATCCCTTCCCCTTCGACCCGCCGTATGTGCCGAAAGAGAACCCCACGGGTGTCTACAGCCGCACGTTCTGCATCGAGAAGGGTGACAAACGCTTCTACCTGAACTTTGAAGGTGTGGATTCCTGCTATTATCTGTGGATCAACGGCACTTTCGCCGGCTACAGCCAGGTCTCCCATTCCACCAGCGAGTTCGACATCACCGATCTGGTACAGGACGGTGAGAACCGCGTGACCGTCGCGGTCCTGAAATGGTGCGACGGCAGCTATCTGGAAGACCAGGACAAGCTGCGCATGTCCGGTATCTTCCGCGACACGTATATCCTGGTCCGTCCGCAGGATCACATCCGCGATCTGTTCGTACACACCGCTTTGGACGAGACCTACACAAACGGCACCGTATCCGTCGATCTTAAGTACAACGGCTGCCCGAAGGTCAAGGCATCCCTGTACAAGCCCTGCGGCTGCCTGATCGGCACTGTCGACGTGGCCGATGGCAAAGCCTGCTGCGATGTTCCTGAGGCAAAGACCTGGAACGCTGAGACTCCGTGGCTCTACAAGCTGGTCCTGGAGACCGAGGACGAAGTCATCTGCCAGAAGGTCGGTATCCGTGTCATCGAGATCAAGGACAAGATCATGATCACCGTGAACGGCAAGCAGATCAAATTCCGCGGCACCAACCGTCACGACAGCGATCCTGTCACCGGCTATACCATCAGCCGTGAGCAGCTCATCAAGGACATGCGCATCATGAAGGAGCACAATATCAACGCGATCCGCACGTCCCATTATCCGAACGCACCGTGGATGCCGCAGCTGGCCAACGAGTACGGTTTCTACCTGATCGCTGAGGCGGATCTGGAATCCCATGGTTCCACCGCGATCATGGACATCAAGACCGCGATGCTGGGCTGGGGCAATCCGGAAGCGGCTAAGTCCCATGCGACCCGCTACTGCTTGACCGCCCGCAATCCGCTCTTCACCGAAGCGACGGTGGATCGTTCCAGGATGAACGTCGAGCGTGACAAGAACAACCCGTCCGTCATCATGTGGTCTCTGGGCAACGAGTCCGGTATGGGCGAGAACTTCGAAGCTGCCGGCCGCTGGGTCAAACAGGCGGATCCGAGCCGCCTCGTCCATTACGAGAACTGGTATCTGGAGCCCGAGGATTACGATAACAAGGACATCTCCATGTTCGATGTCTACAGCCACATGTATCAGTCCCGTGAGAGCATCGAAGCAGATATGCAGAAGCCTCTGGACAAGCCGCTCATCCAGTGCGAATACATCCACGCGATGGGCAATGGCCCTGGAGATATCGAGGACTATCAGGAACTGATCACCAAGTACGACGGCTTTGCCGGCGGCTTCATCTGGGAGTGGTGCGACCACGGTGTTTTGACCGGTGTCACCGAAACTGGCAAGAAGAAGTACGCCTACGGCGGCGACTTCGGCGAATTCCCGCATGACGGCAACTTCTGCATGGATGGTATGGTCTATCCGGATCGTACGCCGAGCCAGGGCCTGCGCGAGTTCAAGAACGTGGTGCGTCCGATCCGTGCGGCGCTCACCGACAAGGAAGGCGTGATCTGCTTCCATAACTATCTGGATTTCGTCAACGTCAAGGATGAAGTCTGCGCTGTTTACGAGATCACGGTGGACGGCAAGAAGGTCGCCTGCGGTGAAGTGCCTGCGATCGACTGCGAGCCGCATCAGGACGTATGCGTGGATCTGGGCTTCGAGGCCCCGAAGGAAGGCAAGGCTTTCATCAAGATCACCTATTATCAGGCCAAAGACAAGGCGCTGACCAAGAAAGGCCATGAGCTTGGTTTCGATCAGCTGGTCCTCAATGAAGCGCAGAACGAGCTGAAGGCCGTCGAGGCTGCGGAAGGCGTTGAAGTATGCCAGACCGAGCGTGAGATCGTCGTATGCGGCCCGAATTTCCGCTATGCGTTCGATACGTTCCGTGCGGAATTCACGGATATCACCATCAACGGCAAGACCATGATCACCGCCCCTGTGGCTGTCAATATCTGGCGCGCACCTACGGACAACGACCGTAATGTCCGCCGTCTGTGGGAGATGGCCGGTTTTGACCGCGTCCTTCCGCGTGTATACGAGGCAGAGACCTGTGTTCAAGACGGTAAAGGCTATATCAAAGTGCATTTCTCCCTGGCTCCGATCTTCCTGCAGAAGGTCCTGGATATCTGCGCACTCTTCGAGATCGGTAAAGACGGTGCGATGAACGTGAAGATGGAAGGCACGAAGGAGCAGGCGATGCCGTTCCTGCCGCGTCTGGGTCTGCGTTTCTTCCTGCCGAAGGACTATGCGAACGCTGCGTATCTCGGCTATGGCCCGGATGAAAGCTACATCGACAAGCGCCGCGCTTCCTGGTACGGTGCGTTCAACACCACGGCGAAGAAGAATCATGAGGATTATCTGAAGCCGCAGGAGAACGGTTCTCACTACGGTGTGGACAAGGTCCGTGTCTGCAATGGTACCGATGGTGTCGCCTTCAGTTCCAGCCAACCCTTCAGCTTCAATATTTCCGAATATACGGATGAAGAGCTGACGAAGAAGATGCACAATTATGAGATCGAGAAGTGCGGAAGCACCGTCGTCAACATCGACTTTGCGATGAGCGGCATCGGTTCCGGCAGCTGCGGTCCGCAGCTTGACCCGAAATATCAGGTCAATCCGGAGACGTTTGCTTACGATCTGCATATCGAATGGTAAAAAACAGATGAAAGAGGTCCGGAGCTGTAAAAGCCCCGGCCTTTTTCGTCTGACAGAAAGTTTTGTAACAAAATTGAAACAATGAGATTTTCGATTTGGCAGAATATTACAAAAATGCCTTGACGAAACTGTGATATTAGCATATAATGTTCAATATCATTATGGCATGGTGGGGCTACGACACCATGTGCACGAATTTTAACCTTTTGGGAGGCGAAACGATGGCAAAAAGTGAGTTGCAGAAAACACTTAAAGCCAAGGCCCGCAAGGAAATGAAGAAGAACTTAAAGAACAACTGGATCCTCTACATTTTCCTGCTGCCGGCGGTCGTCTATATCGGCATGTTCCATTACGGCCCGATGTACGGCTTGATCCTGGCTTTCAAAAACTACAAGGGTTCCCTTGGTATCCTGGGTTCACCCTGGGTCGGAGCCCGGTGGTTCACCACATTCTTTAGGTCCCCGTTGTTCAGCAGGCTGATCCGCAATACGCTGATCATCAGTTTTTACCAGCTGATCGTCGGTTTCCCGATGCCCATCATCCTGGCTATCATGCTGAACTACATCAACAACGTGTTCTTCAAGAAGTTCGCGCAGACGCTGACCTATATCCCGTACTTCATCTCTACGGTTATCCTGGTCTCCATGATGACGCTGTTCTTCTCCCCGAACTCCGGTTTCATCAACACCATCATCAAATCGATCACGGGTATGAAGGATGGTATCTATTTCATGGGTACTTCCAAATACTTCCGTCATATGTATGTTTGGTCCGGTGTTTGGCAGGGCACAGGTTACAGCGCGGTCATCTACATCGCTGCTCTGGCCGGTGTATCTATGGAACTTCATGAAGCCGCCATCATCGACGGTGCTTCCATCTGGAAACGTATCTGGCACATCGACATCCCGTCCATCATGCCTACCATCGTTATCCTGCTGGTCATGCAGTGCGGTTCCATCATCAACGTCGGTTACGAGAAGGTCTTGCTTATGCAGAACCAGCTGAACCGTGACGTATCTGAAGTTATCTCCACATACGTTTACAATGTATCATTCCCGACGGACGGCTCCGCGCCGAACTACGGATATTCCACCGCTATTGGTCTTCTGAACAACGTGATCAACTTCATCATCCTGATCATCGCCAATACAGTCGCCAATAAGCTGACCGGTTCCGGTCTGTGGTAAGGAGGGTTCATAATGGCTGTACATAAATCACACATCAAGCCGTCGGCAAGCGACCGCGTGTTCAACATTATCAACCACTTCCTCATGATCCTCATCGTCATCATCATGTTCTACCCGCTGTGGTACATCCTGTGCGCATCTATGTCCGATGGCAAATACGCGCAGAACGGTTCCGTTCTTCTGTTCCCTGTGGGTTGGAACTTCCTGGGTTACAAAGAGTGCTTCCGTACCGGCAAGATCTGGATGGGTTATCTGAACACCATCATCTATACCGTCTGCGGTACTGCACTCGGTGTATTTTGCTCCATCCTGGCCGGTTATTCCCTGTCCCGTAAGGACCTGCCCGGCGGAAGCATCATCATGAAGCTCTTCGTCTTCACGATGTACTTCGGCGGCGGTACCATTCCTTACTACATCATCATCAAGAGCCTGGGTCTTCTGAACACCCGTCTTATGATGATCCTGCAGGGTACCATCACAGTGTACAACATCATCCTGATCCGTTCTTACTTCGTGCAGTCTCTGCCGCCGGATCTGAAGGAGGCAGCCGATATAGACGGCTGTAATAATACAACGTTCCTATTCAAGATAGCCATCCCGCTGTCCAAGGCCATCATCGCCGTTGTTACCCTGTATCTGGCAGTTTCCTATTGGAACTCCTACTTCTGGGCCATGATCTTCCTGCGTGACGAGTCCAAGGCTCCGTTGCAGATCATCCTGCGTCAGATCCTGCTGATATCCAACGCCGGTTCCGGTGATCAGAACATGGACCCGCAGGCGCTTGCTGCTCTGAATAAGATGCGTGAAACTCTGAAGTATGCGGTCATTATCGTAGCGACCATCCCGATCATTGCCATGTATCCGTTCATCCAGAAGTATTTCGTACAAGGTGTCATGATCGGCTCCATAAAGGGTTGATTTTTCAAATCCTTTGTGGTATTATGTTTCCGGCTTACGCGGGGGATCTCTGTGTCCCCCGTTTGGCAATATCAACAAATCCTATAAGGAGGAGAACAAATGAAAAAGCTTTTAGCACTTCTTCTCGCTTCCCTTATGGTAGTTGCCCTGTTCGCAGGCTGCTCCAAGAAGGAAGAGACCAAAGAAGAAGAAAAGCCCGCCGCTTCTGAGGAAGAAGCACCGGCTGAAGAAGCTCCGGCTGAAGAGGGTGGCGAAGAGGCTCCCGCTGCTGAGGGTCGTACCCTTGGTGACAACGGCGTTTACTATGGCGGCTATCCGTCCGTAGACGAGCCTGTAACTATTTCTGTATGCCACGAGCGTGCTTCTCAGACTCTGGAAGAGGATGAGAACAACAAGTGGGCTGTTAAGAACGCGACCGAGACCACCGGTATTGCCCTTGAGTGGCAGAACCTGGCTTCCGGTACCTCTGGCGAGCAGGTTCCGATCATGCTGGCCGGCGGCGACCTTCCGGACGTATTCTTCGAGCTCATGAGCAACTCCTACATTCTTCAGTACGAAGAGTCCTTCGTACCGATCGAAGGTTGGAAAGACACCTATGCTGCTAACATCTTCCGCATCATGGAACAGATCGATATCTGGGAGAAGGAAGCTGTTACTCCGTCCGGTCATGTATATTCCGGTCTTCGTTTCTATGAAAGCCTGGAAGACAACTCCATGAACGGTATCCAGATCATGAACAGCACTTGGCTCAAGAACGTCGGCATCAACGAGCTGCCGACCGATTGGGACAGCTACTATGCTGCTCTGGTCGCTTTCCGTGACAACGATGCAAACGGCAACGGCGATGCTACCGATGAAATCCCCTATGGTTGGGCTGATGGCATGTGGTGCGCACATCTGTGGGCTAACGAGTCCGGTCGTTTCGACATCGGTACCTTCAACAGCGACTACTATGAAATCACTGTTGACGGCAAAGTTCAGTGCTCTCGTAACACCGAGAACTACAAGGCATATCTTGACGCTGTTCATCAGTGGTATGAAGATGGCCTGATCGACAAAGAAGGTTTCACCGATGGTTGGGATGAGCTTGGCAACAAGGTCAAGAACGACAAAGTCGGTACCTACTTCAGCTGGACCGCTCTTGAGTACATGGGTACTGAGCAGGCTGCGAACTGGACCTGCATCGATCGTATCGGTTACACCGGTTACGAAGGCATCCAGAATGGTGTTCAGGATCTGCTGACCGCTCGTCATCCGGGTTGGGTCATCACCACCAGCTGCAAAGTTCCGGAAGCCGCTTGCGCTTACTGGGATTATCTGCAGTCTGATCCGGACCTGTCCATCGCTATGTCTTATGGCGAAGAAGGCAAACTGTGGGGCAAGTACGAAGACGGTTCTCGCTACTGGATCATTCCGGAAGCTACCGAAGAGATGAACTATGAGAACATGAAGTATTCTTATGGTTTCGTCAATGGCTGCCCGCTGGTCCTGAAGAAGGATATGCCGAAGTATGATGAGGAAATCTCTCCTGGTTCCTCCCTGCGTGAGCAGATGGTCTATCAGGTCAAGCCGAAGGCACTGAAGAACAATCAGGCTATGGCTCCTGCTTCCTACATCCCGGCAGAAGCTGCACAGGAATACTCCCTGTACAACTCCGATATCGAATCTGCGATCAACACCTTCCACGGCCAGGCCGTTGTTAGCGGTTACACCGATGCTGAGTGGGATGCATATGTAAAACAGCTTGACACTTTGGGTCTTGCTGACTACATCACCTATCAGCAGCACGTTTACGACGCAGACTTCTAAAATAAGTCCGCGCCACGCGAATTCGATTAACGTAAAACAAGCCCCCTGCTTTGCAGGTGGGCTTGTTTTTACGTAAAGCGAATTCATGTGGCACACAAAAAGGACGAGGATGAAGTGGCGGAGCCACGGGAGTCCGAGTCCTTTTTTAGCGCAGCGGGAACGCAGAGAAGCTGCGCGGCGGACTTATATAAAGAACATAAGGCGCGACAAAAGACACGAGGACGAAGTCTCGAAGAGACGAAAGTCCGAGTGCCTTTTAGCACGGCGGAAACACAGTGAAGCCGTGCGGCGGACTTATCGAACAGTATTGTCCTGCGCCATGCGACAAGAAGACAAGGATGAAGTGGCGGAGCCACGGGAGTCCGAGTCCTTTTTTAGCGCAGCGGGAACGCAGAGAAGCTGCGCGGCGGACTTTATTTTATTGCATCTTTATCTTGCATTCCGCCCTGTAATCAATTACAATGAAAAAGTGATAAAACTCACTTAAAGGGAGGATTACTGCGTATGGAAAAGTTCTTTAAGCTGAAAGAGCATGGAACGAATGTGCGCACCGAGATCATTGCCGGAACCACAACGTTCCTGGCCATGGCCTATATTCTGGCCGTCAACCCCAACATTTTGGGCGCGGTCATGAATAAAAATGGTGTATTTGTTGCGACCGCTTTGGCATCTGCTGTTGCTACGCTGATCATGGGTCTTTGGGCCAATTATCCGATCGCGCTGTCGGCAGGTCTGGGCCTGAATGCATACTTCGCCTTTACAGTATGTCTTGGCGAACTTTCCGACGTACCGAACGCATTTACTATTGCGTTGACGGCGGTTCTGGTCGAAGGTATCATTTTCATCCTGATGTCCTTCTTCAAATTCCGTGAGAGACTGGTCAATGGTATTCCTCAGAATCTGAAGTTCGGTATCACGGGTGGTATCGGCCTGTTCATCGCCTTTATCGGTATGCAGAACGCGCACATCATCGTTGCCAACGATGCGACGATCGTCGGTCTGGGCAACTTCGCGGAAGCAGACGTGGCACTTGCTTTGATCGGTATCGTGATCACAGTCGCACTGGTCCATTTCAAGATCAAAGGTTCTGTTCTGATTGCTATCATCGTCACCTGGGTCCTGGGTATGATCGCAGAGAAGATCGGATGGCGTCCGGTCGATGTAGAGAAAGAGATCTACAGCGTTTTCCCGTCCGCGCTTGTCAGTTTTGACATGAGCGGTCTGAAAGAAACTGCCTTTAAGTTTAACTTTGCCTGGGTAGGAAAGAACCTGATCCAGTTCATTGCCATCGTTGTAAGCTTCCTGTATGTGGATCTGTTCGACACCGTCGGCACGGTCGTTGGTGTTGCTGATAAAGCTGGCCTTCTGGACAAGAAAGGTGAACTGCCGCGTGCTGGCCGCGTCCTTATGTCTGACGCTATCGGTACTACGGTCGGTGCTGCGCTGGGTACCTCCACGGTCACTTCCTTCGTAGAATCCGCTGCTGGTGTTGGCGCTGGCGGACGTACCGGTCTGACTGCAGTCACCACGGGTATCTGGTTCCTGATCGCTCTGGTCTTCAGCCCGATCTTCCTGGCGATCCCGTCTTACGCTACCGCTCCGGCTCTGATCTACGTCGGTATGCTGATGGTCTCTGCCGTCACCAAGATGGACTTCGAGAAAGATATGGCTGCCGCCCTCGGCGGATATATGGCCTTCATCATGATGCCGCTGTCCTATTCCATCGCGACCGGTATCATGTTTGCGATGCTGGCCTATGTGCTGGTCAAGATCTGCACCGGCAAGGCCAAAGACGTATCCCCGATCATGTGGGTCATGTTCGTCATCTTCGTGCTGCGTATCATCACCCTGGTCACCAACTTCTCGTAATCGATGTAAGTATATGAAAATCCCCTGCATAGCGCAGGGGATTTTTTGTGTTTCAAACTTTTTTGGATGCCGGCCGGTTATATATGGCGACCGCATCATGCAAGGCCAACTGATAATCCGGCCGCGGCGTCATAGTTTGTGCATCTCGACGGATCATGACGATATCGATCCTATATTGGTCTTCCACTTCGCGTACAGTCTTGCCCAGCCAGGCACTGTCCAGCTCGATCAAGATCGTTGTGATCTCAGATTCGATACCAGTCGCTTTCAGTTTATTATACTGCTCAACGAAGCCGGCGGAAATGATACCAGTGGGGATCGCGACGACGCCGATCCCTAAAAATGTGATGATGATGGCCATGAATTTGCCCAAAGGTGTGATGGGGTATAAATCACCATAACCAACGGTACTTAAGGTACTTACGCTCCACCAGATGCCTGAAAAAGCGTTTTTAAAGACGTCAGGCTGGGCATTATGCTCCACATTGTACAAAAACAGGGACGAGGCGAGCATCAAAGTGAGAAGGATAAAAATGGAGGAAGCCAGCTGCGTCCGCTTCTCGTACAGTACGGAAGTGATCACATTGAAGGAGTCGTACTGCGTGTTGATCCGGAACAGATGAAAGATACGTACGACCCGCATCATGCGGAAGACGATGAAGCCGGACAGGAAGAAGAAGGGCAGGATGGTCAGAAGATCGATCACACCATCGTAGGACCTGAGAAAGTGCAGGATCGCCCGCGGCTTGCTTTCCGCCGGGTATAAGTACTCCGCGGTCCAGATGCGAAGCCCGTATTCGATGCAGAAGACGAAGATCGTCACACCCTCGATGATGTCGAAAAGCGTATCATACTTCTCCAGACTCTCGAAGGTCTGCAGGAACATGACCAGGATGTTGAGGATGATGATCGTGGCGAGACAAATGTCGAACACACGGCTGGGCACGTCTTCTTTGTTGCCGATCTGTATGATCTTGAAAATGCGGTATTTGGTATCCATTTTCAACTCCCGAAACATAGATTTCTTATCAGTTATTATATCACATCTCTTTGCAAAATAGAACTGCCTGTGCTATGATAACGAAGAGCTTTTCCAAGCACCAAATGAAAGGAAAGAGGACCCTTAAGTTATGCAGTTATGGGGCAAGATCGTGCAGGGACACCGGACCGTCCGGCAGCATACGCTGACACTGGAGGATTCGGACCGCCCACTGACCAAAAGAGTACAATCCGCCATGGATGAAATGGTGATGGAGCTGGACCTGCCACGGCCGATCTGGTTCAAACGCAACGAGGAGGACATAGAAGTATTCGGTCGGACCGAATTTCATCAGGACCACTTTATTGAACCAGTACGTTTTACACGGTTCGAGATCGAACTGATCGATGAGGAGCAGTAATATGGCACGTATCGTCCGGGAGAGATCCTTTTACAAAAACCTGTTGATGCTGACATTGCCGATCGCGCTGCAGAATATCATTACGTATCTTGTGACTTTGGCGGACAATATCATGGTCGGCTCGCTGGGAGAGACCACGTTGTCCGGTGTCTATATGGCCAATCAGGTCATGAGTTTCATCCAGATGCTGGTGATCGGTCTTTCGACCTCCTGCACCGTGCTGGCAACACAGTATTGGGGCAAGCGTGATACGAAAAGCGTATGTTCCATCGCGGCCATCACCCTGCGGTTCGCGATCGTGATCGCGGTGGCTGCCTGGGCTGTGGTATTCTTCTTCCCCGACCGGGTGGTGTCTTTGTTCACCAACGAGCCGGCGGTCATCAAGGAAGGTGTCATCTACATCCGCATCATTTGCTTCACCTATATTTTCTTCGTGCTGACGAACGTGCTGATCGCGGTCATGCGCAGCGTGGAAAACGTGCGCATCGGTATGATCGTGTCCTTGTCCACTTTGGTCGTCAACGTATCGTTGAACTGGCTGCTCATCTTCGGACATTGGGGCTTCCCGCGGCTGGGGATCCGAGGCGCTGCCATTGCCACGCTGACTGCCCGTATCATCGAGACGCTGATCATGATCGTATACGTGCGTAAGATCGATAAGAAACTGAAATTCCGCTTCCGGGAACTCCTTTCCACGAACCGCCTGCTGCGCAAGGACTATATCAAATATGGTTTGCCGGTCATCGCCGGCGACGTGATCTGGGGCTTGAACACGGCCACGCAGGGAGCGATCATCGGCCGCCTGGGCGAGACCGCGATGGCCTCTGTCAGCATCGCGGGCACGATCTTCCAGATCGCCGCGGTCGCGGTCTATGGACTGGCCGGCGCGTCGGCGATCGTCATCGGAAAGACGGTGGGTTCCGGAGATTATGAGCGGGTGAAGGATTATTCCAAGACCCTGCAGTTCGTTTTCTTAGGTTTGGGTCTGCTCAGCGGCGGCGTCTTGTATGCGACCCGTGGCCTGTGGCTGTCGATCTATGGTGACATGACGCCGGAGACGATCAAGATGGCCAATCAGTTGCTGACCGTACTTGCGGTGACACTGGTAGGCACGGCGTATCAGATGTCTTCCCTGACGGGCATCGTCCGGGCGGGCGGCGCGACACACTTCGTTTTTGTCAATGATACGATCTTTGTATGGGGCGTGGTCATCCCGTCTGCTTTACTCGCGGCTTTCGTCTTTCATGCGGAGCCCTGGGTCGTCTATGCCTGCCTGAAGTGCGACCAGATCCTGAAGTGCTTCGTAGCGGTCGTGAAGGTCAATCGATATAAATGGATCAAGCAGCTGACGAGAGAGCAGTCTGAAGCAGCCTGATATAGAATATTGTCCATCAAAGGATGAGATAGGGCATTCAAATAAAGAAAAGAAGGATGTAGTATATAGAATATATTACATCCTTTTCTATTCAGGAGGTATGGTCATGCTTGAAAAATGGAGATGTATCGTGGATCCGGAAGCGCGAGGCCTGACCAAGGGCTGGCCGGTTCAGGGCTTGCCGCAGGAGGCACATGAAGTCACGATCCCGCATACGATCAACGTGGAAGAAGGTCTGGAAGAGTATCGCGGTGCGATCTGGTATGAGACGTGTTTTACTGCGCCAGACGTCCACAAGGGACAAAAGGTCCGCTTGTGTTTTGGCGGTGTGTATCGGGACATGGAAGCCTGGATGAATGGCCGTTTTGTTGGTGCACACTATGACAATGGGTTCGCTCCCTTTACCTTGGATGTGACGGATGGAGTTGCAACTGGTGAAAACCGTCTGGTCCTGCGTGTCGACAATTCCTTCAGTATGCGGGCTTTGCCCATCGAGCGCAGCTTTGACTGGGCGGATGACGGCGGCTTGATCCGTGGTGTGAAAATGGAAGTACTGTCACAGGATGGTGTCGGCCGTGTTCAGATCATGGCACGGCCGCAGATCGCGTCCTATGGCCAGAGGATCACGTCTTGTGCCGTAGAGATCGAGGTCAAAGCGGAAGGTCCTGCACAAAAAGTTTCGATCTTTGATGAAGATCGATGGATCGCGGAAGGACCGGTGGGTGAACCGTTTATCGTTTCTGAAATGACCTTATGGCATTTCGATTGCCCCAAATTGTACCGTGCTGTCGTGAGCGGCCCGGTGGACAGCACGGAAGTCACCTTCGGTGCCCGTGCATTCAAGACCGACGGCCCGCGTTTCGTCTTGAACGGCGAATACGTCCGTCTCTGCGGTGTCGAGTGGATGCCCGGCTCGAATCCGGCCTATGGTAATGCAGAGCCGAAGGCATACCTGGAGCAGATCTGCAAGCAGCTGAAAGAGAGCAACTGTGTCTTCACCCGTTTCCACTGGCAGCAAGATGACGCCATCTATGACTGGTGCGACCGGCATGGTATGCTGGTGCAGGAGGAGATCCCCAACTGGGGCGGCGCCTATATGGCCGGCAGTGCGCAGGCCGACTGGATGATCGAGGTTTCCCGCCAACATGCGGAGGAGATGGTCGCAGCCCATGCCAACCATCCTTCCATCGTGTCCTGGGGCGTGGGCAACGAGATGCGCGGCCAGGAGCCGGAGACCAAGCAGATCCTGGAGCAGGTGCGTGATATCTTCCGGGCATTGGACCCGGACCGTCTGGTCAATTATGTCAGCAATTCCTGGTGGCGCGGACCCGCCATCGACGCAGTCCGCATCGGGGACAGCATGTGGATCAATGAGTATTTCGGTACCTGGGTGCAGGGAAGGGATCTGGACGAGGATCTGGATCGGCTGACCACCGCGGAGCCGGATCTGCCCATCGTGATCTCGGAATTCGGTGTCTGCGAACCGGCTTTCCCGGGTGGGGATCCTGCCCGTATCGAAAACCTGGTCCAAAAGATGAAAAAGTATAGGACCATTCCGCAGATCGGTGCGACGATCCATTTCAGTCTGAACGATTACCGCACTCAGATGGGCGAGGAGGGCGAAGGCAAGCTGCGCCGCCGCGTCCATGGCTCGACCGACATCTATGGGAATGAAAAACCTTCTTACAAGGTGCTGCAAGAAGAATGCGCGCCGATCGTGGTAGAGGAAGCAGCAGAAAAACTGCGCATCACCTGCCGTGCGGACTTGCCATGCCATGCTGTCATAGGGTATACTATGACTCAAGCAGATGGTACGTCACATCAGATCCCGGATCTTAAGCCCGGAGAAACAGCAGAGATGGCTTGGGATGGAACAGGATATTGCATCCGCCGGCCCAATGGCGATCTGGTTGTGAAAAGATAAGGAGGGTCCATGAACACCATGCTTTCCATCGATGGCACCCGGTTTCGGATCAATGGGCAGCTGACCTACAGCGAGATCCCGTCCTGTCCGTTACAGTATCACGGGCTGTTGATGAATGCTCGTTTCATCCAGGGTGTATTCGATGATAAAAAGGATGTCGGACGGTTCGATCGCTTTGGAAGGATTTTTGATGCGGAAAAGAACACGGAGGATCTGATCCAGGCACTACCAGAATGGTACGCGCATGGCCTTCGTGCGTTCACGGTCGGCTTCCAGGGCGGCGGTCCTTGTTTCACGTTGCCAGGGAACGACCTGATCAACAATGCGTTTGCCGCGGATGGCGCAACGATGGATCCGGACTATCTGCAACGTATGGATCGGTTGATCCGTGCTGCGGATGCGATCGGCATGGTCGTCATCGTCAGTTATTTCTATGTAGGGCAGAACCATCTTCTGAAGGATGATGCCTCCGTCATCCGGGCGGTCAAAACGGCATCTCGGTGGTTGAGGGATCAAGGATACACGAATGTGATCATCGAGATCGCCAATGAACATGATGTGGAGCAGTTCCGCGTGCACCCGATCCTTTTTGACGAGAAAGGGATCGTGCAGTTGATCGAGATCGCGCAACATGAGTCTGGCGGTATGCCTGTCGGTTGTTCGACGACCGGCGCCTATTTCTCTGAAGCCATCGGCAATGCTTCCGATGTGATCCTGATCCATGGCAACAACATGTCACGGCAGGTGTATCACAATCATATCCAGAAGGCAAAACGCATCATGCCGGCACGGCCGATCGTGACGAACGAAGACTCCCAATGCCTCAGCAACATGCAGGTCGCGCTGGACATGGGTATTTCCTGGGGCTACTATAACAACATGACCAAGCAGGAACCGCCGGCGATTTGGGGCATCACAAAAGGAGAAGATACGTTCTTTGCGGAGCGCCTTGCGGAGAGCCTGGGACTGTTGCAGAATGCGCGTTCCCTGGAGGACAGTTTCTACTTGCAGGGACTGGAGGCTGATGCCTGTTGGCAAGGTAAGCGATGGATCCGCCTGGCATCCAAGTGGCCGGAGAAGATCCATAAAGTAGATTTTTATCGGGATGGAGCCTATTTTGATACCGCCTATGACGATCCGTTCACGATCCATTATTACTGGAACTGGCTGCAGTTCCCTGTGGAGGGAATCGCCCCGGGAGAAGTATGGGAAGCTGTCATCACCTTATCAGATGGACAAGTGTTCCGACAAAAGACGATTGCTGAATAACAAAAAACCGTGGTCACATACCACGGTTTTTTCATGGATCGATATGTAGTTGTTCAGGCCTGCAGTTCTTCCCAGGCCAGTCTCAGCGCGCCTTTGATACCAGGCTCGTCGCCCAGCCCCGGTGCGATGATGTAGTCCTCGATATGGTCGTTGATGATCGGAGCATTCAGGTAACCATTGAGCATTTCCTTGACCTGTGCACGGATCATCGGGAACATCTGCTCCTGGTGCATGACACCACCCCAGACGATGACCTTTTCAGGCGAGTAGCAGAAGATGAAGTTGGTGATGGCCTGCGCGATGTAGTAGCTTTCGATCTCCCAGACCTTGGGGTTGTCGGCCAGTTCGAAGCCCTTCTTGCCCCAGCGTTCTTCGACGGCAGGGCCGGCGGCCATACCTTCCAGGCAGTTGCCATGGAACGGGCAATGTCCAGCATACGTATCTTCCGGATGTCGATTGAGGATCATATGGCCGGCTTCAGGATGGATCAGGCCATGCAGCAGTTTTCCGTTGACCCACACGCCGACGCCGACACCGGTGCCGATGGTGATGTAGATCGCGCTTTCACAGCCCTGCGCGGCGCCCCAGGTGACTTCTCCCAGCATGGCCGCATTGACGTCCAGGTCGAAACCAACGGGAATGTGTAAGGCTTCACGGAAGGCGCCTGCAAAATCAAAATTGCCCCATTTCGGCTTAGGCGTCGTGGTGATGAAACCATAGGTCTTGGAATCCCTGTGCAGATCGACCGGACCAAAACAGCCGATGCCCAGTGCTTCGATGCCCTTGCCCTTGAAGAAATCGATCATCTTGGGGACGGATACGTCAGGCGTATCGGTAGGGATCGTGGCTTTCTCGAAAATGTTACCGTTTTCATCGCCGATCGCGAGCACCATCTTGGTGCCGCCGGCTTCAATACCGCCTAATAACATGATTTGAGGCCTCCTAATTCTGTTTTTCTACGATCTTATATTCATTGTCTACCCGAAAGAACGGGCAGCCGCGTTCCGGATGCTGCTGCAGCCGGTAGAACTCGTCCTCGTCCATGTCGATGACACAGACCTCTTCGCCGTATTCTTCGTCGTATTCGAAGTTCAGGCAGTACGTGCATTGATCGGCCATAACGTTACGCTCCGAAGATCCTGAGGAGAGAATCCAGCAGGATATTGTGATTATAGAACCAGTGTGTCAACAGACTGGAGGATATGGCGGGATACAGGAAAGAAAGCTTGGTGACCGCCCCGGACAGGGTGATCAGCAGACAGAAGATCCAGACGTACAGGACGCCGTTCGCCGCACCGAGGATCACGCCCAGCGTATGGTTGAGCTGCCGGATGACCGGCAGATGATCCGCGATCTCCAGCAGGATCGCCGCGATCTTGATCAGCAGGAAGACGATGAGGAAGGTGACAAGGATACCCAGTGCATTGACGACCATATTGGTCAGGTAGGCATTGATATATTCATTCAACGTCTCCGCACCAAGAATGCGGTACACTTCATAATTGTTGTTTTCGATCAGCTTGAGCTTCAGCACTTCCGGGATCTTCAGGGAAGAAATGGTCTTGACCGCGTCACCGTTCAGGTCCGGGATGGAAAGAACGCCGCGCAGCGTTTTGGCGATGGAAGTGTAGACAGGGGAAGCTTTAAGGATCCGTACCATATAAGGGTAAAGCAGCTGTGTCAAGAAGATGGCTGCGACCCAGGAGAACAGCTGGTAGATGGTCTTCATGAAGCCCTTATGATAGCCCAGCAGGATGCCTCCCGCCAGAAGCAGGACTACGATCAGATCCAGCGCCAATGAGATCCAGATGGTCGTTTCCATAGATCATTCACCTCCTGAAACGGTCATGTAGAATTGCATGGAGCCACCGGTATTGCCCAAAGCGGCTTTTTCCCCGATGGGGTAGAGCTGCATGGCGTTTTCGGCGTTGTACGACCAGATCTGGTTACCAGCCCGATCCAACGCGATATAATCAAAACCATCCTGGTATACGATGACGTCGCCCTGCACCCAGAGCCCGCGGCTGTCCTCCATGTTGAGCTCCAAACGGCGTTTTCCGTCGACACCGATGACCAGCATGTCGTGTTCGGAAGCACCGGCAACGCCGACCAGACCCTCGCCCTGCAGCAGAGCGATGAAGTCGGAACCAAAGCCCAGAGCTGTGATCTCATAGGAGATCTCCTGGTTCCAGTCCTCGGCGGTATTGCCTGTGGAGCGGATCCCAACGATCCGGTTGTCCCCGATGGCGATCAGCTCGTCACCCATATAATACAGGTCGGAGACCAAAGTGTTGGTGTAGGTATAATTTCCGGCGATACGATCGATGGAATCGGAACCGGAATCGGTCAGATTGAAAAGTGTGACGGCACTGCGCAGTTCCGCCTCGGTATAGATCATATAGGCGGTGGCCATGCAAGAAGCATCGTCATTGATGGCGATGGCCATGGGGACGCCGTCCTGATCCGCGTAGGTGATACGGCGGACCAACGTGCGGCCGAACTGATCGAAGACGACCAGCGTATGGCTGTCACCAGAATCCAGGATCGCGGCGGTGTAGCCGTTATGGTTGACTGTGCAGTACAAAATGGAAGCTTCTGTGGTGATCGTGTTCAAGAGGCCTGTCTCATCGATGAGCAGGATCTGCGTGCCGCCCAGATCGGCGATGATGGCGCAGCGGTCGGAAGTGACCAGTGACGGATAACTCATGGTAAAAGGAAGATCCCAGGCCAGGGTCCCGTTGGTATTATAAGCCCGCAGCCCGTTGGCACTCATGTGCAGCGCCAGATCCCCAAAAGGACGCACCCGGGTCACACTGTCCGTGGTGTACAGGATGGGATCGCTCATGGCGCGCAAGGTCTGCGTCCGGTTTCCGCCGAACAGTTTCTTGAAACCGCCAGTGACGAACAGGACGAAAACGCCGATCAACAAGGCGATCACAACGAAGATCCAGGAGAAAGAACGGTTTTTCCTGGGTTTCTTAGTAGGGGCAGGAGGGGTTTCGGTTTCGGCGTCAGCAGCCTGTTCCGGCTCCTCTGCCGGCTGTTCGCTGTCCTCTTCATCGAGCCAGTGGATGTCTTCAGGTTTCATGTATATAGGATTCCTCTCATAGCAAAGCATAGTATCGTACATATTGTATCATATTTTTATAGCATTGACAAGACGCGGCTCCAGGTGGTATACTATATGCCGAACTGCGTCGAAGATATACCCAGTAGAACGTGAAAGCACTGGCAGAGAGAAGATGTCACCGGCTGCAAGCATCTTTCAGGTCACGTCACGGATCGAATTTCATATATCAGAGCTGCCATAAAAGGCTGTACGTCACTGCATTAAAGGACACAACGAGGAAGCACCCAACCCGTGCTTTAAATATTGGTGGTACCACGGTCATCATCCCGTCCAATGAATTGGATGGGATTTTTTTGATACACAGGGCTGAAAAGTCCTCATGAGAAGGAGAATGCTTGCATTCGGATTCTCATGAAGGACCTTGAAGCCCGCCGAAACACGAGGACGCAGCGAATCCGCAGGAATGAGCGGAGACCGAGTGTTTCAGCGCAGCGAGAGCGGAAGCGAAGCTGCGCGTATCAAAAAGTAGTATCCCGCTTTATCAAATTCGCTTTCATTATCACATTTTTCTTAGGAGGATATCTATGGCTAGCATTGAAGAGCTGACCCGGCGTTTTCGCGAGGAACTTGCCGCGGCACAGGGAACAGAGGAGCTGGAAAAGGTCCGTATCGCCTATCTGGGCAAAAAAGGCAGCGTGACCGAATTGCTCAAAAGTCTGAAGAATCTGAATGGTGACGAGAAGAGAGAAGCCGGACAGAGGATCAATACGTTCAAGCAGGAAGTGCAGGCGTTCATCCAGAAGCGTTCTGCTGAATTGGAGGCGGCACGCCAGGAAGCTCGTCTGAAGAATGATCCGCGTTATGACATTTCTCTGCCTGTCGATCTGGGGCAAGGCACCCTGCATCCGATCACGCTGGTGCAGCGCGAACTGGAAGAGATCTTCAAAAGCATGGGCTTCACCATCGAGGATTATAAAGAGATCGTGACCGAGTACGAGTGCTTCGAGGCGGTCAATATCCCGAAATATCATCCTGCCCGCGACATGCAGGATACCTACTATCTGGAGAACGGCCAGGTCCTGAAGACCCATACATCCGCGGCGCAGAATGCCATCCTGCGCAAATATGGCGCCAATACCCGCGCCATTTTCCCGGGCCGCTGCTTCCGTAATGAAGCGCTGGATGCCAGCCATGAGAACACGTTTTTCCAGATGGAAGGCATCATGGTCGGCGAGGACATCTCCATTTCCAACCTGATCTATTTCATGAAGACCATGCTGTCCGAGGTGTTCGGCAAACCGATCACCGTGCGGCTGCGTCCGGGCTTCTTCCCCTTCGTCGAACCTGGTTTCGAGCTGGATATCCAGTGCCATGTCTGCGGAGGCACAGGCTGCCCGACCTGCAAACAGAGCGGTTGGATCGAGCTGTGCCCCTGTGGCATGATCCATCCCAACGTGCTGGAGATGGCCGGCATCGACAGTGAGAAATATTCCGGCTTTGCATTCGGCTTAGGGCTCACCCGTCTGGCCATGATGAAGTATGGCATCAAAGATATCCGCATGCTGAACTCCGGCAGCCTGAAATCGCTGGAACAGTTCAAGGTCCGCTAAGAAAGGAGTATAACAGATCATGTTATTATCTATGAATTGGATCCAGGATTTCGTCGACCTGTCCGGTCTGGACCTGGACCAGCTGATCCATAAATTCACTCTGGGTACGGCCGAAGTGGAAGAAGTCTACCACATCGGTGCTGATCTGAAGGACGTCGTCGTCGCACAGGTCATCGCTTGCGAGCCGCACCCGAATTCCAATAAGCTGCATCTGCTGCAGGTCGACGCCGGTGATGGTGTATATCAGGTCGTCTGCGGCGCGCCGAACGTCTCCGTAGGCATCAAGGTGCCCTTCGTCAAAGAAGGCGGCCATGCCGGCGGCATGGATATCGGAGCCCGTCCCATCGCAGGCGTGGAAAGCCACGGCATGTGCTGCGGCGAGGACGAGATCCTCGTCAGTGATGATCATTCCGGTCTGATGATCCTGCCGGATGACACACCCATCGGTATGGATATCAAAGACCTGTATGAGATCGAAGACACCGTTTTCGAAGTCGATAACAAGTCTCTGACCAACCGTCCGGATCTGTGGGGCCACTACGGCATTGCCCGTGAATTTGCCGCTTTGTCCGGCCGCGAGCTGAAGCCTTTCGCGACCGTTTCTGCGGAGCAGTTCAAGGATCTGCCGCAGGTCAAAGTCGAGATCGAAAACAAGGAGCACTGCCTGCGGTACTCCTGCATGGCCATCGAGAACGTCACCGAAAGCGTGAGCCCGGTCAACATGCGGATCCGTCTGTATCGCTGCGGTATGCGCGCCATCAATCTGCTGGCCGACCTGACCAACTACATCATGCTGGAACTGGGTCAGCCCATGCACGCGTTCGATTATAAGCGTGTTTCCGAGATCGAAGTCGGCAACATGCCGGAAACCTTCACTTTCGAGACTCTGGACGGCAAGGAACGCACCATTCAGCCTGAGACCCTGATGATCAAGTCCAAGGGCGTCCCGGTCGCGGTCGCCGGCATTATGGGCGGCTATGAGAGCGAGATCGTGGACGATACCAACAGTTTCCTGCTGGAAAGTGCCAACTTCGACGCTGTCAGCATCCGCAAGTCCTCCATCGCCATCGGCCTGCGTACTGATGCTTCCATGCGTTATGAAAAGACGTTGGATCCGGAACTGACCGTACCTGCCATCGAGCGTTACCTGTACCTGCTGACGCAGATCGATCCCGGCGTCAAGGTGATCAGTTCTCTGAGCGAGCAATATGTGAAGCATTATCCTGAGATCACCATCACCTTCGATAAACCCTACGTCGATCGTTACACCGGTATCGAGATCTCCAATGAGCGCATCGAGAAGACGCTGAAGTCTCTTGGCTTCGGCCTGAACCGCGAGGGTGACGTATTCACCGTCAAGGTGCCGAGCTGGCGTGCGACCAAAGATATCAGCATCAAGGCCGATATCATCGAGGAGATCACCCGTATCTACGGTTATGACAATTTCGAGGTCAAGACGGCGACCAGCGCCATCGCACCGATGCAGCAGGATCCGCGTCACGAACTGACCACCAAACTCAAGGACATGCTGGCGGACCATTTCGGTGCGCATGAAGTCCATACCTACATCTGGAACGATGCCAAGCGTCTGAAGGACATCGGACTGGAAGCGGAAGGATGCCTGCGTCTCGCGAACTCTGTCTCTCCTGACATCGAGCTGATCCGTTCGCAGATGGTCCCGACACTTCTGACCGTCGTCGACCGCAACCGGACCTATGGTCCGCGCTTCAACATTTTCGAGATGGGCAGCGTCGTTCCGAGACTGAAGGAAGATGGCCTGGCGGACGAGCACAAGATGCTTGGCGTGGTCTTCTATGGCCGCAAGACGGAGGAAGAACTGCTGTTCTTCCGCGCCAAGATCCTGCTGGAATCCATCGGACAGATCATCCACAACAAGTCCGTTGCATATCAGGCTGTGACGGAGCCTTTAAGTTGGATGCATCCATACAACAGCTATCAGATCCTGCGGGACGGCGAGCCGGTGGGTGTCATGGGCGTGGTCCATCCGAAAGTCATGGACAAGATCGACAAGAAGGGTGCGGCTGTCGCTATCGAACTGGATATGGGCACACTGAGCCAGGCGGATATCGTGCTGCCGACCTTCAAAGAACCCAGCCGTTTCCCGAGCATCAGCAACGACCTGAGCTTCATCGTACCGGCCGAGACTACGTACAACACCTTCAATCAGATGGTGGATACACTGGATCTGCAGAACCTGGAGAAGGTCGAACTGGTGGACATCTATCAGGATCCAACATGGACCGACAAGAAGAGTGTGACGCTTCGCTTCACCTTCACGTCTATGGAGCGTACACTGGAAGCGGCGGAAGTCGCGGAGGCCATGGACAAGCTGATCGAAGCAGGCAAAGCCATCGGTGCAGAAGTGAAAATGTAATGAACCTATAGAGCATAAGATCCTCACGGCGCAAGTTTGTGAGGATCCTATGCCCTTTTTGTCTCTGAGAAAGGAGAACCGGGATGAAACTGGAGCGGATGGATGATTTCTTTGCCGCGCGGGTCGACGGCTATGACGAACATATGCGCAGGAATATCGAAGGCGCGTCTGATTTCTATGCATATACGGCATCCCTTCTGCCGGCGGAAAACGG
>JAEEGL012118088.1_pt1 | contig 23438 bp, 19 predicted proteins | sample 9134231 | NCBI WGS metagenome assembly JAEEGL01 (sample SAMN16246548, study PRJNA631951) | gut metagenome | biome: gut microbiome; feature: rumen; material: fiber-attached | host: Bos | place: Iran: Karaj | collected 2018-10
GCTGCGCATCGGAAAAGAAGAAACGCTGCTGGTCACCGGGCACAACGGTATGCACTACACCGCCCGTTCCCCCTGGGAGGCCCCGGACGCGGACGGGGAGATCGCCCTGATGAGCGAAACGCCCCTGAAAGAAGGCAGCTTCATCCGCGGCAAAATCATCGCCGCCGACACCTACGACCTGACGGCGAAGGCGCTGTAAACGCACAAAAACACGCCCGGCTTTCTCCGCCGGACGTGTTTTTTCATTCGCAGACGATCCTGCATTTTTCGATTCCGTAATACCGGAAGCACGCCACGGCTTCCCGGCTGATCCTCTCCCCGCAGACCAGGATGGGCACACAGGGCGGGCAGCCCGCCTGGGCGTCGGCGAGGATGCGGCCCTCCGCTTCCTCTACGGGAACCTCCCTGCCCGGGGAGAAAAGCGCCTGCCGCACGGACAGGACCCGCGCCGCCCCGGGCATTCCGGGCGGCGTGCCGGGGAGCGCCGGGCGGCGGGAAACCGACAGAAGCGTTTTTTCCGCTTTGTTGATTTCCTCCTCCGTCAAAGACGGCGTCAGCATCATGGTCAGGAAATCCGGATCGGAAAACTCGCACTCGACGCCGTTTTCCCGCATCACGCCGTGCAGTTCATCGCCGGTATAGCCGTACCGCCTGGCATCGACGGTGATCTTCGCCGCCTCGTCCCCGATCAGCTCATAGCCGCTTTCCCGAAGGCGGCGTTTCATTTTGTCAACCCGCTGGCACAGCCTCGCCAGCTCTTCCCGGTACCCGCCCGCAAGGGCCGCGTTGCACTGATCCAGGGATTCCAGGATCAGGTACGACGGGCTGGTGGACGCAAACAGCGCCATGGCGCTTTCCGCCTGTTCCGCGTACAGCGCCGGGGCCGATCCTGCAATGTGCAGATACGCCCCGCCCGTCAGCACCGGCAGCGTTTTATGGGCGGAATCGCAGCACATGTCCGCCCCCAATGCGAGGGGATGCCTGTCCTGCTTTAAGAATTTCAGGTACGCCCCGTGGGCGTTGTCCACCAGCAGCGGCGTATCGTGCTTTCTGCATACCGCCGAAAGGCCGGCGATATCCAGCATGCTGCCCAGATAATCCGGGCTGGTCACATATACCGCCGCGGGCCTGTCCGTCATTTCGTTAAAAACACTTTCCAGCCTATCCGGGGTAATGGGGCAAGAAAGCAGACTCCGGTTTGTTTCAGGAAAAACCCACCGGATTTCAGCATCCAGCAGCCCGGCAGCGTAAACGAAGGCGCGGTGCGCGTTGCGCCCGGCCAGGATCAGCGGCCGCCGGCCCCGCCGCTTTCCTTCCAGCAGCGAAAGATGCAGCATGGCCCGGATGCACAGGGAGGATCCCTCCGTGGAATACAGCGTCCTAGCCGCGCCGAAAAGCGCCGCGGCGTTTTCTTCGCTGCGCCGGATGATCCCCCCGGCGTCGTAGAGCACGTCCGCGCCGCGGATCTCCGTAATATCCAGGCTTTCCACGCCCAGCGCCCCCCGGCCTTTGTGCCCCGGCATGTGCAGCCGGACGGGGGACGCATCCCGGTACGCGCGGACAAAATCGCAGATCGGCGTATCCATCATGCTTCTTCCGTCAGGCGGGAAGCCTCCAGCATAATGGCGCATTCCATGCGCTTGCGGAACAGCTCACACCCGTATCCGTACACGCCCCGGACGCTGCCGGTGGCATGATAAGCGTTGGCGGCGCACCCGCCGGAGCAGTACAGCTTCGCCCAGCACTCCGCGCATTCCGGCCGGGCATACACATTGCAGGAAGCAAACTCCTCCTGTACCGCCTCATTGGTGACCCCGTCCCACACGTTGCCCAGGCGGAACCGTTCCTCCCCCACGAACTGATGGCAGGGATACAGATCCCCCCAGGGGGTCACGGCCATGTATTCCGTGCCGCTGCCGCAGCCGGAGATCCGCTTGTAGATGCAGGGGCCGCCCTGCAGGTCGATCATGTAATGATAGAAGGTTAAGGGCCGCCCTTCCTTCCGGCGGGCGCGCATCAGCTCCGCCAGCTTTTCGTACTGCTCCAGCACGATGGGCAGGTCCTCTTCCGTCAGGGCGCTTTCGTCCTTTGGATCGCACACCACCGGCTCCATGCTCAGCTCCGTAAAGCCCAGATCCAGCATGGCTTCGATATCCCGGAGGAAATCGGGATTGTGATGGGTGAACGTGCCCCGCATGTAATAATTCTTTCCGCCCCGGGCCCTGACCAGCTTCTGGAATTTGGGCACGATCCTCTCCCAGCTGCCGTTTCCCGCGTAATCCACCCGGAACCGGTCGTGCACTTCTTTCCGGCCGTCCAGGGAAAGCACCACGTTGCTGCATTCCCGGTTGGCAAAATCGATCACGTCGTCGTCGATGAGCATCCCGTTGGTGGTGAGGGTAAAGCGGAAATGCTTGCGATGCGCTTTTTCAATGCTCCGGGCATAGGCCACCAGGCGCTTGACCACATCGAAATTCATCAGCGGCTCGCCGCCGAAAAAGTCCACCTCCAGGTTATGCCGGTCCCCGGAATGGGCCACCAGGAAATCCAGCGCCTGCTTCCCCACCTCGAAGGACATCAGCGCCCTTTCGCCGTGGTATTTGCCCTGGCTGGCGAAGCAGTAGGCGCAGTTCAGGTTGCAGGTGTGGGCCACGTGGAGGCACAGCGCCTTTACAATCCCGGCACTGCGGCGCTTGAGCTCCCCGGCCAGGGGCTGGAAGGTATCGGGGGTGAACAGCTTTCCTGCTTCCTTGAGGGCCGTCACCTGGTCGTAACATTCCCCGATCTCCTTTTCCGTCACGCCCTCAAAGCGCCCGGAAAGCGAACGGAGAATTTCCTCCCGGTCCGCCTTTTCATATTGTTCGATGATGGCGTAGGCGATTTCGTCCACCGCGTGCACGCTGCCGGAGCAAACGTCCACCACGATGTTCATGCCGCCCAGCCGGTACTGATGAATCATGGCTTTCCTATCCTTCCTGACGACTGAAAAAATGCCGCCAACGGGCGGCATTTCCGGCTGTATGGTCAGCTTATTTGCTTTCCTTCTGGGCCTTGTTTTCGCACTGCTGGTTCGCGATGCCGCAGCTGGTCTTGCAAGCGGACTGGCAAGAGGTCTGGCATTCGCCGCAGCCGCCGTTCTTGGCGCTTTCGCACAGGGTGCGGGTGTTCAGGGTTTTGATGTGCTCCATGGTCAATGCCTCCCAAAGAAATACGATTTTCGATTTATATTAGCACACCGGGGCCCATAAGTCAATCGAAAACAGAAAAATATCCCTGGAAGCGCAAAGTTTTGTATGGGAAACTTTTGCAATTCTCAATATCTTGTGTTATAATGTGGGAAAGGGCCTTTTTCGCGCGCGTCGCGGCAGCCCGGAAGGCAAGAAAAACGAGGTGCTCTATGGCGCAGTCTTACAATGCTGGCAGTATCAAGATCCTGGAGGGGCTGGACGCGGTGCGCATGCGTCCCGGCATGTATATCGGCTCCACCGGCAGCCGCGGGCTGCATCATTTGCTGTGGGAGATCGTGGATAACGCCATCGACGAGGCCATGGGGGGCTTCGCCACGGAGGTGGCGGTGACGCTGCATAAGGACGGCTCCGCCTCCGTGTGGGACAACGGCCGGGGCATGCCGGTGGACAACCATCCGGTCCTGAACGTGCCGGGGGTGGAGGTCATTTTTACCCGCCTGCACGCCGGCGGCAAATTCAACAACGAAAACTACGCCTATTCCGGCGGATTGCACGGGGTGGGCGCGTCGGTGGTGAACGCGCTGTCCAAATGGCTCACCGTGGATATTTACCGGGACTGGAGCCATTACGCGCAGCGCTACGAAAACTGGTTCGACCCCAAGGAAAAGAAATGGAAGGCCGGCCATCCCGTGACGCCCCTGGAAAAGCTGGGCAACACCCGCAAGCGCGGCACGTTCATCCGCTTCCTGCCGGACGATACGGTGTTTGAAGAAACGGTGTTCAGCGGCGATACCGTGCGCCGCCGCCTGCGGGAGCTGGCGTACCTCAACAAAGGCCTCAAGATCTCTTTCACCGACGAGCGCACGAAGGAAGAGGGCAAGGCCTACGCCGAATACTGCTTCGCCGGCGGCATCGTGGACTACGTGAAATTCCTCAACCGGGACAAGACGCCCCTCCACGACGAGCCCATTTTCTTCGAGGGCAAAAAGGACGATATTCTCTGCGCCGCCGCCATCCAGTATACCGACGGCTACACCGAATCCGTTTTTTCCTACGTCAACAACATTCCCACCGGCGAGGGCGGCACCCACGAAACGGGCTTCCGCGCCGCCATGACCAAGGCGCTCAACGATTACGCACGGAAGATCGGCGCCCTGAAGGAAAAGGACAATAACCTCTCCGGCGAGGATTTCCGGGAGGGCATCACGGTGGTGCTCACCACCATGGTGAAGAATCCCCAGTTCGAGGGCCAGACGAAGGGCCGCCTGGGCAACACCGAGGTGCGCCCCGCGGTGGAAGCCATCGTCACCGAACGGATGTATGAATTCCTGGAAAACCTGAAAAACCAGGATCTGGCCCAGAAGATCATCGAAAAGGCCGTCAAGAGCGCCAAAGTCCGGGAGGCCACCCGGAAGGCCCGGGACGTGGCCCGCGCCAAATCCCAGATCGAGGCCACGCCCCTGGTGGGCAAGCTGTCCGCCTGCACCGGGCGCAAGGCCGTGGAAAACGAATTGTTCATCGTGGAGGGCGACAGCGCCGGCGGCAGCGCCAAACAGGGACGGGACCGGCGGTTCCAGGCCATCCTCCCCCTGCGGGGCAAACCCCTAAACGTGGAAAAAAAGCGGCTGGACCAGGTATTGGCGAACGACGAATTCCGCTCCATCATCACCGCCCTGGGCACCGGCATCGCCGAGGATTTCGATTTGTCCTCCCTGAAATACCACAAGGTGATCATCCTGGCCGACGCCGATCAGGACGGGGCGCACATCCGCTCCATCCTGCTTACCTTCTTCTTCCGCTACATGCGGGATCTGGTGGCCGACGGCCACGTGTTCATCGGCATGCCGCCCCTGTACGCGGTCAAGAAGGGGGACAGCATCCAGTACGCCTATGACGACCGGGAGCTCAAGCGGTTCACCAAGGGCCTGAAGGGCTACACCGTCCAGCGCTACAAGGGCCTGGGCGAGATGAACCCCGAACAGCTGTGGGACACCACCATGGATCCCAACCGGCGCAAGCTGATGCAGGTCACCCTGGAGGACGCCATCCAGGAGGACAATATCGTGTCCGTGCTGATGGGCGACAAGGTGGAGCCCCGCCGGGAATACATCATCTCCCACGCCGAGTTCAACAAGGCGGACCGCTTCGAGGGCACCCTTGAGAACAGCTACCACATCCTGCCGGACCGTGATCCGGCCTGACGGAGGAAATTATGCCGGGAAAAGAACCTGAGACCAGCAAGGACGTCATCATCCAGGCCTCCCTGGAGGAGGTCATGCACCAGAGCATGATGCCCTACGCTGAATACGTCATCCTGGAGCGCGCCCTGCCCCGGGTGGAGGACGGCCTCAAGCCCGTCCAGCGGCGCATCCTGTATACGATGAACGAACTGGGCCTGGCGCCCGACAAGCCCCACCGCAAGTGCGCCCGCATCGTGGGCGACTGCCTGGGCAAATACCATCCCCACGGGGATTCCTCCGTGTACGAGGCCCTGGTCCGCATGGCCCAGCCCTATACCATGCGGGGCGTGCTGGTGGACGGGCACGGCAATTTCGGCTCCATCGACGGGGACAGCGCCGCCGCCATGAGGTACACCGAGGCGCGCATGGCGCCCCTGGCGCTGCAGATGCTCCGGGACATCGAAAAGGACACGGTGCCCTTCCGGCTGAACTTCGACGACACCCTGAAGGAGCCGGATCTTCTGCCCTCGCGCTTCCCGAACCTTCTGGTCAACGGCGCCAACGGCATCGCGGTGGGCCTGGCCACCTATATCCCGCCCCATAACCTGAGGGAGACCGCCGCGGCGGTGTGCCTGGAGATCGACGACCCGGACGTGCCTCTGGAAAAGCTGATGAAGGTGCTGCCCGCGCCGGATTTCCCCACCGGCGGCATCCTTCTGGACACCCCCGAGATCGCCGAGGCCTACCGCACCGGCCGGGGCAAGATGACCCTGCGGGCCCGTGTCCACCTGGAAAAGGGGAGCGCCGGGCGCACGCTGATCTGCATCACCGAGATCCCCTACGGGGTCTCCAAGGCACAGATGCTGGAGAAGATCCTCAAGCTGTCCGAGGAGAAAAAGGCCCAGCTGGGCGGCATCTACGATATCCGGGACGAGTCGGACCGCACGGGCATGCGGGCGGTCATCGAGGTCCGCAAGGACTACTTCGCGGAAAAGATCCTCAAGGTGCTCTACAAGTATTCCGATCTGCAGGTGACGGTGGGCGCGAACCTGGTGGCCGTGGCCGACGGCAAGCCCATGCAGATGAGCCTGAAGACCATCCTGGACTACTACATCGCCCACCAGAAGAACGTGGTGCGCCGGCGCACGGAGTACGAGCTCGCCCAGGCCCGCGCCAGGGCCCATATCCTGGAGGCCCTGATCGTGGCGGTGGACAACCTGGACGAGGTCATCGCCCTCATCCGGGGCAGCAAGAAGGTCCGGGAGGCCCGGGACAAACTGATGGCGCGCTTCGGCTTCGACGAGGCCCAGGCTCAGGCGATCCTGGACCTGCGCCTGCAGCGCCTCACGGGCCTGGAGATCGAGGCTCTCCGGAAGGAATACGCCGATGTCCTCAAGCTGATCGCCACCCTGGAGGGCATCCTGGGCAGCGAGAAAAAGCTGATGAACGTGATCAAAAAGGAACTCACCGAGATCGCCGAGAAATTCGGGGACGACCGGCGCACCACCATCGAGAAGGCCCAGGAGGGTGATGTCCAGGAGGAACCCGTCATGGAAGTGATCCCGGAGGACGCGGTGGTGGTCCTCACCCGGGGCGGTCTGGTGCGCCGCTACGCGCCCCGCACCTATGAAAAGCTGGAGCTGCCCGACAGCGAGGCGGAGTTCCAGCAGGTGACCTACAGGACCGCGACGGACCACACCCTTCTGTTCTTCACGGACCTGGGCAACTGCTTCCGCCTGAGCGTGGGCGCCCTCAACGAGATCACCCGGGTGAAGGAACGGGGCGTGTCCCTCCAGGGCCTGCTGCAGGGCCTGGAGAAGGACGAGAAGTCCGTGGCCATGCTGGATCTGCCTCCCCAGGGAGCCGCGGGGCTTCCCGATCTGGTGTTCGTGACGAAAAACGGCCTGGTGAAGCGCACGGCCGCCGGGGAGTATGATCTGCGCCGCGGGCGCTTCGCCGCCTGCTCCCTCAAGGGGGACGACCGGGTGCTCTCGGTGTTCCACGCGGAAGCGGATGACGACCTGCTGCTGGTGACCCAAAAGGGCATGAGCATCCGCTTCCATATGGAGGAAGTGCCCGCCACGGGCCGGGTATCCGCCGGTGTGAAGGGCATCAGGCTCGATGAGGGCGACAGCGTGATATACGCCTGCACCTTTGACAACACGGCCCAGCTGGTATTGATGACGGACCGGGGCTACGGCAAGCGGCTCATGGGCGCTCTGCTGGATCCCCAGGGGCGCGCCGGCAAGGGCGCCCGGTGCTTCGGCCTGGTGAAGAGCGGGGTCAACGGCGAGCGCATCGCCGCCGCGGCCCGGGTGGACGGGTTCCGGGGCATGACCGTGGTGCAGAAAAACGGCCTGCTCACCCCCATCACCACCGAGGATCTGCCCGTGGTGTCCGCCGCCGACAAGGGCAAGCCCATCGTGATGGCGGTGCTGGACGACGTGGTGACGGGCCTCATCCTGTAGACCCGGATTTGGAGGTATTTAAAGTGGATCGACTGGATCACATCAGGAACTTCTGCATCATCGCCCATATCGACCACGGCAAGTCCACCCTGGCGGACCGCATCCTGGAAAAAACGGCGGTGTTCGAGCTCCGGCAGATGACCGATCAGATCCTGGACAGCATGGATCTGGAGCGGGAACGGGGCATCACCATCAAGTCCAAGGCGGTGAACATGCACTACAGGGCGCGGGACGGGGAGGAATACACCCTGAACCTCATCGACACGCCCGGCCATGTGGACTTTTCCTATGAGGTCAGCCGGGCCCTGGCCGCCTGTGAGGGCGCCGTCCTGGTGGTGGACGCCACCCAGGGCGTCGAGGCCCAGACCCTGGCCAACACCTATCTGGCCCTGGATCACGACCTGGAGATCGTGCCGGTGATCAACAAGATCGACCTGCCTTCGGCGCGGGTGGACGAGGTCCGGGAGGAGATCGAGAACGAGATCGGCCTGGACGCCGCCGACGCCCCGGCCATCTCCGCCAAGCAGGGCATCGGCATCGACGAGGTGCTCGAGGCGATCGTGAAGCGGATCCCGCCGCCCGAGGGGGATGAGAACAAGCCCTTAAGGGCCCTGGTGTTCGACGCGAAATACGACAATTACCGCGGCGCCATCTGCTATGTCCGGGTGATGGAGGGCAAGGCCTATCCCGGCATGCGCATGCGTCTGATGCAGACGGGCGCGGAGTTCGACGTGGTGGAAGTCGGGGTGTTCGATCCGGGCTTCAAGCCCAAGGACGCCCTGTATCCCGGCGACGTGGGCTATATCTCCGCCTCCATCAAGGACGTGCGGGACACCCGGGTGGGCGATACGGTCACGGATGTGGCGAACCCCGCGGAGGAGAGCCTGCCGGGCTACCGGGAGGTGCAGAGCGTGGTGTTCTGCGGCATCTATCCGGCGGACGGCGCGGATTACGACAACCTGAAGGAAGCTTTGGAAAAGCTCCGGATGAACGACGCATCCCTGACCTTCGAGCCGGAGACCAGCGTGGCCCTGGGCTACGGGTTCCGCTGCGGGTTCTTAGGGCTTTTGCACATGGAGATCATCCAGGAGCGCCTGGAGCGGGAGTTCGACCTGGACCTGATCACCACCGCGCCCTCGGTCATCTACCATATCGAGAAGACCAACGGCGAAAAGATGACCCTGGACAACCCCTCCAACTACCCCAGCGTCACCGAGATCGCCTCCATCAGCGAGCCCTTCGTGCGGGCGACGATCTACACGCCCCAGGACTATGTGGGCACCCTGATGGACCTGAGCAAGTCCAAGCGGGGCGAGTTCGTGGACATGCAGTACGAGGGCAAGCGGGTGCGCCTCATCTTCGACATGCCCCTCAACGAGATCATTTTCGACTTTTTCGATCAGCTCAAGTCCCGGTCAAGGGGCTACGCCTCCTATGATTACGAGCTGACGGGCTACCGGGAGAGCGACCTGGTCAAGCTGGATTTCCTGCTCAACGGCGAGATCTGCGACGCCTTCACCATGATCGTCTTCAGGGACAACGCCTACGCCCGCGGCCGGGCCATCTGCGAGAAGCTCAAGGACGTGATCCCGCGCCAGCAGTTCGAGATCCCGGTCCAGGCGGCCATCGGCGGCAAGATCATCGCCCGCGAGACGGTCAAGGCCGTGCGCAAGGACGTGCTGGCCAAGTGCTACGGCGGCGACATCAGCCGCAAGAAAAAGCTGCTGGAGAAACAGAAGGAAGGCAAAAAGCGCATGCGCCAGTTCGGCACGGTGGAACTGCCGGGCGAGGCCTTCATGGCCGTGCTGCGCATGAGCGACGACTGACGGGACTAACATGAGAACCCCGGAAGGGAGTGAACGAAACTGAACGCGGTGGATATCGGCATTCTCATCATCCTCGGCCTGAGCGTGGTCTACGGGGTCTATCACGGCTTCCTGCACACGCTCCTGTCGGTGGTCTCGGTGCTGGCGGCGGTGTTCCTGGCGGTCACCTTCGGGCCGGTGCTTTCCGACGCCCTGCAGAGCAATCAGGGCCTGGTGAACAACATGGTCACCTTCACCGACGCGGTGACGCGGGTTGGGGACGTCACCCTGGCCCAGACCCCCGCCGCGGGGCTCACCGACGCCCAGGCGGAGGAGGTCATCTCCAGCGTGAAGCTGCCGGATGTGCTCTCGGGCATCCTCCGCTCCAGCCTGAAGAACGCCGACCAGCCCGGCTCGGCCACGGTGAACGATTACGTGTCCAAGACCGTGGTCAACGCCGCCGTGCGGGTGCTGTGCTGTGTGGCGGTATTCGCGGTGAGCGCTCTTGGCTTGAGCCTTCTGACAGGCCTCATCGCCGGCGTGGCCAAGTTCCCCCTGCTCAAAACGGCGGATTTCCTGGCCGGCGGCCTGTTCGGCCTGGCCCGGGGAGCGGTCATCGTCTATGTGATCTTCCTGCTGCTGCCCATCGTGTCCACGGTGCTGCCCCAGGGCGTCACCCAGGCTTACCTGGACGGGAGCCGCCTGGCGGGGCTCTTCTCCAGCGACGGGTTTTTCATCAAAGTGATCCAGGGAAGGTTTTAGCTTTCCCGAGAAAAGGAGTTGGTAAACGGATGGAAGCAAGGAATTACACGTGCCCCTGCTGCGGGTCGACCCTGACCTGGTCCGGCAGTTCGGAGGAGATGGCCTGTTCCTCCTGCGGGAACACTTTCCCCGTTTCCGCGCTGGAAGAGGTCACCGAGAACGACCGCTACATGAATCAGACGAGCCGGGACTTCAAGTGGGAAGTGCCTGCCGCGTCCGATGCCGGGGAGGGGCTCAGGGCTTTCCGCTGCTCCGGCTGCGGCGGCGAGATCGTGGTCAGCGATACGGGCGCGGCCGCCCAGTGCCCCTACTGCGGCAGCCCCTCGGTGATGCCCGAGGTGCTCTCCGGGGATTTCAGGCCCAACAAGATCATCCCCTTCGCGAAGACCGAGGAGGACGCCAAAGCCGCTTACGCGCGCATGTGCAAAGGCAAGCGCCTCCTGCCCGCGGGCTACGGTTCCGCCGAGCAGCGCAATAAGATCCGCGGGATCTACGTGCCCTTCTGGCTGTTCGACTGCGTCACCGACGCGGACATCACCTACCGGGCCACCCGGGTGAGGACCCACCGCCACGGCAATTACGAGATCACCGACACGTCTCATTACCATGTGTCCCGCGGCGGCACCATGGCCTTCGACGACGTGCCCGTGAACTCCTCCACCAAGCTGGACGACGCCCTGATGGAGGCGGTGGAGCCCTTTGACTACAAGGGCGCGGTCGCCTTCAGCATGGCCTACCTGAGCGGCTATGAGGCCGAGCGGTACAACCAGGAGGTGAGCCAGTGCGCCCCCCGGGCCAAGGACAGGATCAATCAGTCCGTCCGGCAGGCCTGCGACGCCACCGTCATGGGCTACACCACCTATTCCCCCACGGCCACCCGGATCGACGTGGTGCGCAGCAAGGCCGAAAACGTGATGATGCCGGTGTATCTGCTCAACAATCAGTACAAGGGCAAGACCTACACCTTCGCCATGAACGGCCAGACCGGCCAGATCAAAGGCGACCTGCCCGTGGACACAGGCAAGGCTGTGGTCACGTGGCTGATATGGTTCCTCATCGTCACCGGGATCGCCATGGCGGTGCTCTACGCTCTTCTGGTATCGGGGGTGATAGGATGAAAAAGCTCCTTATCCTTCTGACCGCGCTGGTCCTTCTGCTCCTGTCCGGCGCCCAGGCTCAGATATCGGCTGTCGAGGACATCGCGAAGGTGCTGTCCTCGTCCCAGGAAAAAACGCTGTCCGACGGTGTGGACGCGATCCTGGAGGAGTACAACTTCCAGGTGATGTTCTACCTGACGGACCGGGAGATGACCGAGAAGACCCTGCGGGTGGCGGCCGCGGACGCTTTCGAGGCCGCGGGCTTCGGGCCCAACGGCGCGATCTTCGCCGTGTCCACCACCTCCAGGAAGTACTACTACGTGACCGCCGGCACGGGCAAGAAGATCTTCGGCGATTACGAGTTCGACGAGATCGATGAGCAGGTGCTGCCCTATCTGAGAAGAAGCAGCTGGTCCGGCGCCGCGGAGGCGTTCCTCGGGGCCTGCCGGGAAGTGCTGGATGAAAGCGATCTGGCCGGGATGAACGGCTCTCCCGCCGCGCGCAGAGCGGTGATCCTGGGCAAGCTGCCCATCGCGGCCCTGATCGGGGCAGCGGCGGCGTCCATCGCCCTGTTCGTGATGATCGCGGGCATGAAGACCGGGCACGGCCGGGGAACGGCCAACGAGTACGTAGTGGATACGGAACTGACCCGGCGCTCGGACGTGTACCTGTACACCACCCAGACCCGCCGCAGGATCGAGACCAGCAGCGGTTCGTCCGGCCACAGCGGCGGGGGCGGGGGAGGGAGCTTCTCTTCCTCCAGCGGCACATCCTACGGCGGCCGGGGCGGATCGTTCTGATATGGGAACGGCTCCGCGCCGGGAGCGCTTGACAAAGCGGTCCCGTGATTTTACAATGTGTTTCAAAGTGCGATCGGAGGCATATCCATGGGGAAATTCTATCTTCTGCGGGGGAAGGCCGCGGCGGGGGTGCTCACGGGCCTGTTCGGCCTGACGGCGGCCCTGTGCTTTGACCCGATCCTCATGCCCATGGCGGTGGTGCCTCTGTATTTCGCAGCGCCGGTCTTCCTGGCCTTCGCCGCGGTGTACGCGGGGCTCCTGCCCGGGGCGGCGTGCCTCATCCTGGCCTGCCTGGGCTGGTGGAGAATGCTCGGCCCCGCGGGAGCCGCCTGCGCTCTGCTTTACTATGTACCGGTGCTGACGGTGTTCTTTTTCCTCGCGGTGAAGCGCCCGTCGGGCCGTCTTCTCCCCGCGGCCGTCCTGTCCGCCGCAGCCGCCCTGAGCCAGCTCATTTTGTACCTGATCGTGCAGTCACGTTTCGGCGGGCAGGCCTTTCAGGCCTTCGCCGATGCCGTGGCGGACGGCATCCGGGGCAGCCAGGCCGGGGACAGTCTCCTGTATCTTCTGAACATGAGCGGGCTGCTGGACCTGAGCATCACCGTTGAGAACGCCGTGACCGTCATCGACGGCCGGTACGTGCTCAGCGAGGCGGTCCGGGAGAATCTTTTGGGCAATCTCAGGCTGTATCTGGAGACCTATCTGAAAGTGCTGGTGCCCTCCCTGGTGGTGGGCAACGGCATTTATCAGGGCGCTCTCATCAGCGCCTTCCCCCTGGGCTGGGGCCGGAGGCTCTCTCCCCGCCTGCAGGCGGAAAAGCCCCTGCCGGAGAGCATCATGCCTCCTTTCAGGGACTGGTTCCTGCCCCGGGGCCACGGGGTGCCCTTCGCTGTGATGGGGGCGGCGGGCTTCATCTGTCTGAGGATCGGGGATCCCGCTGTGGAGGAGCTGGGCGTCATCCTTTTCCAGGTGTTCACCACGGTGTACACCATCCAGGCTCTGGCGGTGGTCAATCACCGGCAGTGGCTCAAGGAGAGGCACACCTGGTGGCGGGTGCTGCTGCCGGTGCTGCTGATGTGGTTTTTGTCCAATCTGATCTGGATACTGGGCCTGATCGATCAGGCTGTGGACTTCAGGAAACTCAGAGGGCCGGCGGATCCGGCCGTGAACAGTGACAAGGAGGGATGATCATGAAAGTGATCCTGCTGGAGGACGTCAAGGGCGTCGGCAAGAGGGACGAGGTCGTGAACGTGTCGGACGGCTACGCGCGCAATTTCCTGTTCCCGCGCAAGTGGGCCATGGAAGCCACCCCCGGCGCCACCAAGGAAGTGGAGCGCAAGCGCGCGGCGCAGCGCCAGCGTGAGATGGAGCGCCGCCAGGAGGCGGACAAGAAGGCCGGCGCCCTGCGGGGCAAGGTGCTCACCATGCGCACCCGCTGCGGTTCCCAGGGAAGGCTCTACGGCAGCGTGACCTCCGCCGAGGTGGCCGTCGCCCTGAAGGAGCAGTACGGCCTTGAAGTGGACAAGCGCAAGATCGAGCTGACCGAAACGGTGCGCACCGTGGGGGACAGCACCATCATCGTGAAGCTCTATCCCGAGATCCAGGCCAAAATGACCCTGCGGGTCGTACCGGAAGGGGAATGAGATGAGCGAAGTGGAAGCGGCCCCGCAGCTGCCGCATGACCTGACGGCCGAACAGTCGGTGCTGGGGGCGCTGCTTTATGACGCGAATACGCTGAACCTGGCGGTGGAGAGCCTCCGGCCGGGGGATTTTTACCTGCCCGCGCACCGGGAGATCTTCGCCGCGGCCCTCAAGCTGAACGCCGACGGCATGGCGGTGGACCTGGTGACCGTGGAGGCGGAGCTCAGGCGCAAAGGCAGCCTGGCCATGGTGGGCGGCGCCGATTACCTGGTGGACCTGACGGGCATCGCGCCCACCACGGTCAACAGCCGGTACTACATCCGCATCGTCCGGGAAAAATCCACCCTGCGCCAGCTGATCGACGCCAGCGCCCGGATCCGGCAGGACGCCATGAGCCAGCAGGATGACGTGCAGGTGATACTGAACCGCGCGGAGAAGGAGATCTTCGATATCTCCATGAGCCGCGGCGGGACGGATACCCTCCGGCACATCGGCGAGGCGATGATGGTGGCCTTCCGCCGGGTGGAGGAGCTGGAGCGCAACAAGGGCGGCATCACCGGCGTGCCCACGGGCTTCGTGGATCTGGACAAGCTGCTCACCGGCCTGCACGGGGGCGAGCTGGTGCTCATCGGCGCCCGTCCCAGTATGGGCAAGACCAGCTTCGCCATGAATATCTGTACCTACGCCGCTCTCAAAAAGAAAAAGATCGCCGTCTTCTCCCTGGAGATGCCCCGGGAGCAGATCGCGCTCAGGATGCTGTGCGGGGACGCCCGGGTCAACATGCAGTCCGTCCGCCAGGGCACCATGAAGGATGACGACTGGACGCGCCTGGCCCGCTCCCTGGGGCCCCTGTCCGCCACGGAGGTCTATATCGACGACACGGCGGGCATCACCCCGTCCCAGCTCAGGTCCCGCTGCCGCAGGATGATGATGGAGCACGGCCTGGACATGATCGTCATCGACTATCTGCAGCTGATGGTGTCGGACTCCCGGAACGAGAACCGCCAGCAGGAGGTCTCGGAGATCTCCCGTTCCCTCAAGGGCATCGCCCAGGAGCTGCGGGTGCCCCTGGTGGCCTGCGCTCAGCTGAGCCGCGCCAACACGCAGCGGTCGGCCAAGCGGCCCGTTTTGAGCGACCTGAGGGATTCCGGCTCGATCGAGCAGGACGCGGACGTGGTCATGTTCCTGCACCGGGAAAGTTATTACAACGATACCGGGGACAACAAGAACGTGGCCGAGGTGATCGTGGCCAAACAGCGCAACGGCCCCCTGGGCACGGTGCAGCTGGCCTGGCTGGGCGAGTACACCCTCTTTGACAATCTGAGCGCCTTGTAAGGCACTGAAACGATAAGGAGACTTTGAAAAATGCAGATCGCGCAGCTGAAGAAGGACGACCGTTTCGAGGGATTCGTCCTGGTGCGCACCGCCGAGCAGCGCACTTCCAACGCCAACGGCAGCAAGTACCTGGACATGACGCTGACGGACGCCAGCGGGGAGATCAACGCCAAGATGTGGGACGGGAACGCTCTGCCCCCGCCCTCGGGCTCCGTCGTCAAGGTGCGTTCCACCATCCAGGAGTACAACGGCCGCCTGCAGATGCGCGTGGAGCGGATGCGCGCCGCAGCGAAGAACGACGCGGTGGACTATTCCGCCCTGACGAAAGTGGCGCCGGAACCGGCGGAAAAGATGTACGGCGAGATCATGGACACCGTGGCCGGCATGACCTGGGAGCCCCTCAGGAAGCTGATGGAAAAGCTGCTGGGCCTGACGAAAGAAAAGCTGATGTACTATCCCGCCGCCCAGCGGCTCCACCACGCGGAGCGCTCGGGGCTGCTGCACCACACGGTGTCGATGCTCCGGGCGGCCAAAGTGCTGCTGCCGCTGTACCCCTTCCTCAACGCCGATCTGCTGTGCGCCGGCGTGATCGCCCATGACCTGAGCAAGACCACCGAGATGCAGGCCGACGAGATGGGCATCGTGCCGGATTACACGGTCAGCGGCCTGCTCCTGGGCCACCTGATCGAAGGCACCCACCTGGTCAACGAGGCGGCGAGGGCCGCGGGCGTGGAGGGGGAGGAGTGCGTGCTGCTGCTCAACCACATGCTCATCAGCCACCACGGGCAGCCGGAGTTCGGCTCGCCCAAGGCGCCCATGTTCCCGGAGGCCGAGGCCCTGCACATGATCGATGATCTGGACGCCAAAATGAACCAGATGGAGGACGTGATGTCAAGGACCCCCGCCGGCGTGTTTTCCGACCGGATCTGGGCCTTTGACCGGCGGCTCTATCATCCCCGGTATCCCGGCACGGAAGAGCTTCCCTTCGAGGATGCGGACGATATCCTCAAAAAGGGCGGCTACGACGGCCTCCTGTAAATAAAGAAGGTGCTTGGTATGGAATGGTTATTGGACATGGCGGACCCGGAAAAGATCTCGGAGGGCATCAGATACTATCCCGTTTCGGGGGTGACCACCAACCCCACCATCCTCAAAAGGGCCGCGCCGGCGGACTATTTCGCCCATCTGAAGGCCCTGCGGGCCCTGTGCGGGGGCAGAACGCTCCACGTGCAGCTGGGCTCTCAGGACGCGGAGGGCATGCTCCGGGAGGCGCAGACGCTCCATGAGCTCCTGGGGAGGGACGTGTACCTGAAGGTGCCCGTCACCCGGGAGGGCGTCAGGGCCATCGGGGCGCTCAAGGCCCGGGGCGCGCTGGTGACCGCCACGGCTGTCTACGACCCGCTCCAGGGCATGCTGGCCATGGCCGCGGGCGCGGATTATCTGGCGCCCTACTGCAACCGCATGGAGCAGTACGGCATCCGCTTTCAGGACGCGGTAGCGCGCATGCGCTCGATCATCGACCGGGACGGGTACGAAACCAGGATCGTGGCGGCCAGTTTCAAAAACCTGGGCCAGGTCCGGGACGCGTTCTCTTCGGGCGCGCACGCGGCCACGCTGCCCCCGGAACTGATGGACAGCGTTTTCACGCTCCCCCTGATCACGGACTCTGTGAACGGCTTTGCCCGGGACTTTGAGGAGGTCGCCGGGGACAGCTTCGGACCGATCAAATAAGGAGATGCTCATGATGAAAAAGTCCCTTTCCCTGATCCTGGCCCTTTTCGTCCTGTGCTCCGCCGCCTGGGCCGCGGCCGATGACGGTGTTCTGTTCAAAAACGAGTACTACACCCTCACCCTGCCCGACAACTGGAAGATCGACCTGGACGACCTTGAAGAGGATGACAAGTTCGAGGAACTGGGCTTCATGTACGCGCGGGAGGATGACGGCCTGGCCATCGAGGCCGCCCTGGAATATTTCGAGAGCCTCGACGGCATCTCCCTGTGGGACGCGGGCGAAGAGGACTTTCAGGCCTATGTGGATATGATCCTGGAGGAGTTCGCCGAGGACGGGGCCGTTGTTCTGGACCCGGTCAACGCAAATGGGATCCCCTTCATCATCATCCGCTGCGAGGACGATGACGGGGAATATTTCTACGCGGAGACCGTCACCAACGGCTATGTGCTGAGCTTTTACGCCTACGCTCTGGACTGGGATTCCAACTATCTGCCCCTGGAGGAAAAGCATCTTGATACCTTCCGGGAGATCCTGAGCACCTTTCAGCCCAACACGCAGCAGGCATAAAGCATGATGAAAAGGACTGCCGCCCTTCTGCTCGCGGCGCTGCTCATCCTGATCTTCGTCCCCGCGTTTTCCGAAGGGACGCGGACGCTGGTGATGGTCTATATGTGCGGATCGGACCTGGAGAGCGAGGACGGCCAGGCGTCGGATGACCTGCGGGAGATGATCCGCTCGGGCGCCGCGGCGTCAGGCCGGGTGGAGATCATCGCGGCCGTGGGCGGCGCGCATTCCTGGCAGCGCTACGGGTTCGATCCCGACCGGGTCACCTGCTGCCGGCTGGAGGAGGATGGCCCGCGTGTGACGGGGGACCTCGGCCGCGTCAGCATGGGATCCGCGGATACCCTGGCGCGTTTTCTCGAATACGCTTCGGGGGAGCGTCCCGATGACCGGCTGATCCTGGTCATGTGGGATCACGGCGGCGGGCCCGTGTACGGGCTGTGCTACGATGAAAATTTCGACGACGACGCTCTGAGCCTGACCGAGATGGGCGACGCGCTCTCCCGGGGCCTTCACGGCCGCCGGCTGGACGTGATCGCCTTTGACGCCTGCCTGATGAACTGCCTGGAGACCCTGGAGACCGCGGCGCCGTACGCGGATTATATCGTTTCCAGCCAGGAGTCGGTGACGGGCCGGGGCCTGGACTACCGCTCCTGGCTGGGCGCGCTCGCGGCCGACCCCTCCGTGAGCGCCTCGGATCTGGCATTCTCCGCCGCCAGGACCTATGTGTCCTCCAGCTCGAAGGGCCGGTACGCCGAGAGCGCTTCCATGTCCGTCGTGGACAGCGAAAAGGTCCCGGCCCTGACCGCCGCCGCGGAGGGATTCAGCCGCTCGCTCACAAAACTGATGGAAAAGGACCTGAGCCCGGTGATCCGCCTGAGGAGCTCGCTCAAATCCTTCGGCGAGTTCATCGGCGAGGACGCGTCGGACCTCATCGATATCGCGGTGATGTGTGACGCCTTCGGGGCGGTGCTGCCGAAGGAGAGCGAAGCGCTCCTGAAGGCTTCCCGGGAGGCGGTGGCGCTCAACTGCGTGACGGACGACCTGAAGGACCACGCCTACGGTATATCTTTTTTCATGCCTTATTCCACCGCCCGGTCCGACCGTCGGGAGATCCTTTCCGTCTTCGATCCGGCCGCCGGGGCCCGCGCGGCCCTGGTGACGGCCATGACGAAGGCGGCGGGCGGGAACGTGTACGCCATGACGGCCGCGGCCGAAAGGCCCGACGCCCACACCGCCGAAAGCGGCGCTTTCGGGGGCATCTGGAGCGGCTACGGCGCTCAGATGAACTTTGGGCCCACCGCGAAGCCCGCCGCCGGCGGCATCTGGAGCGGCCTTCCCCTGGGAAACACGGCTCATCCGGGCCCATCCGCCGGGAGCGCCAAAGAGCAGCCCGGGGATATCTGGGCCGGGCTCACCCAGGCCGGTCCCGGTTTTTACGGGAAAGAGACCGCGAACGCGAATGTGGTCCCCGGCATCAGCGAAGCCCTGGACCCCGGAGAGATCCTCGCGTCGGCGGAACAGTATTTCGCCTCCGTATCGCCCGAAAAGCGCACCGTCTTCACCCTGCGCCTCACCCGGGAGGATCTGGACCATCTGTCGAGCGCGGACGGCATGCTCTTTGCCCGCCTTGACGGGGAAAAGGTGTGCCTGGGCACCGCGGGGGAGACCCTGATCGACTGGGGCTCCGGCCTGATCGTCACATTGTTCGACGGGGAATGGCCCCTTCTCAACGGGGTGCCCGTGCGGGCGGAGCACCTGTACGACACGCCCGACGGGGCGCGTTACGCCGTCCCCGTGCGCCTGGACGGGACGAAAATGTACCTGATCGCCGAGCGCAGCGCGTCCGGTACGGGTTTGATCCTGGGCGCCGCCCAGGGCTATGACGGGGAGGGCCGGCCCGTGCGCGGCGGCATCGAGATCCTTGAGGGCATGACGGTGGAGCCCCTGCTCACGGTATACGGGCCGTCGGGGAACGAAAGGGAAGTCCCGGCCCGGGCCGTCACCGTGGGCCCGGAGGGGCTCAAACTTACCTGGGCGCCCCTGCCCGGGGACGATTACTCATTCGCCTTCGCCCTGCGCGATCTGACGGGAGCGGTACAGGTCACGGATATGACGGCCTGGTGAGGGACCGGAGCCATGTCCGATCTGGTGGAGAAACAGCCATTGCAACGGGGTAGCTTTGGGCTATAATGAAGCTGCGGCAGCGCCCGTCAGGCGCTTCGCGAAAGGAAGTGCGAGCATGAAGGCGATCATAAACGGTAAGATCATCCTGGAGGACAGGCAGGTCATGGACGGCGCGCTCCTGTTCGAGAGGAAGATCGCCGGCATCGTCAGCCGGGATGAGGCTGAGCGTTTGGCCGACGAGGTCATCGACGCGCGGGGGCTGTATGTCTCCCCGGGATTCATCGACGTGCACATCCACGGTTTTGCCGGGGAGGACGCGTCCGACGGGGACGCGGCGGGGCTCAGGAAAATGGCCGGGGCCCTCACGGAAAACGGCGTCACCTCCTTCCTGCCCACCACCATGACGATCCCCTGGCCGGAGATCGAAAAGGCTTTGGACACCATCAGGGGCCTGATGCGGGAAAGCGCTTCGGAGGATTATACGGGCGCGGTGCCCCTGGGCTGCCACCTGGAGGGCCCCTTCATCGATCCCGAAAAGAAGGGCGCCCAGCGCGGAGACTGTGTCCTCAGGCCGGACGCGGATAAAGTGCTGCGCCATGCCGACGTGATCCGCCTGCTCACCTACGCGCCGGAGATGGACGAGGGCTTCCGGTTCACCCGCCGGATCAAAGAGGAGAGCGATATCGTCCTGTCCGTGGGCCACACCTCGGCGGATCTTGAAACGGCCCTTGAGGCGGTGCACCTGGGCGCGGATCATTTCACCCACACCTTCAACGCCATGACGCCCCTCAAGCACCGGGATCCCGGGGTGGTGGGCGCGGCCCTGATGACCGACGCGTACACGGAGCTGATCGCCGATACCTTCCATGTCCACCCGGCGATCTTCGGCGTGATGGCCCGCGTCAAGGGCGACCGGCTGGTGCTGATCACGGACTGCCTGAGGGCCGGCGGCCTGACGGACGGGGAGTACGGCCTGGGCGGGCAGAAGTTCTTCGTGAAGGGCATCCGGTGCACCCTGGAGGACGGCACCATCGCCGGCAGCGTCCTGAGGATGAACGTGGGCGTGCGCAACCTGAGGGACCACGCTTCCCTGCCGATGTGGCAGGCGGTGCGCGCCGCGTCCCTGAGCCCGGCCCGGTCCGTCCGCGCGGACGCTTCCAAGGGCAGCCTCAAAGCGGGCAAGGACGCGGATATCATCCTGTTCGATGAGGATATCGATATCAAACAAGTCTACATCGGCGGCAGGCTCGTCCGCCGGGCATAAGTAAGGAGGAAAATATGGAATTGAAAAGGATCCCCCCTCTGGACAGGGGCTTTCAGCCTCTGGAAGTCCTTCTGAGGGACTATGAGCGCCGCGCGAAAGCCGGCTCCGGCTGCCGCCGCCTGGTGGTGAACCTGGAGCGCAACCAGGGCTACTGCGACTGGTTCGAGATGGCCCTCCTGCCGGAAGGCGTGGAGGAGGAGCTGACCCTGGGCCTTTCGGAGCGTATGGTCAAGACCTTCCTGTGGTCCCGCGGCGGCTATAAGGTCACCATCGCCGGCGCGCAGGACGTGTACCGCCATATCGCGGACACCTACCGGGCGGGCGGCGCGCGTGAGTTCGACGCGGACTTCATGGCCAACGTGTATGAGAGGCCCTTCGAGGTCCTCCTGAGCGATGACCCGGACGCGATCGCCGTGACCCGGGGCAATCCCTCGGACGTGGGCAGGCATCTGGACGGGTGCCGCATCGGCTTTGACGCCGGCGGCAGCGACAGGAAGGTGTCCGCCGTGATCGACGGTGAGGCGGTGTACTCCGAGGAAGTGGTGTGGCATCCCAAGCTCAGCGCCGATCCTCAGTACCAGTATGACGGCATTCTGGAGTCCTTCCGCTCCGCTGCGGCCCATATGCCCCGGGTGGACGCCATCGGCATCTCCAGCGCCGGTGTGTACGTGAACAACCGGATCATGAACGCGTCGCTGTTCCTGAAGGTGCCCAAGGACGAGTTTGACCGCCGGGTCAAGACCATGTACCTGGATACGGCCCGGGAGATCGGCCCGGATATCCCCGTGCAGGTGGAGAATGACGGCGACGTCACCGCCCTGGCCGGGGCCATGGAGCTCAACGCCGGCAACGTGCTGGGCATCGCCATGGGCACCAGCGAGGCCGGCGGCTACGTGGACAGGGACATGCGCATCCTGGGCTACCTCAACGAGCTGGCCTTCGCGCCCGTGGACTTTGATCCCGACGCCATGCGGGACGAGTGGTCCGGCGACATCGGCTGCGGCGTCAAGTATTTCTCCCAGGACGCGGTCATCAAGCTGGCTCCCGCCGCCGGCATCGCGCTGGACGAGAGCCTCAGCCCGGCGGAAAAGCTCAAGGTGGTGCAGGGCCTGATGCTCCAGGGCCACGAGGGCGCCCGGGCGATCTATGAGAGCATCGGTGTCTACTTCGGCTACTCCCTGGCCTATTACGCCCGCTTCTATCAGATCGACCACGTGCTCATCATGGGCCGCGTCACCTCCGGGGAGGGCGGCGTGATCCTTCTGAACGCCGCCAGGGAGGTCCTGGACCGGGAGTTCCCGGAGCTCAAGATGGAGCTTCATATCCCGGACGAGAACAGCCGCCGGGTGGGCCAGAGCGTGGCGGCCGCGTCTCTTCCCAGGATTTGACGCCGCGGCAGCAGCTGTGATATAATCAGTCAATTCTTTTCCAACCGGGAGGTTTTACCATGTCAGGACATTCCAAATGGCACAATATCCAGGCCAAAAAGGGCAAGACCGACGCTGCCCGCGGCAAGATCTTCACCAAGCTGGGCCGTGAGATCGCGATGGCGGTCCATGACGGCGGCCCCAACCCCGAAGTCAACGGCAAGCTCAGGGACGTGATCGCCAAATGCAAGGCGAACAACATGCCCAATGACAATATCCAGCGCAGCATCAAGAAGGCCAGCGGCGAGGGCAGCGGCATCGAGTACGAAGAGCTCACCTATGAAGGGTACGCCCCCGGCGGCGTGGCCGTGATGGTGGAGATCGTTACCGACAACCGCAACAGGACCGCCAGCGAAGTCCGCCACATTTTCGACAAATACGGCGGATCCATGGGCACCACCGGATCGGTGGCTTACATGTTCGACCACAAGGGCGTCATCGTGATTGAGCGGGAGCCCGGCATGGACGAGGACGAGATGATGATGACCGCCCTGGACGCCGGCGCCGAGGACATGAAGAGCGACGATGACGTGTTCGAGATCATCACCGCCCCCGGGGATTATTCCGCCGTGCGTGAGAAGATGGAACAGGCCGGCTACGACTTCCTGTCCGCGGGCCTGCAGATGATCCCGCAGAACACCGTGGCCCTGGCGGACGCCGAGCTCGTGGAGCGGGTGCAGAAGCTTCTGGACATGCTGGACGACGATGACGACGTCAACGAGGTCTATCACAACGCGGAGCTCCCTGAGGACGAGGAGTAAGGGATCGACGCATCACGCGGGGGAGGAAGGGAGGCGTTCCTCTCCCGCTTTTCTTTCCCGGAGGATATGTCTGTGTCAAAAACAGTGACGCGGTGCGCCGCGGCCGTCCTCATCCTGATGTGCCTGCCCCTGGGGGGCCTGGCGCTGGACGGGATGGCGTATACGGATTGGTTCTACGCCGGAGAGGAGTCTCCCTCCGGCTGGGTGGAGGTGCCCGGCTGGGGCACGCAGCGCTATTATGCCCAGAACGACAGCCTGTGGGGCGCCCTGACCTATGAGGCCGCGGACTCGGA
>JAEEGL014014493.1_pt1 | contig 23437 bp, 20 predicted proteins | sample 9134231 | NCBI WGS metagenome assembly JAEEGL01 (sample SAMN16246548, study PRJNA631951) | gut metagenome | biome: gut microbiome; feature: rumen; material: fiber-attached | host: Bos | place: Iran: Karaj | collected 2018-10
GATCTTTTATGAAGAAACTGTTTGCGGTACTGCTGGCTATCTGCCTGACGATTCCTGCTTTTGCGGCCATGGCTGAAACGCTGACCATGGGAACCAACGCGGCTTTCCCGCCCTATGAGTATTATGAAAACGAAGTGATCGTCGGCATCGACGCGGAAATCGCTGCGGCCATCGCCGAGAAGCTGGGCATGGACCTGGAAATCGTCGACATGGATTTCGACGCGATCATTCCCGCTGTGACGACCGGTAAAGTGCTGATGGGCATGGCCGGCATGACTGTGACCCCCGAGCGCCTGCAGAACGTAAACTTCAGCCAGTCCTACGCCAAGGGCATTCAGGCGATCATCGTGCCGGAAGGCTCCCCGATCACCAGCGTGGACGACCTGGGCGCGGAAGGCGCGACCTACATCATCGGCGTGCAGCAGAGCACAACCGGCGATATCTACTGCTCTGGCGATTACGGCACCGACCGGGTCAAGAAGTTCAAAACCGGCCCCGACGCCGTGCTGGCCCTGATCAACGGCAATGTGGACTGCGTGATTATCGACAACGAACCTGCCAAGAGCTTCGTGGCCAAGAACGACGGACTGAAGATCCTGGACACTGAATATACAGTGGAAGACTACGCAATCGCGATCGCGCTGGAGAACAAGGACCTGCTGGACAAGATCGATGACGCGCTGATCGAGCTGGAAGAAGAAGGCGTGATCCAGGAGATCATCAGCAAGTACATTCCCACGGAAGAATAATCCGGACCTGAATGCATTTCTGCCGCCGCAAGGCGGCAGAATTTTATACTGAGGAAAAGCAGCGTATGAGCAAAACAAAGAAAAGGATCCTGACCGGGATTATCCTGGCCGTGCTCCTGATTGCCGCCGGAATTTTCACATATGTGGAAATCCGTGACGCCGAGACGATCAAGGTGGAGGAAATCAATAAGCTTCCTTCTACCGTGCTGGTCGGATATCTGGAAAACGAGGACCGCTATGTCAAACTGGCGGAGGTCAATACGTTTTCCAAATACAGCGACAAGCTGAAATATAAGCTTGATCCGAACGGCAACCGTATCAAGGACGCGGAAGGAAACGCTTTCAGGGAAGAGGATCCGGACGGAAACGAGCTTACTAACTTCTATGCCTATTACAGCAAGGAAAACCCCGGAGAGGAAATCCGGATCCATGCTGTTAAGGGAACGCCGGAAGAGGCAGCGAAACAGTCTGGATTTACGGATGCGGAAGAAACGACCGTTTCCGGGAAAACGGGATACCTGGGATCACGGGAGGAGGGGGAAGACCTGATCCTCGGCTTTTTCATCGAATCCCCGTACCGGGAGTTCAGCATTGCCACAACGATTACCATGCGGGGCAGCGACGAGCGGGAAGAAACGGAGAAGATCGAAAAGGCGAAAGGTATCCTGGACAGCGCGCTGACCGCATTCGGCCCGGAGTCCGGAGAGGATCTCCGGATCCGCACGGTAAAGGCCAAACCGGAAGAGGCGGCCAAAGCGGCCGGATTCGCGCATCCGGAGGAAGCGACGATTGCCGGAAAGGATGGCTGGCTGGGAACCCGCTGGGAAATGGACGATCTGATTGTCGGTTTCTTTACCAAATCCGCCAGCCGGGGATACAGCATCTCAGCGACTGTTGCGCTGCGGAGCGAAAAAGACACGGAAGCTGAGCAGGAACCGGAGACGGAAGCCGGGGAAGCGGATATTGACACGCCGGAATCGATCCGGGCGGAAAAAGCCATGTCGCTGCTGCAAGGCGTAATGACCAAAGTAACGCCTGGAAAGCAGATGGCCCAGATCGCCAAGGACTTCAAGGAAAACTTCCTGGACGACAACCGGTGGACGTTCCTGACGAACGGCCTGCTGGCGACAATGGAAATCACGCTGTTCGCTGTGCTGCTGGGTATCGCGATCGGCGTGCTGGTGGCGACGGTGCGTTCCACATGGGACCAGAACGCGGAGAACATGCGGCCCGGCAGTATCGGCAAAGCCTTGCTGGGCGGCCTGAACGGAATCTGCAAGACCTACCTGACGGTGATCCGAGGCACGCCGGTGGTCGTCCAGCTGATGATCATCTATTATGTCATCTTCAAAGGCGCCCAGAACGGCGTCCTGATCGGTTCGCTGGCCTTCGGCATCAACTCCGGCGCGTATGTGGCGGAGATCATCCGGGGCGGCATCATGAGCGTGGACCGGGGCCAGCTGGAAGCCGGCCGGAGCCTGGGCTTCAACTATGTGCAGACCATGCGGCATATTATCGTGCCCCAGGCGCTGAAGAGCGTGCTGCCGGCGCTGGCCAACGAATTTATCGTGCTGCTGAAGGAAACCAGCGTGGCCGGCTATGTGGCGGTGATGGACCTGACCAAGGGCGGCGAGACCATCCGCGGCCTGACGTATTCGCCGTTTATGCCGCTGCTGGCGGTGGCGCTGATTTACCTGGTCGTGGTCATGTTCTTTACATGGCTGGTCGGCAAGCTGGAAAGGAGGCTGCGTTCCAGTGACCACTGAAAACGTGATTGAAGTCCGGGGACTGGAAAAGCACTTCAACGAAGGGCAGCTGAAAGCGCTCCAGGGCGTGGACACGGAAGTGCACCGGGGCGAGGTGATGGTGGTTATCGGCCCTTCGGGGAGCGGAAAATCCACCTTCCTGCGCTGCCTGAACCTGCTGGAAAAGCCGACGAAGGGAACGATTACCTTTGAAGGCGTGGACATCACATCCCCCAAGGTGGACATCAACATCCACCGGCAGAAGATGGGCATGGTGTTCCAGCATTTCAACCTGTTTCCGCATATGACGGTGCTGAAGAACATGACGCTGGCGCCGATGAAGCTGAAAAAGATCAGCGAGAAGGACGCCACCGAAAAGGCCATGGCGCTGCTGGAGCGGGTCGGCCTGGCGGACCGGGCGAACGCCTATCCGAGCCAGCTGTCCGGCGGCCAGAAGCAGCGGATTGCCATCGTGCGGGCGCTGTGCATGGAACCGGAGGTCATGCTGTTCGACGAACCGACGTCGGCCCTGGACCCGGAAATGGTCGGCGAGGTATTGGACGTCATGAAGGAGCTGGCCCGGAGCGGGATGACCATGGTGTGCGTAACCCACGAGATGGGATTCGCGCGGGAAGTCGGCGACCGGGTGCTGTTCTTTGACGAAGGGAAAATCGTGGAGGAAGGAACGCCCCAGGAAATATTCTCCGCGCCGAAGGAGCAGCGGACGAAGGACTTCCTGAATAAGGTGCTGTAAGAAAAACTGCCGTGGAAACGCGGCAGTTTTTTAGTGGACAGTGGACAGTGATTAAGTGTGACGGCTGGCAGCCGTTCTGATCACTGATCACTTGTCTTTCGGAAGGGAATAATGGGGCATGACGATCCCTTCGCGGTCGAAGCGGGCCTTGACGCGGGTGCGGATGTCGCGCTCGATCCGCCAGTGCTCGCCCACCGGGCAGGGCACGGCGATCTGCAGCATGACGGCGTGGGTATCGAAGGAAACGATGCTCATGACGTCCGGGACGGTCTTGATTCCCTCAATTTCCGTCGCGGCGATTTCCATTTCCTCTTTGATCATGGCCACCAGGCGCTCCTGGTTCTCCTCGTAGGGGCAGGGAACGTTGACGATGGCGCGCTTGAAGGAACGGCTCATATTGGTCAGGGTCCGGATATCCCCGTTCGGAATGACGAAAAGGTTGCCGTTGAAATTCCGGATGGAGGTGGTTCGGATGGAAATGGATTCCACCGTGCCGCTCAGGTCGTTGATGGTAACCACATCCCCGACGGCGAGGCTGCCTTCCCCCCAGATAAACAGGCCGGAAAGGATATCCTTGACCAGCGTCTGGGCGCCGAACGCGACGGCGACGCCGACGACCCCGGCCGCCGCGAGGATGGAGGTGACATCCACGCCGAAGATCCGGAGAATGTTCGTCGCCATAATAAAGAACATCAGATAGTTGAAGATGCTGCTGAGGATCGACCGCCGGGTGTCCGCTTTATGGGTGGTTTTCATGTGCTTTTTATCCCGGCGGCGGAGCAGCTTCCGGATGACGATTTTCCCGAGTTTCAGCATCAGCAGGCCGACAACCAGCACGCCCGCCGCCAGCAGCAGGCGGACGACCACATAAGGCAGGTTGTCCAGGGCAACCCTGACTGTTTCAAAGGCAGCGGCAAAGGCGCCTTTTCCTTCCGCTTTCATCGCGGCGGTGATTCCCGCAGGCGAAGGGGTTGGGGTTGCCGGAACAGGGGCAGCCGTCGGCACCGTTTTCGCGGCCGTGATCAGAAGATTCGGCATAACAGGTCCTCCGTTCAGTCAATGATGACAGGGCATTATACCATACATTACGGCCCTTACGCAAAAACGCCCCGGAAAGACCGCCGAAAACGCAGAAACAGGATTGTTTTTTTCTTATCCGGCTTTATAATATAAGGCGTCAGGAGACTGGCACCATTTTTTTGAAATTTTTTTCAGATTTCCTGTAACGAAACGGAAACTCGCGCGTCTAATCCATGGAAACCGGGAAGAAAGGAGGGATGACGCGTGGACGGCGAAACCTGCCAGAGGCTTTACGACACCTACTACATGCGGGTGTTCTCCTACGTCATGACGCTGTGCGGCGACCGGCACACGGCGGAGGAGATTACGCAGGATACATTTTTCCGGGCGTTCTACAAATCGACGGACTACCGGAAAGAAGCCGATGAAGTGACCTGGCTCTGCGCGATCGCGAAAAACCGTTTCCTGGACGAAAAGCGAAAGCAGGGCCGGATGACGGAAATGCCGGAAGACATACCGGATACCGACGGGAACATCGAGCAGAAAGCGACGGACCGCGATTCCTCCTTCCGGATCCATGTGGCGCTGCACGGACTGCAGGAACCCGACCGGGAGATTTTCGAACTGCGGGTTTTCGGAGAGCTGTCCTTCCGTGAGATCGGTACCATCTTCGGGAAGACGGAGAACTGGGCGCGCGTCACATACCACCGGGCCCGGCTGAAATTACAGGAAAGGATGAGCGATTCATGAATAACGAATGCAACGTAATCCGGGATCTGCTGCCGCTGTACGCCGACGACGTATGCAGCGCCGCGAGCCGGGAATTTATTGAGAAGCATCTTCCGGAATGCCCGGAATGCGCCGCGGAGCTGGAGAAGCTCCGGTCCCATGAAATTGAGGACGGCCTGCAGGAGGAGAAGACGGAGATCATCGCGTACCAGGCGAAGCGGTTTAAACGCCGCAGCGCGGCGGTCGGCGCGGTGTTCGCGGGAATCTTCATGATTCCGGTCCTGGTCTGCCTGATCATCACCATGGCCCGCGGGATGGACCTGGGCGCGTTCTTCATCGTGATGGGCGGGATCGCCGTGGCGGCCTCCCTGATCGTGGTGCCGCTGATGGTGCCGGAGGATAAACTGTTCTGGACGTTCTGCGCGTTCTGCGCCAGCCTGGTGCTGTTGCTGGGTATTATTGCCCTGGCCAGGGGCGGGAGCTGGTTCTTTACGGCGGCTTCCGCGTCCCTGTTCGGACTGGCGGTGGTCGGCCTGCCGTTCGTCGTCAAAGCCCGGCCGGTCCGGAACCTGACCGGCGACTTCAGCCGTCCGCTGATCGTGGCGGCGGCGGACGTGATCCTGTTCGCGAACATGATGAACATGATCAGCCTGCACAGCAAAAGCGTTTACGCGACGATACTGATGGCCGTGGCCTGCATTGCGGGCGCTGCCCTGCTGGTATACGCAATTAAAGCGAAAAGAGGAGAAGCAAAATGAGAAAGTCCAAATTCCTGATCATTGCCCTGGTTGTCGTACTGGTTATCCTGGGAGGCTGCGCCGTGCTGATTTTCAGCGATAATATCGGCCTGACGTACGCCCATGCCGATAAATATACCGCCGGCGAGAAGACGTTCACCGAGACTGTCGAAAACCTGGACGTCACGTGGAAAAGCGGCAATATCAGGATTGAATATAACAACAGCAATGAAATCCGCCTGACAGAAACCGGCAACAAAGCGATGTCCGAGGACGACCGGCTGCGGTGGTGGCTGGACGGCACCACGCTGCGGATCCAGTATGCCAAATCGGGACGGTTCGTGATTTTTGACACGCTCCAGAAGGAACTGACGATATCCCTGCCGGAGGGAATCGTGCTGAAGACGGCGGAGATCCACACGACGTCCGGCGATATGGACATTCCCGCCCTGGCTGCCGACGAAGCGAAGCTGAGCGTGACGAGCGGCAACGTGAAAGCCATTGCCGACGTACGCACCCTGGAGGTCAGCGCCACTTCCGGCGAACTGGATATCCACGCGATCGGGGAAACCGACAGCGTGACGATCAAAGTCACCTCCGGCAGGATTACCGCGGCGCTGGACGACGCGAAGCGCGCTTCCGTGAAAAGCACATCCGGCGATATTACGGTCAGCGGCAAGGTCGGAGAAGCGGATATCGACGCCACCAGCGGAAAAATCAACGCCAGGCTGGACGCTTTCCGGAAACTGAAGATTGAAGTGACTTCCGGCGACGTGAAAGCGACACTGCCCGAAAACGACGGCGGGTTTACATGCGCGGCGAGCATGACCAGCGGAGATTTCAATTACAGCGGATTCAACAAGGTTTCGAAGGACGGCAAGACCTATACATTCGGCGACGGGAAAAACGACTGTACGATTAAGACCACGTCCGGCAATATCGATATCGTCAGCGCGGACTAACAGGGGAGGAGATTCTTACGTCGTCATGAATGTGAACCGTTCCCCAAATCAAAGATTCGGACGGTTCATCATCGCTTCGCCCGGAATGACATGAAAAACACACATGGACAACATTTTACGGGAAGCTCTCCGGCGGAGGGCTTCCTTTCCTTTGTTTTCCTATAGACTTCCTGAATAAAACATGTTACAATAATGTTAAGTTTGTCGGTACATTCATAAGGGGGAGGACTCTGCGATGAAAAAGAGACTGTTTTGCCTGCTGATGGTCCTGATGCTGGCACTGCTGCAGACGGCTTTCACAACAAGCCTTGCGGAGGAAACCGCACAGCCGGTGGCAGAAACGGCGGAGCCGGTGACAGAAACCGTACAGCCGGTAGCGGAAACCGCGCAGCCGGCGGCCGGAACATGGGTCTGCGAGAACTGCGGGGCAATCAATACGGGCAGCTTCTGCGAGGAATGCGGTACCGCGAAACCCGGGTGGACCTGCATCTGCGGATCCCGGAACGAAAAGAAGTTCTGCCCGGTATGCGGAACATCCTACGATACGCTGAACCAGATCTATACCGAAGCGCTGGAAGCGTACGCAAACGGGGACATCCGGCTGGCGGGCCCCATGTTTGAATACCTGAAGGGATTCAACGATTCCGAGGAATACCTGGAAAAATGCCGCGCCGCGATGCCCACACCGGCCATACCGGAGGAAACGCCGGCGCCGACAGGGCTGATCAATTTTGACGATCCGCAGTATAACCCGGAGAATGAGGAAAACGGGCAGACTGAGGAACTCATCGACGTACCCGGCAATGCCGCGCCTACTCCCGCGCCGACGGATAACGGCCGCTATGCGGGCGCCACGCCGATGATCATCGACCCGATCGACAAGCCGACGCCCACGCCGGTGCCCAACATCCAGTTTACGGACAGCGATTACACGACGTATGAGGCTGCCGAGCTGCACCTGTCGTTCCAGGCGCCGGCCGGATGGATCCTGGAAGGGCCAACGAGCTGGGAGGCCGGCAGCGATATGCTGGACACCTATACGCTGACCGACACCAACCTGTCGCTGGATTACGCGGCACAGATCAGGATCCGTGTGGTTCCGGTCAACAAGCAGTATTCGAAGAACGAACTGGACAAGGAAGTCAAGGCCGTCCGGGACGCCGTCCGCAGCGAGCTGGGTTTCGCCAAGTTCGACAACTACGACGTGGCGAGCTACAACTTTATCAAAACCCGGGATCCCCAGTCTTCCGTCGAATCTCCCAAGTACAAGTTTATCGATAACAAGGGCCGCTACACCCGGTTCAAGGGAACCCTGAAAGAGAACGGGGCGAAAGTGTCCGGCCGGGTCATCGTCAACTGCTACAACAAAAAGCTTTACATCCTGGTTGCCAGCTATCCGGGCGGCGATCTGCAGGAAGCGTATGAAGAAGTTTACCGGAAAGTGCGCGATACGCTGTGGGTGGATGAATGACCGGCTGATCCGGTTTTTCCGAGAATCCGGGAGGAGGAGAGAATATGAATCATAAGCGGTTATGGCTGGCGGCGGCACTGGCGCTGCTGATCCTGGTCTGCGCGGGCACCGCGCTGGCGGCGAGTCCGCTGGATTTCAGGATGGAGCTGAACACATCGGAGTTTTTTGAACCGAAGACCATTACGGTTTCATTTACGGTGACCAATACAGGCAGCTACGATATGCCCGGGCCGGTCAGGCTGTATTATCCGGACGGAACGCAGGTGGCGGATTTCGGGGAAGCGACGCTCGGCGTCGGCGCCAGCAAAAACTGGACCGGCACCTGGGACGTAACGAAGGATGAACTGCTCGCGGGCAAGATTTCCTTCAAGGTCATTTATACCGATTACGACGAGGACGGAAATCCGAAAGATTATGCCGTGTCCGTTTCGAAGCATATCCAGTACAAGGGCGCGGATCCGGTCCTGGAGATCAACCGGACCATCCTGCCGCAGGTTGCCCAGGAAGGGCAGTCTGTCAGCATTATCTACGATATTGTCAACAGCGGGTCGGCGGACGTTACCAGCGTGACGATCCAGGAGGCAGCCGGGGGGAAGGACAAGGTGTCCGTCGGTGAAATCAAGGCCGGGGAGTCAGCCCGCTACACGTTCTCCGTGACCATGAAAAAGAAGGACCTGACCAGCCAGGCGACCGTCACCTACAAGGCCGGCGGGAAGACCTTCACCAGCAAAGTGGACGCGGCCACGATCAAATTCGGCAAAGTGAACCTGACCGCGACGCTGACGGCGGACAAGAAGGGCGGCATCCCCGGGGAAACCGTGAAGCTGACCCTGAAGCTGAAGAATTCCGGAACGACGGACTTCACGGACGTGATGGTGACGGACGAAAAGCTGGGCGTCGTGTTCACCGGGCTGACGGTGACCGCCGGGGAGACGCTGACCCTGGAGAAGGACCTGACGATCACGGAAACGCAGGAACTGCTGTTCACGGTGCGCGGGGACAACGCCGCCACCGGAACGGTTGAGACCGCCACCGGCAAGGTGAAGATCACCGCCAAGGATCCGAACCAGAATGTCGCGCTGGAAGTAAAAGCCGAGGCGGACCGGCAGGAAGTATATGAGATTCCGGGCGGGGTCGTCCGATTTACGATCACCGTGACCAACACGGGCGTCGCGGACGCGGAAAACGTTACCGTGAAAGCGGCCGGCACGACCATGTATACCTTTGAGAAGATTCCGGCCGGGGAGAGCCGTTTCTTTACCCGGGACGCTGAAATCAGTATGCCCGGCACCTTCCAGTTTACCGCGAACGTGAAGGACCAGCTGGGGGAAACCCTTTCCTTTGCCAGCAACACGATGAGGATCGACCTCGTCGCGGCGCCCTCGAATCCCGCGCCGGCGGGCAACGGCACCCGGCCCGAACCGGGAACCGAAGGCGTGGACATCCTGGACCTGACGGATTTCCCGCTGGAAAACGCGACCCAGGAGACGAAGACCCGCGCGGAACTGATGAACAACGGCATGCTCCTGATCAACGAATGGCATGAACGGCCGGCTGATTTCGACGACAGCGCCATCGTGAGCGTCGGCAAGCACCTGGGCGGCAACGCGAAAGTCCAGGTGAACGATTACAACGTTTCCCTGTTCCCGGTCGCCGCGGACGCGCTGATGGAGGCGATTACCGCCGCGAAGGCAGAGGGCATGGAGCATTACCTGGTTTCGGAAGGCTACCGCTCATGGGAAACCCAGAACCAGATGTTCGAAAAGAAAAAGGAAAAGCTGGCCTCCAAGTACTCCAACGAAGAGGACCTGGTTGCCGCCGCGAAAAAGGAAGTCAACGCGCCCGGCACCAGCGAATTCAACAGCGGCCTGGCATTTACGCTCAGGCTGTACAAGAAGGGCGACTCGGATATCAACTCCATGAAGTATTCGACTTCGGAACAGGCAATCTGGATGAACGAGAACAGCTGGAAGTACGGCCTGATCTTCCGCTTCCCGGAAGCGGAGTGGCCGCTGCCCACCACGCAGGACAAGAGCTATATCACCGGCGTATCCGTCAAGCTGAACCTGTACCGGTACGTCGGCAAGGGAAACGCCGCCGCCATGCATTACCTGGATCTGTGCCTGGAGGAATACGTCGAGTACCTGCACGAGCATCCGCATATCGCCCTGTACGAGGACGGTGTACTGAAGTACGAAATTTACTGCCAGTATGTCGGGGACGCGGAATCCTTCGCCATCGACGTGATCCCCGCCGCGTCGTATGTATCCTCCCTGGACAATATGGGATATGTGGTCACGGTATTTGAATACTGATCCGCCCGGGAACGGGGAATGAAGACATGAACAAGGCGCGGCCTGTTTCGGACAGGCCGCGCCTTATCATATCAATCGGGAGAGGGGACAATCAGAAATCAAGCACGTTGGCATAGGCGACCAGGATCCTGTCATCCACCGCCAGCGTATTCCGGGCCGCCTCGTATTCCTCTTTGGAGGCTTCCACGCCGTCCACATAATACGTGAAACCGTCATCCTCTTCGGTGACCGCTTCATAATCGCAATAGGCGGAAACGGATCCGGCCGGGACATACTGCCCGTCGCCGTTCAGCTCATACTTTGCCAGGACGCCGGGCGTATCGCATCCGTAGCGAAGATACAGGGCGCCGGATCCGGTGCCGTCCTGGTAGATTTCATACCAGGGACCGTCGCCGGCGATGACGTAGAGCGATCCGATCCAGAGGATCTGCTCCGCGTGGTCGCCTTTCCATGTATATATCCAGAGATCCGCGCTGTCGCTTTCCCAGTCTTCCGCGTCTTCCCGGGTCGCCAGGAAGAGCATTTCCGCCTGCCCGTCCCCGGTGACGTCCAGGTATTCCGTGTAGAGCGGGGAATTGCCTCCGAAATCGTCCATTTCAGCCATCAGGGCGTTGTCCGCTTCCTGCATTTCCATGTAGTGTTCCATACCGGACTGGAAACGCTGCGCCAGGATGGCGTACGCTTCTTCCATGCCTGACGCGTATACCTCGTCCCGGTCCCGGATGGCGGGGGCGGACTCAGCCGATACGGCACAGCAGGAGAACAGCAGCAACAGGGAAATAACGAACGCAAAGCAACGCTTCAAGATGATTCCTCCTTTTTTCCGGTATGCCGGATGTCTGGGATATTATAGCATAAGACAGGGGGCGCGGGAAAGGCGGACGTTATGCAACTTACATCCCTGAAGATGCATTTCAGGACCGGCGGATTGCTTTCACGATCCCCTGGTGGTATGATTTGCCCGATCAAACGAACGGAGGTTTCCGGATGAAGAACCTGTATCGGAAAAATGAACTGACGTTTGCCCTGGTATGGATCGCGATCTACGTGGCCGGTACCAGCCTGGCGGAAGCGCTGAGCGAGATCACCGGCGTTTTCAAACTGTTTCCGGCCATCCTTCACATCGGGATGGCAGCATTGATCCTGGCCTGGCTGAAGAAGAACGGCCTGTATGAAAAATACGGCCTGTTCCTGCCGCGGTACCGGATCGCGCTGGCGTGGTTCTTCCTGCCGCTGGCGCTGGTCGCCTGCTATAAGCTGGTTTTCAGCCCGCAGCTGCGGTTTCCGGCGGTCGACGCGCTGCTCTACGTCGCCAGTATGATGTGCGTCGGCTTCCTGGAAGAAGTTATTTTCCGGGGATTCCTTTTCCGGGCCATCGAAAAGAACAGCCTGAAACAGGCGATCGTCATCTCCGCGGTGACGTTCGGGGTCGGCCATATCGTCAACCTGCTCAACGGGCAGAACCTCTTTGACACCGTCGGACAGATCGTTTTTGCCGTGATCGTCGGCTTCGCGCTGGTGATCCTGGCGTACAAGGGGAAGAGCATGGTTCCGGGGATCCTGTTCCACAGCGTTTTCAATTCCCTGTCGATCTTTTCGAATGAGGAAGCGCAGTTTCGCGCGCTGGGCGGAAAGGTTCCCGCGGCGATCATCCTGATCGCCGGCAGCGCCCTGGTTCTCGGAGTGTATTCTGTGTGGAACTGGAAAAATCTGGAGGAATGATGATGGAACTGTATGAAGGACGGCCGGAACGGACGGAGGGGCGGCTGCCCCGGGAGATCCGGACATATGATTACCTGGACGGGCTGGGCATCCGCTATCAGCGGACGGACCACGAACGGGCGGACAATATGGAAGCCTGCAACGCCATCGACGCGGTGCTGGGCGTGATCATCTGCAAGAACCTGTTCCTGTGCAACCGGCAGAAAACCGCTTTCTACCTGCTGATGATGCCCGGGGACAAAAAGTTCAAAACCAAAGAACTGTCCGCGCAGATCAACTCCGCGCGGCTGTCGTTCGCCGAACCGGAGGATATGCTCCGGCTGCTGGATATTGAACCCGGGGCGGTCAGCATCATGGGACTGATGAACGACCGGAACCGTGAGGTCCGCCTGCTGATTGATGAAGACGTGCTGAAAGACGAGTATATCGGCTGCCATCCGTGCGTGTGTACGTCCAGCCTGAAAATGAAAACCAAAGATGTGATCGACATTTTCCTCCCGGCCACCGGGCATTCGTATGAGACGGTATGCCTCAAAGGGGAAGACTGACCGGAATTTACGGTACGACGAGGGAACCTTCAGAGAATGTACTCATGACGACGGTGACCAGCTGCTGTATCTCGGGATCAGTCAATCTGTCCGCGACGGTTTCTTTCAGCTGAGGGATATAGATCCCCAGCGCCAGGCGGCCGAACTCCAGGACGACCAGGACCATCAGGGCAATCCCGATCACCGGAATCAGCAGGCCGAAGGTTTTGTTCTTCGGAACCCGGGAATAGGAGTATAGGAGCATCAGCGGTACCAGGAACAGCTGCGGAATCGTATTGCCGAAGCCAAGCGCTGACGCGGACTCGACAAACGTAATCATCTGGTCCGAATTATTTTCGGCTCCGGATGCCACAGCGGTGATGGCTGAGAACAGGATGAGGGCGATCACGTCCAGCACGGCGGTCAGGATCAGGAGGAACATCAGCCAGATGGAAAAATGCAGGGAATTCCGGTTGGTTTTCAAATACGCCAGGTATTCCTCATGGCTGCGGCCATGCCTGCAGAAACGGCGTTCCCTGACTTTGATATGGAATGCCAGCAGCATGAACAGGACGAACGTCATGGGCGGCTTCACGGTCAGCAGTGGGAACGACCAGAGCGGAAGCGTGATCTGATGCGACGCGGCCATATATTTCAGCGCCAGGGAAGCTAACTCATACGCAATCGGAACCAGGGCGAAGAACCGGATGAAGAGTACCTTTTTTCCGGTGAATACCCGCTTCGGACGGACGTTCAGGAAAAACATGAACAAGGCGCACAGGAACAGGTCGATAAAAATATTGTAGGCGATAAACCCATTTGCCGCTTTGGTGTGGATCAGATCATCCAGGATTGTTTCCGCCTGAACCGGATCGTCCGCTAAAACGATGAAGTTGCTTAATATGTACCGGGAATAGATAAAACAGGACACGCCGAAAATCGCCGCCGCTGTCCCGCCCGTCCGGATCAGCTGCATTTTATATCCCTCAAAATTGCTGAGGATCCGGGAATAGTTGGCGATCAGCAGGAAAGGCAGGGAGAGCATGGCGAAAGTTTCCACGATCGGCATGTACTGTTCTGTCATCTCCGCGGTCATCGGATCCGCTTTCCTTGCGATATTCAGCAGCGCCATGAGGACTGTGCCGACGAGACACAGCCAGCCGAGCATCTGGAAGCCCTGGAAAGAGATCGGGCCGCGGTACCGGATATCGTCCTCCAGGGACACTTCATGCAGTTTGCGCCGTTTTGCCATGCCGCTTCATCTCCGTATTCAGATATCCCGCCGGAACAGTATCTTTTGCAGATCTAAGTATAACAGGAACTTCCCGGAGGCGCAAGCGATCCGGAAAGGCGAATCTGAACAACGGCGTTTGAAAAAAAGAACCGGATTTGATAGAATGTCTCCATGATCATGCCGCGTGGCCTGAAAACGCGGGTATTTATCAAAAACAGGAGGAAATACCGCACAGGATGCGCGGTATGGTCCGGATGATGAAAAAAACAGTGATGAGAGGAATCTGCCTGACCCTGATCCTGATGATCGCGATGTTCCTGATCGCCGTCCTGGTGCTGCAGTTTATGAACCTGGCGGAGGAAATCCTGGTATCGGACGAGTCTGGAAATGTCCCGCAGGAACAGATTGACACGATCTCCGAGGCGAACCAGGAGATGGCAGCATCCGACACGATGCAGGACCTGATCATCCGACAATTATCCGAAAGTCCGCTGCTGTCAGGGGCAATTTACGCGGCAATGTTTATCCTGCTCGCCTTTTCCTCATTTCAGAGCGCTTCCGCGTGGAAAACGTCTTCGGGAAAAACCCGGACGTGGATCCTGACCAATGCCGTACTTTACCTGGGATGTGGTATTCCCTTCATAATCCGGGGCTATACCGACGAGGCTGTCCTGATCATGAATATCCTGTATACGATCATCCTGGCGGCGGAATCTGTAACCAGACTGAGGAAGAAGCATAGTCCGGGCCAGACAACGGCGCGGGTCCTGCTGATTCTCCTGGCGCTGGTCAACACTCTCATCCTCAGGTCACTGCCGTTTTTCGTCCTGACTGTCATCATGCTGAGATCGCTGAAACAGATCCTGATTATTTCCTTTGCCCAGATCCGGCTGGACGTCCTCCGGAAAATTATCCGGAAGACATACGCTTCTGAAATCCTGCTTGGAATGATCCTGCTGATCGTATCCTTTTCCATTTTGCTGAGCATGCTGGATCCCGGCATCGGAAGCTTTGAGAACGCGTTGTGGTTCTGCTTTGCCACCGTCACGACCATCGGCTACGGTGACGTCACGGCGGCGACCGGACTGGGCAGGATTCTCTCCGTGATCCTGGGCGTGTACGGCATCATCGTGGTCGCGTTGATTACGTCCATTATCGTCAATTTCTACAGCGAAACGAAAACGGACAGCAAAGACGGACAGGCGGAGACGGTCGAGGCTGTTTTTGCGGAAGAGGAGAATCCTGATGAATAAAGTATACTGCTGCTATCCGGGCGGGAAGCATAAGGCGCTCACCATGAGCTACGACGACGGGCGGCTCCAGGACCGGCGGCTGGTCCGGATCTTCAACGACAACGGCATCCGGGGCACGTTCCACCTGAACAGCGCCCTGATGAACGCGGAGAACCGGATCCATCCGGAAGAGGTAACGGCACTGTACCGGGGACACGAGGTGGCCTGCCATACGGCGACCCATCCGACGATTGCCCGGTGCCCGCTGGCGGAAACGGCCGCGGAGGTGCTGGAGGACCGGAAGGCGCTGGAGAAGATCACCGGGACGCCGGTGCGGGGAATGAGCTATCCCAACGGTTCCTATTCAGAAGATATTATCCGGATGCTGCCGGGATGCGGTATCCGCTATTCCCGGATCACCGGAAACTCGGAAGCGTTCACGCTGCCGGCGGATCCTTACCGCTGGCAGGCAACCTGCCACCACAACCACCGGCTCATGGAGCTGGGGGAGCAGTTCCTGGGGCTGTTCAAAAAGCAGTACCTCTACCTGATGTACGTATGGGGCCACAGCTATGAGTTCGACGACCGGAACAACTGGGACCTGATGGAAACCTTCTGCGGCCGGATGGGCGGCAGGGAGGACATCTGGTACTGCACGAACATCGAGCTGATGGACTGCCTGGACGATTTCGCGCGCCTGCAGTTCGCGGCGGACAACAGCTTTGTTTTCAATCCCAACGCCCGGGAATGCTGGATTACCGTCAACGACGAACCGGTCCGGATTCCCGCGGGGGAAACGGTCCGGCTGTAACAGGAAACCGGACAGCAATGAAAGGAGCCTCCCGGCAAGGGGAGGCTCCTTTTGAAAACGAAAGGATTACTTGATCTGGGTTTCGGAACCGCGGGGCTGGCCATAAGCGTCCGCGGTGATGACGCCGTTGAGCACTTCCGCCACATAAGCCATGACCGCTTCATCCATCGGGATGCCGGTGTCAAAGCTGGAGGTGGAGCGGAAGAAGACGTTGTAGGTGTCGCCGCCGGCAGCGCAGAAGTTATTGGTCACGACCGCGTAGGTGGCGTTCACGTCGAAGGGTTCGCCGTTGATCGCGGTGATGGTGACACGGTTGATGGAGGCGGGGCCGTAGTAGCTGCTCTCCTTGCCGTCCAGCACATACACATCGCCCTGGTCGAAGGCCTTGGTGGTATCCAGGGTCCATTCAATGCCGGAGGTCTGCGGATAACCGCCGATCGCGTCGGGCGTGCAGAAGGTGGAAGCTTCGAGGGCTTCGAGGAGCTCGGCGCCGGTGACGTAAATCACAGCTACCGTATTGCCGAAGGGCAGGACGGTGTTGATATCCTTCTTGGAGACGTCGCCTTCCTTGATGGCCGCGCGGATGCCGCCGCCGTTGGTGATGCCGACGACCGCGTTGGGCTCAACCTGCTCGATGCCGCCTTCCTTGACGACGGACCAGACCATCGCGTCGGTGATCAGGTCGCCCAGGTTGGTTTCCTCGGTCCGGTTGCCGGGCGCCTTGTCGCCGTTGAGAACCACTTCGGAGACGGCGAACACGGCGTTGTACTCCGCGTCCACGGCGGCGATGATTTCATCCGCCTTGGCCTTCACATCTTCGTCGACGAAGTTGAAGGAGTAAAAGTCAGAACCAAGGTTGGTCTTAATCAGGTAATTGGCTTCAATGCCCTTGGATTCATTGTCGATCACGATGACACCGATGTTGGCGAACTTGGTGCCGGTGGACTGGATCGATTCGCCGTTCTGGCCGGCGGTCATTTCGGTGTGGCTGTGGCCGTCGATCACGATATCGATGCCGGTGACCTTGGGCAGCACGTCGACGGAACGGTATCCATTGGCTTTGGATTCGCTGTCTACGCCCAGGTGGAACAGGCCGACGACCAGGTCCGCTTCATCGCGGACGCCGTCAACCGCCTTCTGGACGGATTCGGCCAGCGCGTCAAAGGTGGAGAAGGTGATCATGTTGATCAGGCCGGGGTTAACCTTGGTGACGGTCTCGGGCGTCTCAACGCCGATGAAGGCGATCTTCAGGCCGCCGGCCGTGGTCAGCACGACGGAAGCGGGAAGGATCGTTTCGCCGGTTTCGTCAAGCGTGACGTTCGCGCACACGGTGGTGAATTCGGCCTTGGACAGGTTGTCCATCAGCTGGGCATAACCGTAGTCAAACTCGTGATTGCCGAGCGTGATCACGTCGTACTTCGCAGCGTTCATCATTTCAATAGCCGCGGCGCCTTTACTGGAGCTGACATAGATGGAGCCCTGGCTGAAGTCGCCGGCATCCGCGAGGATCACTTCGGCGCCCAGGCTTTCAAACTTGGTGCGCAGGCCTGCAATATAGGCATATCCGTCAATCTGGCCGTGCACGTCATTCGAGTGCAGGATAACGGTCTTGCCCTCATAGCTCTTGGCAAAAGCATCCTGGAAATTCGCGTTCTTGGCATATTCCGCGGCGCTCCAGTCCGCCGCTTCGCCTTCGGCAAATACAGCGGATACGGTCAGGATCATGGCCAGCGCCAGGATCAGGGAAAGGATCTTCTTCATGTTCATAGGAAACCGCTCCTTCCAAATAATGAAATGGGATATAAACTTCTTGCCCGCGTTCCCCCGGGCAGCTGCCTAAATTATAAAATATCCGAACAACTTTTGCAATGAAGAACATCATACGGAAATGTTACGAAAAACGAAAGGAAACATGTATTTATTGCAATGCAATCCGGACGCAGATATAATAGTCAACCGGGACAACGATACCAGAGCACGGGGATGGATTGCATGAGGAAAACCAGGAGATGGATCTGCATTCTGATGCTGGCCGCGGCGGCCTTCTGCCTGACTGGCTGCGAACAAACCGAAGAGGACGCGTCTTCCGCGTCTTCCGCGTTTTCCGCGGCGACAGCTGCGCCGACCGCGGCGCCGACGGCCGAACCGACCGCGGTTCCGACGATAGAACCGACCGCGACGCCGACGGCGGATCCGGACGCCGCCAGACAGGCAGAGCTGGGCCGGTACGACGGCGTGTATTTTCCGGGCGTCTATGTGGACGGCATCCACCTGGGCGGCATGTCGCCGGAGGAGGCCAGGGACGCGGTCGTCAGCCAGATCCGGCAGCGCAGCGACGCGTGGCAGATTACGCTGACGTGGCAGGGAAGGGAAGTCATCACAATCAATTCCGCCATGCTGGGAATGTCCGCGAATCCGTACAGCGCGCTGAACAGGGCATGGGACCAGGGACATACCGGAACGACGGAGGAAAGATACAATACGATGGTCCGTCTCCGGACGGAGCCCTACCGGGACTGGACGGAACCGGTGACGGGCGACATGTCCGTTATCGACAGCATCCTGGCGGAAATCAAGCGGCAGATCGACCGCCCGGCCACAGACGCGGCGCTGGCGGAGTTCCGGCCGGACCTGAGCGAACCGTTTGTTTTTACGGATGAAGTATACGGCCTGAACCTGAATACCGAACCGCTCAGGACGAGAATGGTTGAGATGGCTTCCACGCTGGTCACAGGCACGCTGGAGATCGTTCCCGATCCGGTTGAACCGGCGGTGAAACGGGCGGACCTGGAAAAGCACTGCGCCGTCCGGGCTTCCGTATACACACGGATCGACAGCCATTCCCCGGACAACCGGAACGACAATATCCGCCTGGCGCTTTCGAAGATCAACGGATATGTGCTGCAGCCCGGGAAGACGTTCAGCTTCAACAAAACGGTCGGCAACCGGACCACGAAGAACGGATTCAAGACCGCGATCGAATATGTATACGGCGATCATGTGGAAGGCGTCGGGGGCGGCGTATGCCAGGCCAGCACCACGCTGTACCAGGCGGCGGTCTGCGCGGGGCTGAAGATTACGGAACGGTATGCCCATTCCGATTCCGTCAGCTACGCCGAATACGGTATGGACGCCACCGTATCGGACACCAAAGGGCACGAGAAAAACCTGAAGTTCGTCAATACCACGGACTACCCGATCTACATCAAGGCAGAGGTTGTTCCGGACCCGAGCAACAAGAAGCGCCTGGTCGCGAAGGTCACCCTGTACGGGGAGGACCTGGGGGACGTACGGTACGAACTGGCAACGGAACTGACCGAGACGCTCCTGCCGCCGATCGAGCCCCAGTATATCAAGGATAAGAACGGCGAATACGTGAAGTATAAGGACGAACAGAAGATCGTGTCCCCGGCGAAGGAAGGATACGTGTATAAAAGCTACCGGATCACATACGTCAGCAACCGGGAGACGGACCAGGAATACCTGTATACCGACACCTACAAGGCCCAGCCGGAAAAAATCTACGTCGGCGTCAAAAACAGGGAATAAAAAACAAGAAAAATTCACAAATTTGTAAAATACATATTGTGCCTTTCATTGTTTTGTAATACAATATCTTGCAGAAAGAGAAACTGAACAGGGGAGAGTGCCGGATATGAATCAGGAGACTGCAGAACCGCTGACGATGACCTTCGCAGAGTCGCATCCCTGGCTTGTGCTGACCGCGGAACAGGAGGAAGATTCCGTGGAAGAAGTGATCCGTTATACCCTGGACGAAATCCGATACGCGTGAGAAAGCGGGGCGGCGGCCGGCCGGCCCCGGAAAAACCCTGGCAACAGCAGATCTTCCGCAAGGAAGGTCTGTTTTTCGGAAAAAACGGAGGAAACGCCATGAGCCGCCTGAATGATGCCCGGACTGTCCGCACCCTGCTGCGGACCGTGTGCGGCGCGGCACTCCTGGCGCTTTTTTTACTCTTCCTGCCGGGCATGGCGAAAGCGGGAGAGCGGCATACGATCCTGCTCCGGTGCGGCGGGGGCGGTTTCGTCGGAATGCGGGAGGGCAGGATGGTCCCGCAGGCGCTGGCTCCGGCGGAGACGGTCCGCGATACGGACGGCCGCAGGTGGACGCTCTCCGAACTGAAAGCCCTGCCGGGCTTCCGGCTGCACGGCGCGGCGCTGCGCTTTACCGTGAAACGGGTGAACGGGCTCAGGCTGGAATACGCGCTGGCATGCGGCGGGAAACAGTCGGATCCGCAATGCGTGCTGCCGGGGCGGAACCTGTGGGACGTAACGGAATGCTTCGCGGCCTGGCTGGAGGATCCGGAACAGGAATTGTGCCTGGTGCCGGTATACCAGCGGGAAACGCGGGGAATCCTGTTCACGGAGGGCTCGGCGGTCCTGCAGATCACCTTCTCCGCGGACGCGGACGTGCCGGTTTTCCCGAAGGACCGGGTGGATAACGATATGTTGTACGACGCGAGCCTTTCCCTCCTCGAAGCCGGCAGCCCGTTTATCGAACGGTATGACGAGACGGGGGAAAGCTTGATGCGGCCGCTGCTGGAACTCGGCGTACCGTATTATTACGCCGGGCGGAACGAGGACAAATTCCTCCATGTATATTATCCGCAGCAGACGACAAGGTATTACCGGGACGACCGGAAATACCTGTGCGGGCTGGACTGCGTCGGGCTGACGCAGCTGGTGCTGGAAAAGCGGGGGTTGCCGGCGCACCCGTCCATTCCGAGCCTGGTTTTCCGGGGAATGGGCACGGCGGTGCTTTCGGCCGCGGAACCGGAGGACTGGCCTTTGTTCCTGCAGCCGGGAGATCTGATCGCCATCGATCACGGATCCAACCATATCCTGATGTACCTGGGAACGATGCGGATGTTCGGCTGGACGGAGGAGGACGCGGGGGAAGCGCTGCCGGTGCTGGACGCGCCGCTTGTGATCCACTGCGGGGACAATCCGTTCTATTACGACCGGTACGAAGCCTATATCCGGGAACGCGGATACAGGGATACCTATCCGCCGGACGGAGGCGTCACCGTATCGGTGGTCCAACGGACGACAGAAGAGGCGCCGCATCATACGGAGACCGCGTGGGGCAAGGAATTCGGCTGGTACCTGGCCGACGGAAGCCCGCTGCTCGTTTTCCCGCTGGAAGACTGTACCGCGATCGCCTGGTATGATCCGGTCCCGTAAAGCGATATGAAAAGGACGAAGGCCGAGGCCTCCGTCCCGTTTTTACAGTGTGAACTGCACCGCGCAAAAGGCGGCGTATATCGCCAGCATCAGGATGCCCTGCGCCCGGTTCAGTTTTCCCCTGAGCAGCGCCGGAACCGTCAGGATCAGCATGACGGCGATCATCAGCGGAATCTCGAGCACCAGGCTGGCGTTGCGGCCGGCGATGACCGCACTTTCCGGCACGTCAAACGGCGCCAGCGTGACCGACAAGCCGCTGACCAGGACCAGGTTGAACACGTTAGCGCCGATGATATTGCCCAGGGAAAGGTCGCTGTGCCCCTTCACCAGGGCGGAAACAGCGGTGACAAGCTCCGGCAGGCTGGTGCCGAGCGCCACGAAGGTCAGGGCAATCACGGATTCCGGCACGCCGAGCGACTCGGCGATCTTTGTGCCGTTGTCCACCAGCAGGCGCGCGCCCAGGGCGATCAGGCCGGCACCGGCCACCAGGAAGACGAGCATCTTCCAGGTGGGCATCTCCCCGTCCGGGGCGCTTTCCGAACCGGTTTCGCCTTCCGGCGGCGGGCTTTTTTTCATCTGCCGGACGGTCATGACCATGTAGAGGACAAACATCCCCAGCATGACAAAGCCGACCGGACGGGTAAAGGTTCCGAGCACATAGGCGGCCACGCAGTAGACGGCCGCGGCGATGAAGAAGAACAGGACCGGGGTTTTCAGCGTCCCGGGATCCACTTTGCCGGGACGGACCGCGATCGTAATGGCCGCGATCAGGGCGGCGTTGCAGATGACCGAGCCGATGGCGTTGCCGTAGGCGATTTCCCCGTGGCCGGAGAGGGCCGACATGGTGGATACCATCACCTCGGGGAGGGTTGTGCCGATGGAAACCACCGTGGCGCCGATAAGCAGCTCCGGCAGGTGAAACTTCCGCGCCAGCGCGCTGGCGCCGTCCACAAACCAGTCCCCGCCCTTGATCAGGCAGACCAGACCCACCGAAAACAGCAGGACGGGTATCAGCATACATTCCCCTCCATCCACCTGCCCGCGGCAGGCGCACCTTTTGATACGGCCCAAATTATACCGTAATCATGGCATTTTGCAAGTAAAAAAGAGGAAGACCGGCGTCAGCCGATCTCCATTTCAAACTTTTTGCGGAAGCCTTCCGTCACGACATCCCCGAAATTGCTGACGGCCTCCTCCAGCGTACCCTTCAGGCTGTCCACGGCGGTTGGACCGACGCCGTCGTAGAAGCCCCCTTTATCCACGCGCTCCGCGAAGACGACGTTTTCCAGCGTATAGATCGGATCGGCGTCGAATACCCGGGCGATCCTGACCGATTCACGCAGGTCCTCTTCCGCCTGCTCCGCCTGTCCCATCCTGTCCCGGATCATTGCCCGGACCAGGATCATCAGACAGATGATTTTATCCAGATAGGCCCGTTTTCCCGGATCCGCTTTCAGGCTTTCCAGATACCTGAGTTCCCATTCCGAAGCCCGGAGGGCCCGCTCCAGGTCTTTGGTCACCAGGTAATAGTGGATATAGCTGCTCACGATGGTGGTGAACTCACCGATCTGGGAGAGGAATGCCTTATCGGTATACTTGACGCCTTCCTCCGGGTTGTTCTCATGCTGGATCATGACCTCGCCGATATACGCGTTGTTGCAGCCGTTCTGGTTGTTCCGTTTGTATTCCTCCTCGGCTTTCTTGTAGTCCTTCAGTTCGGAATAACAACCCGCGATTTCGTTTCGCAGGTACACTTCGCTGATATCCGGGTCCCTGTTCTGTGAAATCAGCTCGACGGCGTGGCGGTACAGCTCCAGGCTCCGTTTCACATGGTCCTGCTTCTTATGCATGAACCCGATCTGTTTATGCACTGACGCGGTGCAGAACACAATCCGGAAGTGATTCGGGAAACGCCTCAGGGCCCGGTCGCATTCTTCCGCCAGGTCCTCCAGCGAAAGCTTTTGCTGCAGTCCGTCGATCCGGTCGGCTTCGCCGTCGGCGTCGTTTCCGTGCATGGAAAAGCCGATCAGCGCATCCACCGATACATGGAATAGTTCTGCGAGATCCATGATATATCCGAGGTCCGGCTCAGAGCTGCCTCTCTCCCATTTGGATACCGCTCCCAGCGTGACGCCGAGGCGCTCGGCAAGCTGATCCTGAGTGAAGCCCAGATTTTTCCGGCAGATGCGGATATTCTCAGCCAGTTTGCTTTCCATACATTCCCTCC